>OCZS010000139.1_pt1 | contig 22946 bp, 15 predicted proteins | sample 1539071 | NCBI WGS metagenome assembly OCZS01 (sample SAMEA3113584, study PRJEB22503) | soil metagenome
ACACGATCAACGACTGGCACACCAACCCCGAGACCGGCCGGATCACCGCGTCCAATCCGTGCTCGGAGTACATGAGCCTGGACAACAGCTCCTGCAACCTGGCCAGCCTCAATCTGCTCAAGTTCCTGCGTGACGACGAAACCTTCGATGCGCAGAAGTTCGAGCAGGCAGTCGAGTTGATCATCACTGCGATGGATATCTCCATCTGCTTCGCGGACTTCCCGACGGAGGCGATCGGGGCCACGACTCGGGCTTATCGCCAGCTCGGCATCGGCTACGCCAACCTGGGCGCCCTGCTGATGGCGACCGGGCACGGCTACGACTCTGAAGGTGGCCGGGCTTTGGCGGCAGCGATCACCTCCCTGATGACCGGTGTCTCCTACCGCCGTTCGGCTGAGCTGGCAGGCATCGTCGGTCCTTACGAGGGCTATGCGCGCAACGCCGACGCCCACAAGCGGGTGATGCGCAAGCATCAGGCGGCCAACGATGCGCTCCGGACTACCGACAGTCTGGGTGCCGACGTGCGCCGCCGGGCCACGGCAGCGTGGGACGGCGTGATCAAGATCGGCGCGGCCAGCGGATTCCGCAACGCTCAAGCCAGTGTTTGTGCCCCCACCGGGACCATCGGATTCATGATGGATTGCGACACGACCGGTATCGAGCCGGACTTCTCGCTGGTCAAGTTCAAGAAGCTCGTGGGTGGTGGGTCGCTGCAGATCGTCAACCAGACGATTCCGCGGGCACTCAAGAAGCTGGGCTATGCGAATGAGACCGCGGAAGCCATCGTCGAGTTCATCGCCGAGAACGGCCATGTGATCGATGCGCCCGGCCTCAAGCCGGAGCACTACGAGGTCTTCGATACCGCCATGGGCCAGCGCGCGATCAAGCCGATGGGACACGTACGGATGATGGCGGCGGCGCAGCCGTTCCTGTCCGGAGCGATCTCGAAGACGGTCAACCTGCCGGAGACCGCGACGGTCGAGGACATCGCCGATGTCTACCTGCAGGGCTGGAAGCTCGGATTGAAGGCCTTGGCGGTTTACCGCGACAACTGCAAGGTTGGGCAGCCGCTCAGCGATGCGAAGTCCTCAAGTGCTGATGACAAGGCGGCGGTTCCAGCCGAGACTGAGATCGTGGAGAAGGTGGTCTACCGGCCGACCCGGAAACGGCTCCCCAAGTCACGGCCCAGCCGTACGACCTCGTTTTCGGTCGGCGGTGCCGAAGGTTATATGACCTCAGGTTCCTACCCTGACGACGGACTTGGCGAGGTGTTCCTCAAGCTCGGCAAGCAGGGATCGACGTTGGCCGGGGTGATGGATGCGTTCTCGATTGCGGTGTCGATCGGGCTCCAGTACGGCGTACCGCTGGAGACCTTCGTCCAGAAGTTCACCAACCTGAAGTTCGAGCCTGCCGGTCTGACCGACGACCCGGACATCCGGATGGCGCAGTCGATCATGGACTACATCTTCCGCCGGTTGGCACTGGACTACCTCTCCTTCGACGAGCGAGCGGAGCTAGGCATCTACACCGCAGCCGAGCGCGCACGGCACGTCGAGACCGGCTCATATCTGGAGCCGGAGGAGATCAGCGAGGCCCAGTCGCTGAGGAACGACCCGGGAGATCTCGTCGCCACAGATCAGATGGGTACCGAGAACATCAACACCGATGAACTGGATGAACCAGTAGCGATCGCCAAGCCGGCGCCCCCGGGCGCTCGGACCACATCCGAGCTGTTCGAGGAGATCACAGGCACCAGCGTCGACGCGCCCCTCTGCCTTACCTGCGGTACCAAGATGCGCCCCAGCGGGAGCTGCTACGTCTGCGAAGGCTGCGGTTCCACCAGCGGCTGCAGCTGATCGGGCTCGGTCAGGGAACAGATCGTATTCCTTGGCGTTAGACCAACATGATCGATGATCGTGATCGCGAGCTGCTGGACGCCTACTCGGCGGCAGTGACCGCGGTGGTGCAGCGGGTCGTGCCAAGTGTGGCGAGCTTGAAGGTCGCCTCCCGTCGGAGTGAGGGTTCCGGCAGCGCGAGCGTCCTCACCGCAGATGGCTATCTGCTGACCAGCGCGCATGTGGTGGAGGGGGCGAGCTCAGCAGTCGCTGCGTTCGCCAACGGGACAGAGTCGATGGCCGATGTTGTGGGCCGGGATCCGTTCTCCGACTTGGCCGTGCTCCGGGCGCGCGGCGATGTGCCAACACCGGTGAGTCTCGGTGACGCCGGGCAGCTCCAGGTTGGTCAACTGGTCGTCGCGGTGGGCAACCCTCTCGGGCTGGCCGGAAGTGTGACAGCCGGTATCGTCTCAGCGCTCGGCCGATCGCTGCCAACCCGGCAAGGTCGGGTGGTAGACGAGGTGATCCAGACCGACGCCGCTCTGAATCCCGGCAACAGCGGTGGTGTCCTGGCCGACAGCCGGGGTCAGATGGTGGGGGTCAACACCGCGGTCGCGGGCATCGGTGTCGGCCTGGCCGTGCCCATCAACGACACCACGCAGCGAATCATCAGCGCCCTTATGGCTGTCGGCCGGGTTCGACGAGCATGGCTCGGGATCGCTGGAGGCCAGACGCCGCTCCCGCCACCACTCGCCAAGAAGCTCGGTCGGCGTGAGGGATTGCGCGTCGCGCAGGTCATCACGGGGAGTCCGGCGGAAACGGCTGGCCTGCGGGTTGGCGACATTCTGGTTGCGGTTGCCGGTGAACCACTCGGCTCAAGCACTGAGTTGCAACGCCGGATGGTGGAGGACGCCATTGGTCGACGGGTAGAGATCACAGTGTGGCGCAACGGCGCCCTGGTGGATGTGATCGCCGTACCACGCGAACTCACCGGATCCTCCAGCTGAACTGCGTCTGCCTCCGCATGACGGCGTCGCCGCCGAGGCGGCTCGAGCGTCACTGCAGCGGGAAGGGCGACTGAGCGAACGCAGGCTGGTCGCTCAATTCCACCGTCGCGACCCACTTGACCCACCAGAATCCGCGACGATGAGGTGCTACCAGCCGAACGGGCGCCCCACCGGCTGAACTCAGCGGCTGGCCCTCACAACCCGTGGCCAGCCACAGCGAAGCAGCGTCATCAGCCGGAAAGCGCCTGGAGTAGCCGGTCAGGCTGGTGACGATCAGACTGGCCGCCGCGGTGAGCCGGTCCGGTGCGATCAATTCGTTGAGCGGCACGGCAGTCCATTCCGCATCCGCAAACCAGCCGCCCGTGCAGTCGAGTCGAGCCCGAACGACTTGGGACCTCGCAGCAAGCTCGTCCGGCTGGAGGCGCACGCCGGCGACCTCCACCGGGCGCGTCACATCCAGTGGCGGCACGCGATCGAAGAGCCAGATGGTGGCCGGCCGTTCCAGAGCCTCCACCCGGTGTGATCCGGTTGACGTGCGGCGCGATGAGGGCAACCTGGCGAGCATCCCGAGACCTTCAAGTGCCGCATAGCTTGCGCCGACGGCGAGCGCAAAGGCCCCGGTGCGAAGTAGGTTGCGCCGTGACACGTCCCCCCGAGCAGGGAGGTGGCGGCGAGGGCGATGACGCAAAACATGCCACACGAGAAGCGGCACGGCGATCACCGCGGCACCCACGTGTATCTGCAGGGGACTAACCCCCGCCGAGCCTCGGTGCCCGGCGAATACCTGGATGAAGCCAGCCGCCAGACACACCGCGATGAGGGCCACCAGCAGCAGGCTGGCAAGCCAGATTGGCGCCGCCCGTCGGACGATCACCGTCTTCCATGGCACCAACGCCACTAGTCCAAGTCCGAGCAAGCCATGGCTCACCGTGGTGAGCGTGGACGGCAGCGATGTTCCGAAGCCAAAGGCGAGCCATCCGGTGAAGAACGCACCGAGGACCAGTAGTAGCAGGGCGACGTTAGTGCGACGCCCTGCTCGACGAAACCGGCCTGTTCGCATCGCCACCAACCGGCAACTACCAGTTCCGGGGTTGACCAGGTTGCTGCATCGGGGGTGGAGGAAGTGAAGGCGGCCATGTCGAGCTCGATGGTCCCGGCTGGCGGAGAGCCGGCTGAGGGAGTATGACGTACGGTCGCAACTGCGCCGCCCGCTGCAGGAGCATGTCCATCCGCTGATTGATATCTCTCGGTGGTGTGCCGTGTACCGCCCGCGAGTGAAGGAAGGCAATCTCGATCAGCGTCTGCTGGTAGGCACCCAACGCTCGGGCTGCCTGCTTCCCACCGACCCGTTTCGCGTACGACCGCCCCGACAGCCGATCCGATAGGCGGGCCACCCACCGGATTTCGTCTGGACGGATCCAGCCAAACTGGGCGACCTGCGTCAGTGCAGTGGCTAGCAGTTTGCCCTCCCGCCATCGCGCCCAAATCGCCAGGCCCAGCACGATCCCCAGCAGCGGCAAGATGACGACGACGTACGCGAAGAGGAAGCCGCGGCCGCCCCACAGTGCGCTGCCGTTCCACAGGGCGTGGGTCAGCACAGCGACCAGGTAACCCAGTATCGGCGCAGTCAGCCGCACGCCTGGTCTTCGCGTGGTCGCCGCAATGCCGATGCCAACTCCGGTGGCCGAGGTGAACAACGGATGGGCAAACGGGCCCATGACCCCACGCAGGAAAAATGTGGCCGGCAGCTCACCCGCATCCAACGCACTGAGGTAGTAGACGATGTCCTCGACGAAGGCGAAACCGATGCCCACCAGCGCCGCGTAGACAATGCCGTCGAGCACGCCGTGGACCTGAGACCGGCGCAAGATCACGATCACGACCAGGAACAGTCCCTTGCCGAATTCCTCGACGATTGGCGCCGTGATGATGGTGTCGATGACGTCGTCCGTGCCCGGCAGCGCGAACAGCACCTGCTCAGCAACCAGACTCAGCGAAACCGCCACGACACCGCCCCAACCTAGGGCAGCCATCCGATACCGCGCGGGCTCGGGTTCATATCGGTCCAGCCAGAAACAGATCAGCAGCACCACCGGGAAGGAGAGAGCTGCCAGAATCGTCGTCAGCAGCAGCTCCGCCGGACCGCCGTTCAAGATCAGCAGGAGCCCAATCACAAGGGCGCCGGCACCGAGCACGACCATCGACACCCAGCTCAACGGGGAACGTGTCTGCCGAAGCAGTGCGGGCGGCACGCGCAAGCTGCCAGGTGGTCCCACCGGAGCGACGCCCGATGGAAACCCTTGGGGGCCGGTCACAGTTTGTCCTTCCGTTCGATGACGCTCGGCAGGGTCCCGTGGACGGACCTGCGGCGAACAATTCGAGGGTAGCTTCGGCGTAGGGTCGGAGCCGTGGCCACCTCGCGTGGAACTTCCCCGGTCGGCCTGCCGGCGGTGCATCCCCGGGTCGATCTTCCCCATCGAGTCCAGATCTACGAGGTCGGGCCGCGGGACGGTCTGCAGGCCGAGAAAACGATCATTCCTCTCGACGTGAAGCTGGCCCTGATCGATCGACTTGGAGATGCCGGTCTGCAAGCGATCGAGGCGACCAGCTTCACGTCGCCGCGGAGGATCCCACAGTTGGCCGATGCCGATCAACTGCTCAGCTCGCTCAGGCGGAGACCGGGCGTCCGTTATCCGGTGCTGGTTCCGAACCTGCGGGGCTTGGACCGCGCGGAAGCGGTTGGCGCCGACGAGATCGCCGTCTTCGTCTCAGCCACCGAGCGGTTCGCTCAAGAGAACCTCGGAACGAGTCTCAGCGGTGCCCTTGACATGGCCGCCCCAGTCATTCAGCGAGCCGCAGCCAGCGGGCTCCGCGTCCGCGGTTACGTTTCCATGTGCTTCGGCGATCCCTGGGAGGGCCGGGTCGATCCTCGACAGTCCGCGCAGGTGGCAGCGCGGCTGGTCGAGTTCGGCTGCGACACGATCAGCCTTGGCGACACCATCGGCGTTGCCACCGCCGGCCAGGTCGCTGCAGTCATTGACGCTGTGGAGACGGCTGGCGTGGCCCGCAGTCGGGTGGCGCTGCATCTTCACGACACTTACGGGCAGGCGCTGGCGAACGTCCTCGCCGGCCTGGAAGCCGGCATCAGCGAATTCGATTCCTCCGCGGGCGGTCTCGGCGGTTGCCCGTACGCCCGATCGGCGACCGGGAATCTCGCCACCGAGGACTTGGTCTGGATGCTGGAAGGGCTCGGCATCCCCACCGGCATAGATCTAGCCCAACTCGTCGGGACCAGCCGCTGGTTAGCCGAAGAGCTGGGCCGCCCTGCGCCCTCCCGCGTCGTCGCAGCCCTCGATGCGTAGATGGTGCGCTAGGTTGCCGGAGAGGAGGTGGGGCTTGGCCGAGATCGACGACTTCGACATCGATCGGAGCATTGCCGAGGCCTGGGCGGAGTTCGAGGCCCGGCTGAGCGAGGTCATCTCGATGATGGACGACTCCGGCGATCTCACCATTGGCACCGAGTCCGAAAGCGACGATCCGGGGCCGTTCGTCCGATTCAGCTGCCCCAGCCCTTCCAGGCTCCGCTGTGAGGCAGCTACCAACGCCACCCTGGGGGAGGACTTCCAACTGGGCACCGAGCAACTGTCGGCTATGAACCAGCTGGGCTGGCGGTCGCCGAGCGGCGCCATCTCTGAGCCGACGACCAACTTCTGGTTCGAAGCGCCTCAGGAGCAATCAGACGAGCTGGCAGCGCTCGCGGTGGGCGCGTTGCGCGACGTATATGGTGTCCAGCACCCGATATTCCTGGCGCCCGACCAGCTGGCGGATGTGCTCCAGCCCTCCCCGCTGACACGGGAAGCGCCGCTGGACAGCCGCTCACTCCACGTGGCGCACGACGATCTCGCGCCTCTGCTGCCGCGCAACCGGTCGCATCTGGACCAACTCGTCGAAGCGGAGCTCGCTGACATGTACGGCTACACGCCGCTACGAGACGCCGAAGGTGACGTGGCGATCCGCGTGGGGTCCACCATGCTGTTCTTGCGAACCGCCGCCGACGGTCAAGAGGTGATCATCTTCGCGGCCGTCGTGCACGATGTGTCCGGTCGGTCTCGGGCTACCGAGGTGCTCAACGATCTCAACGTCGAAGCCCGCTGGGTCAAGTTTCAGCTGGTTCGCGACCGGGTCTTCGTCACGTTGTCAGTCCCAGCAAAACCATTCGTGCCGGCCCATCTGCACCAGGCTGTCCGCGTCGTATCGGACACGGCAGACGGCATCGACGAGGAACTTGCGGCGAAGCTCGACGGCCGAACAACGTTCAGCGACCGCGACGGACCGAGCTGACCGACCTCATGGTCAGCGCCCCCTAGGCAAGCCGCTCAGTGACGCCTCTCGGCCGCGGCAGGTGATGATCGCCGCGGCTGCGGCAGCACATGATCACCGAGCACTCGATGTCCGAACAGATCATGGGCTTTCGGCCAGGTTCAGAGCAGACGGACGCCAACAGATGACGATGTGCTACCCGGACCGGAAAACGTTGACAGAGCCGTGGCTACGCACGAGAATCCATAAAAATTCACATTGGATCCGGGGTATAGACCTCGACAGTCAGGTAAGCGCCACATCCGGAGTTAGACAACGCGTTCGATCCTCGAGGAAACCGCTGCGAACGCAGGGCTATTGACTGCGCTCCATTGATCTTTGAAGGAGTGATTTGGATGGCAACAGGCGCCGCGGTGGCGGACGTCACCGAAATCAGCGAGGAGGAGGACCTTCGCCGTCCCCTGATGACGTTCGGCAACATCGCCTGGATGAACCTCGGGTTCTTCGGCGTTCAGTACAGCTTCGCTATGACTCAGACGGCGGTGAACCCGCTGTTCCTGCTGCTGGGTGCTGACGCGCACAACCTGCCGATCCTCAACATCGCTGGCCCGATCACAGGCTTGTTGATTCAGCCGTACATCGGGGCCATGAGCGACAAGACGTGGAGTGACCGGTGGGGAAAGCGGAAGCCTTACGTGCTCGGCGGCGGCGTCATGTGCGTTCTCATCTTGTTCCTCTTCCCGCTGGTCACTGCTCTCTGGATGGCGGTGATCTGCCTCTGGCTGGTGGACGCCGGGAACAACACCGCCATGGAGCCCTATCGAGCATTGATCTCCGACCGCCTTCGCAGGAGTCAGATCGCTCGAGGCTTCCTGATCCAGAGCATGTTCACCGGCGCCGGGGCTGTGCTGGCCAACGTGTCGCTGTTTGTGATGCAGAAGTTCGTCACTGGGGCCTCCGAGGCCGGCGTGCCCTACTGGGTCTTCGTCTGCTTCTGGCTGGGATCGGCCGTCTGCCTGGTCACCATCGGACTCGCCATGATCAGGACCAAGGAGATTCAACCAAGTGATCGGGAATTGGCGGAGATCCGGGCGGCGTCGAAGAGCCTCGGCGCCACGGTGTCCGAGATCGCCCAGGCAGTGAAGGTGATGCCGATCGGTATGCACAAGATCGGTCTGGCCTTTTTGTTCCAGTGGTACGCCATGTTCATCTACTGGCAGTTCGTATCCGTCAGCGTCGCCGAATCGGTCTGGAATACGACCCCGGACACACCCGAGTACGAGGAGGCGGCGGCCTGGAGCGGGCTGATGAACGGCACCTACAACTTTTTCACCATGGTCTCCGCCTTGTTCTTGTTGCCGTTGTGCGTCCGTTTCGGCGGCAAGCGCGTGCATGCCGGCTGCCTGGCCTTGGTCGCGGTGTCGTTGGCCTGGCTGTCGCAGATCACCAGCCAGTACCTGACACTCGTCCCCATGATCGGCATGGGCATTGCCTGGGCCAGCATGGTCGGCGTGCCCTATCTGATGGTCGCGAGCATGGTCCCTCGGGAACGTACCGGCGTGTACATGGGGATCTTGAACATGATGATCGTGGTTCCGATGCTGATCCAGACGTTGACGTTCGGCTGGATTTACGAGAACTTGTTGGGCGAGAGTGGCACCAACGCGATGTTGGTCGCCGGAGTGCTGCTTGGTCTCGCGGCACTCGCCATGCTGTGGGTCAACCCGCCAAAGTCGGATGAGGAATCTCCGATCATGCCGCTCGGCGCCCATCGGCACCTCACGTCCTACGACCGGGTGATTGTCGGCTCCGACGGCTCCCCTTCCGCGCTGTACGCGGCCCGCAAGGCGCACGATATCGCGGCTGCGGCTGAGTCAAGGCTGGTCGTTGTCACCGCCTACGAGCCGGAAGATCAAGCCGGTTCAAGGGATCAGGTGGGGGGTCGGCAGCGGCTGTACGGCAGGGAAGCGGCAAGGGCTGCCATGCACAAGACCGTGCAGGAACTGACCTCGGATCATATTCGATCGATCGAGCAGGACATCTTCGAAGGCGACCCGGTGGAGGCGCTGCTAAGAGTGGCGCACAGGAGTCCCGCCAGCCTGATCGTCGTGGGTAACCGCGGTCTCGGTGCGCACGAGGGCGAGGCTCTAGGATCAGTGCCCCGGGAGATTGCGAGGAACGCCAACTGTGATGTGGTCGTCGTCCAGACCTCGGCTCTCGACCAGATGGGGGCAAGAGCATGACCGACATGAAGCAGATCGTGGTCGGCGTGGACGGGTCCGACACCAGTCGAGCCGCCCTGCAGTGGGCCTACGAGGAGGCCGCGCATCATGGCGCCTCCTTGGTGGCCGTATCGACCTGGCACCCACCAGTGCTGCCAATGGGACCGGGGTACGGGTCGATGCCTCCCGAAGGCTATGAGAGCCAGCCGGAGAAAGACGCCAGGGACCTGCTCGAGCGGCTCACCGCTGAGCTGGAACCCCGGGAACCAACCGTGGATGTGCGGATCTCGATCTCGAAAGGAAGCCCAGCCAAGGTGCTGATCGACATGTCGCAGGGTGCCGATCTGCTGGTGGTAGGGTCACGCGGCCATGGTGGCTTCGCCGGCATGTTGCTGGGCTCGGTGAGCCAGCACGTGGTGGCGCACGCGGCTTGCCCAGTGGTGGTCCTGCGCTGATCAAGGAGCCGGGCCGGCGGCCTAGCATGGGCCGGTGTCCGATGAGCTGAGGATCAGCTACGACGACGCGCTGCCCATCACCGCCTGGCACGATGAGATCAAGCAGGCAATTGCTGATCACCAGGTCGTGGTCGTGGCCGGTGAAACCGGATCCGGCAAAACCACCCAACTGCCGAAGATCTGCCTGGAGCTCGGCCGGGCATCGATAGGGCACACGCAACCCCGGCGGATCGCCGCTCGTACCGTCGCCGAGAGGATCGCCGAGGAGCTCCAGACACCACTCGGTGATCTTGTCGGCTACCAGGTGCGGTTCACCCGCAAGGCGTCACGGGACACCCAGCTGAAAGTGATGACCGACGGTGTCCTGCTGGCCGAGATCAGCCATGATCGTGGTCTTCGTCGGTACGACACGATCATCGTCGATGAGGCCCATGAACGCAGTCTCAATATTGACTTCCTGCTCGGCTATCTCAAGTCGTTGCTTGGACGACGCTCCGAACTGAAGATTGTGATCACATCGGCCACCATCGACACCGAGCGCTTCGCGGCTCATTTCGGCCAGCCAAACGGCAAGCCGGCCCCGATCGTCGAGGTCACTGGGCGGACCTTCCCGGTGGAGGTGCGCTACCGGCCGCTGCTGGCCGACGGCGAGGCCGATCAGGTCGGCGGGATCATCGAGGCCGTTCGGGATCTGAGCCCACTGGGCACCGGAGACATCCTCGTGTTCCTCTCCGGCGAGCGGGAGATCCGCGACGCCGCCGACGCCATCGCGGCGCTCAAGCTGCCCTCTACCGAGGTACTGCCGCTGTACGCCAGGCTGTCGGCCGCGGAGCAACACAAAGTGTTCGCCTCTCACGCCAGGCGCCGGATCGTCCTCGCCACGAATGTGGCCGAGACGTCATTGACAGTGCCGGGGATTCGTTACGTCATCGACACTGGCCTGGCGCGCATCTCTCGCTACTCCGCGCGAACCAAGGTGCAGCGGCTGCCCATCGAACCGATCTCCAAAGCATCGGCGAACCAGCGTGCCGGACGCTGCGGCCGCGTCGCGCCCGGCATCTGCATCCGGCTCTACAGCGAGGAGGACTTCGCGGGCCGGCCCGAGTTCACGGAGCCGGAGATCCTGCGGACGAACCTGGCGTCGGTGATCTTGCAGATGACAGCCGCCGATCTTGGTGAGATCGCCACCTTCCCCTTTCTCGATGCGCCCGACAACTCCCAAGTCAACGACGGCCTGCGCCTTTTGACCGAGCTGGGTGCGATCTCAGAGAGCGGCAGCCGCACCCGGCCGCGGCTCACGATGATCGGCCGACGGCTGGCGGCGATTCCCATCGATCCGAGGATGGGAAGAATGCTGCTCGCGGGGGAGCGGCAGGGCTGCCTTCGCGAGATGTTGATCATCGTGTCCGGGCTTTCGATCCAGGATCCGCGGGAGCGGCCCGCCGAACAGCGGGACAAGGCCGACGCCCTCCACCGGCGGTTTTGGGGCCCGCGGTTCCAGCTCGTCGACGACCGCCCTTCGACAGATGCAGGACGTGTGACGGGGTCTGAGCCTGGCGGAGACCCCAGTGATTTCCTTGCGCTGTTGCGCTTGTGGGATTATCTGCGCGAGTCACAGCAGACGCTGTCCGGGAACCGATTTCGGCGGCTGTGCCGCGACGAGTTCCTGCACTTCCTTCGAATCCGCGAGTGGCAGGATCTGCATACGCAGCTCAAGGAGATCGCTCGCGAGCTCGGCCTTCGGCGCAACGACACGCCTGCATCGCCTGACCGCGTTCACACGGCAGTTCTCACCGGCCTGCTATCGCATGTAGGGCTTGCTGATCTTCGCGAAGAGCGCAAGCAGTCGGCTGGTCGCCGGCGGCCGGCGCTGCGGGAGTATCTCGGCGCCAGGGGCACGCGGTTCGCGATCAACCCGGGATCCAGCGCGGCGAAGCTCCAGCCGCCGCTCGTCATGGCTGCGGAGATCGTGGAGACCACCCGGCTATGGGCTCGGACGGTAGCCGGCATTGACGCCGCGCAGATCGAGGAGGTCGGCCAGCACCTGCTGAGGCGTCAGTACTCCGAGCCCCACTGGTCGACCCGCAGCGGTTCAGTGTTCGCATACGAAACAGTCACCTTGTACGGCGTGCCGATCATCTCCGACCGCCGGGTCGCGTACGGCAAGATCAATCCCGCCGAGGCGCGGGAGATCTTCCTGCGATCAGCTCTCGTCGAAGGCCAGTGGCGTACCCGCCACCCGTTCTTCGCGCACAACACGCGGGTTCGAGCTGAAGCCGAGTCGATGGAGGAGCGGACCCGCCGTCGCGACCTGGTCGTCGACGACCAGGCGATCTTTTCGTTCTACGACGCCAGGGTGCCGAAGGATGTGGTCTCCGCGGCGCACTTCGACTCCTGGTGGCGCCAAGCACCAGAACCGGAACGCGACCGGCTGGCTATGACGCTGGACGACCTGCTGACCACAGTGGACGAGGTCGACGACAGGTCCTTCCCGACGAGGTGGGATGTGGCCGGCCACTCACTCAAGATCGGCTACCTGTTCGAGCCCGGCCATGCCCGAGACGGTGTGTGCGTGATCATTCCGGTCGAGGTGGTGAACCAGATTCCCGACGCGCCGTTCACCTGGCAGGTGCCGGGGCTGCGCGCAGAGCTTGCGACCGAGCTCATTCGGTCGCTACCCAAGGACCAGCGGAAGCGGTACAGCCCCGCGCCAGACACCGCCCGCCGAGCGCTCGAGTGGCTCCATGATCATCCTGGCAGTGCTGCCGAGTCCCTCCCGGAAGCGTTGGCCAGGGCGCTCCACATGCTCACCGGTGACATGATCACGGCGGCGCATTGGCGCCCCGACCGAGTGCCGTCCCACCTACGCGTGACGTTCCTCATTCGCGACGGGTCGGGCCGGGAATTGGCGGCGGGTAAGGACCTGGCCGAGCTTCGAGCGGAGCTCGGCGGCCGCCTGCACCGCCTGTTGAACGACGCTGCGGCGGAGTTGACTCGCTCGGGCGCGGTGACATGGGACTTCGGGCAGATCGCCGAGCGCGTCACCCTTCAACGGGCCGGCCATCAGGTTGTCGGCTATCCGGCGCTGATCGACGAGGGTTCGAGCGTCGGCCTGACCATTTGCGAGACAGCCGAGCGGCAGCAGGCGACCTCACCGCTCGGCCTTCGCAGGCTGGTCCTGTTGAACACGCCAGATCCCACGAGGTGGGTCGTCGCCCATCTGAACAACGCCGACAAGCTGGCGTTGGGCACAAGTCCTTACGCCTCAGTTCCTGCCCTGCTCGCCGACGCCAGACTGGCATCAGTCGGCGAGCTGGTCCGCCGGTTCCAGGTGGCGCCGGTTCGCGATGCCTCGGCGTTCGCGCAGATCTGCGATCGCGTACGGGCTGAGAACGCCGACCTGATGCGTCAGATAACCACCTTGGCAGCGGAGATCAGCAGGCTGAGCGGGGCCGTGCAGGCAGCGCTGCCAAGGACGCGCGAGGTGAGTGAGGCCGCCGCCGCCGACATCGCCGAGCAGGTCGGCAACCTCGTCTTTCCGGGATTCCTGGGAGCGACGCCGTACGCGCAACTGACCGAACTACCGCGATACCTCAAGGCGGTCCAGTTGCGCATCGAAGCCCTGAGGAACACGGCTGCTCGTGATGCCGCCGGATTCGAGGTCATAATCAGGGTGGAAGAGGCCTATGCCGACCTGTGTGAATTGGCACCGCCGGGTCGATTGCCCGGATTTGTCGAGGAGATCGGGTGGTTGATCGAGGAACTGCGGGTCAGTCTGTTCGCGCAGTCCTTACGGACCCGCGTACCTGTGTCGGACAAGCGCGTTCTCGCCGCCATTGAGACGGCACAATCCCGACTGAGGGACGAGTCCGCGCGCTGAGCCGCCGAGGTCGGAAAATCGGGGGGAAATCAGCGGCGACGGTAGATTGGACGTCATGTTGGACCCGCGGCTGCTCTACACCCTCGACGAGGGTGTTGCGGCGAAGCTCAAAGAACACCGTCCGGTGCTGGTTCACCAGATGGATGGCTTCGTCGACGCGGGGCAGGCGGGCAGGCTGTTCTCCGCGCATCTCCTGGAGCAGCTGGAGCACGAGGTGCTCGCCGAGTTCGATCATGATCAACTGCACGACTACCGCAGCCGGCGGCCCGCGATGGTCTTCGATACCAATCGGTGGAAGTCTTATGCGGACTTGCATCTGCGGCTTCACCGGGTTGTCGACGAGCACGGCGAAGTGTTCCTGCTGTTCAGCGGACCGGAGCCAGACGTGCAGTGGGAGCGGCTGGTTGCTGCCGTCGTCGGCCTGATCGAGCAGTTCGGTGTTCGGCTCACGGTGAGCGTGCACGGGATCCCGATGGCGGTGCCCCATACCCGCCCGGTGACGTTGACTGCTCACGCAACTGACACGACGTTGGTTCGCGGTTACCGCAGCTGGATCGATCGGGTAGAAGTACCCGCCAGCTTCGCCGGATTGCTGGAGTTCCGGCTCGGCCAACTAGAGCGGAAGGCGATGGGCTTCGCCGCGCATGTCCCGCACTATCTGGCCCAGGCGGCGTTTCCCGAGGCCACCCTCACGTTGACCCGGTCGCTGAACCAGGCCACCGGCCTGGCGGTGCCGCTGGAACCGCTGGAGAAGGCGTCGGCCAGCAACATGGCCGACATCGCCGAGGAAATGGCAGGCTCATCAGAGGTGCAGGAATTGGTGGCCACCCTCGAGCAGCAGTACGACAGCCTTCAGCTCAATGAATCCGAGCGGGTGCCCAGCGCCGATGAGATTGCCGCAGAGTTCGAGCGGTTCCTGGCCGAGCGCGACAAGAACGACGAGGCGTGACAGCAGCGCTTCGCTGAGCTGCCGTCAGTGGCAGAGGCATGGCGGCTGCGTCGATAAGCTCGCGGGCGTGCCTCAGTCCGTCGGTGAGCTGATCGATCTGCTGGAGCTCGAAGAGATCGAGATCGGGCTGTTTCGGGCGCGACAGCCGGACACCCAGTTGCAGCGGGTCTTCGGTGGGCAGGTACTGGCCCAAGCGGTGATGGCCGCGTCTCGTACGGTCGTCGTTACCCGCGTGCTGCACTCGCTGCACGGCTACTTCCTCATCGCCGGACGCACCGACACACCGATCGTCTATGACGTGGAGGCGGTACGCGACGGTGGCTCCTTCTCCTCCCGCCGGGTAGTGGCGCGGCAGGGCGGACGTGTGATCTTCTACCTCTCCAGCTCGTTCCACGAGGCGGAGATCGGTTATGAACACGCCGACCCAGCGCCCGATGACGTGCCAAACCCGGACAGCTGCCCTCGGCTCAGCGAGGTCCTCGCCAAGGTGGCGGGTCGCGAACCGTCATTCTGGGAGCGTGAGTGGGGTGCCCTCGATGTCCGCTACGTCGGCGACTCGCGGCCAGGAGGAGCGCTGGATAACCCGCTTCACCCGGCCCGAGCTCGGGTGTGGATCAAAGCCAATGGCTCGCTTCCGGACGACCGGCGAATGCATCAGGCAGCGCTGGCCTACGCGAGCGATCTGACCTTGCTGGCCGTCACCACCGTGCCACATGGCGTGTTCGTCGGGTTGAATGTCCAGGCCGCGTCAATCGACCACGCCATGTGGTTCCACCGCCCTTTCCGCGCGGACGATTGGCTTCTCTTTGACCAGGCCTCGCCGTCGGCATCCGGCAGCCTCGGCCTTTCCACCGCGCGGCTCTTCCAGCAGGAAGCACTTGTGGCCAATGTCGCGCAAGAGGGACTGATCCGGCCCCTCCGCTGACCAGCGGGAGCGTCACGATTCTTGTCAAGTGGCCGGGGGCAAAAAAGGGCGATCCGGAGGGGGAAATCCCGGATCGCCCTTCTGGGTGTGTGCTGGCCCGAAGGCAGCACAATGAATCAGGCGGCGAGGACGGACTTGCCGCGCAGCTTGGCGATCGCGTGCCGCTCGATCTGCCGCACGCGCTCGGCGGTGATGCCCCACAGCTCACCGATATCGGAGAGCTTTGCCTGCCGACCGTCGATGAGGCCGTAGCGACGACGCACCACGTCTGCGGACCGCTCGTCTAATTGATCGAGCAGCGCTTCGAGTCGTGCGTGCTCCTCGGCGTCAAGGAACACCTCGTCCGGTCCAGGCATTGGCTCGCGGGCAATCAGGTCACCGAGGGCAGTGTCGCCGCCTTCCTCGACCGGCGCATCCAGGCTGACGTGGTCACGGCCGTACCGGATGAGATCCAGGACGCGCTCCGGCTCGAGATCCATTTCCTCGGCGATCTCGTCGATCTCCGGGTCGCGACCAAGGCGACGCTCCAGAGTTCTGCGGACAGCGCCGACCTGGTTGACCTGCTCCGCAACATGAACCGGCAGCCTAACGATCCGACCCTGCTGCGCGATGCCGCGGCTGATGGACTGGCGAACCCACCAGGTGCCGTAGGTGGAGAACTTGAAGCCCTTCGTGTAGTCGAACTTCTCGACCGCGCGGATAAGCCCGGTGTTGCCTTCCTGCACCAGGTCCAGCAGCGGCATTTGCGAACGCCCATACTTGCGGGCCACGGAGACGACAAGCCGCAGGTTGGCCGTGACGAAGCGCTGCATCGCCCGTTGACCGTCCTCGATGAGAAATTCCAGCTCAGCCTGGCTCGGGCGCTTGGCGCGCTTTCCCCGCTCGGCCGCCGTGATCTCTCCAGCCAGCAGGTGCTCGGCGTAGAGCCCGACCTCTATCGTTTTCGCCAGCTCCACCTCTTCCTCTGCGGTGAGCAGCGGAGTCTTGGCGATACCTTCCAGGTAAAGGCCGACGGCATCTTTCCCATCGATGCCCTCGGAAACTCGCGTACGAGTTGTCGTCACGTTGGCGCCCCTTTCGTTGCCTCCGCTAAGCAGAACGCATCGGGGTCGGCAAAGGATTCCTCGACAGCCCTGAAGAATCCCTGAAAGCTACCCAGGAGTAACCCCGGCACGATGAGAATTCGTCGCCGAGGGGCCCAGCGGATGCAGCGGCGCGCTCTCCTGAGTGATCTGCGCCAGAATCCAGGCGTACTCGAACGCGACCTCGTGCCAGCTCTTGTAGCGGCCGCTTACGCCGCCATGGCCGGCGGACATCTCCGTTTTCAGCAAGATCGGCCGGTCACGGTCGTTGGTGGCGATGCGGCGGAGAGCGGCCACCCACTTGGCGGGCTCCACGTAGAAGACGCGGGTGTCGTTCAGACTGGTCGTCGCCAGAATCGCGGGATAGCGGATGGCGGCGAGGTTCTCGTAGGGGGTGTAGGACTTCAGATAGGCGTAGACCTCGGCATCATGCAGCGGATCGCCCCACTCCTCCCACTCGGTCACCGTGAGTGGCAGCGTCGGATCGAGGATGGTGGTCAATGGGTCGACAAACGGCACCGCCGCATGCAGAGCGCGGAAACGATCGGGGGCGAAATTGGCGACCGCACCAATCAGCAGGCCCCCTGCGCTGCCGCCGCGAGCAGCAAGGCGCTCTGGCGAGGTGTAGCAGTGCTCGATCAGATAGTCGGCACAGGCCACGAAGTCGGTGAACGAGTTCTTCTTGGCCAGAAGCTTTCCCTGGTCGTACCAGCTGCGTCCCAGTTCGCCGCCGCCACGGATATGGGCGATGGCATAGATCACGCCCCGATCCAGCAGCGATAACCGTGATGTCGAGAACGTGGGGTCCATCGAGATCTCATACGAGCCGTAGCCGTACAGCAAGGCCGGTGCCTGACCGTCAAGGGGCACCTCAGCGCGGCGAACGATGGAGAGTGGCACTCGCACTCCGTCAGCGGCAGTGGCCCAGGCCCGTTCTTGGACATAGCAGCCCGAGTCGTACGGTCCGAACGTCGGCTCGTCCAGCACCGGAGTCGTCTTGAGCAGCGTCAGTTTTCCGGTGGTTAGGTCGTAGTCGTAGACCGAGTCTGGAGTGAGGAATGAGCCGTAATGGACCCGGATGGTCGGGGTCACATACTCGGTGCCGCCCGGGGAGTCCACGGTGAAGAGAGGTTCCTCAAACTGCACGTCGGCCCCGGCCAAGAAGTTGCCGTCCTCGTCCCTGGGGAGGACGTGGAGGACGGTGGACCCGTTACGGCGCAAGGAGAGCACGCCGTGACCAGCGTAGGCGCTTATCGAAAGAAGGCGAACGCCGGGTTCGTGCGGCAGGATCGTCTTCCACTGTTCCGGCCCCGTGGCATCCAGCGGCGCCTCAGCGAGCTGGAAGTCCTTGGCGCCGTCGTTGTGCACGATCAGCAGCCGGTCACCGGCTGGCTCCACGTCGTACTCCACGCCCTGTCGCCGCGGCGCCACGATCCGCGGCTCACCCTCCGGATCTTCAGTGTTGAGCAGCCGATACTCCGAGGTCAGCTTGCTTGCCGCACCCAGAATCACCCAGCGGTCATCGCGGCTGGCGTCGACCCCCACCCAGAATCTCTCGTCGGCCTCACTGAGAACTTCGGTGTCCTCGGCCGGATCGGTGCCGAGTCGGTGCCGCAGTACCGCGTACGGTCGCCAAGCCTCGTCAACCCGCGTATAGAAGAGGTGGCTGTTCTGCGCCCAGGTCGCCCCATAGCCGATGTCGCGGATCTCGTCGGGTAGCAACTCTCCGGACTGGAGGTCCCTGATCCGCAGCACAAAGCGCTCGTCACCGCTGTGGTCGGTGGAGTAGGCCAGCAGCCGCCCGTCGACGGAGACGCTTAGCGCGCCGATCGAGAAGAATTCCGATTCGCCTGCCTCGAGGTTGCCGTCCAACAGCACTTCTTCACCGGGAATGTCGCCCTCGATGTCGGGGGGTGTACTGGGATCATCGGCGACGACTCGGCAATAGATCGGGTATTCCGAGCCTTCGACTGTCCGGTCGTAGTACCAATAGGCGGCTCCGCCGGGATGCGAGGTGTAGGTGGGCACGCCGAGATCGGTTTCCTTCGTCCGGTTCTTGATCTCAGAGAAGATTGCGTCGGACAGCTGATTCAGATCCGCCGTCTGCGACTGGGTGTAGGCATTCTCCGCCTCGAGGTAGCCAAGGACGTCGGGATCTTCCTTGTTGCGCAGCCACTCGTACGGGTCCTCGAAGACATCCCCGTGATGAACGCGACGGTGAACTCGGCGGTCAGCAAGGGGCGGCTCGAGTTTGGTCGACGTATCGGCGGGCACGGCCGTCAGCGTAACCCCTATCCTCACCGGCGTCGCTGGATCGGTGAGCCTGCCTGGACGAGCGGGCGAGCAGACCCTTAAGCGGCCCCACGTGACGGCTTGGGCATCGGCTGTGACCGAGAATGCACGGCGGGGGTAGCAAGCGCGATCGAGCCAGCGAGACAATAGGGTCCATGGGAGCCGAGGTCGATCAGACGACCTTCACTCGGAAGGCGAGGAAGCTGCACCGGGAAAAGATCCGACGTTGCCTGGATGCCCTGGCGCGAATGCTGACGGAATCCCGATTTGACTTCAATCGCCCGATGGCCGGTCTGGAAATCGAGCTCAACCTGATTGACGACGACTTCCAGCCCGCCATGCGCAACGCGGAAGTGCTGGCGGCGATCGCTGATCCGTCATTCCAAACCGAGCTCGGCCGGTTCAACATTGAGATCAACGTGGCGCCTCGGCAACTGTCCGGCGGCGGGTTTACGTCGTTCGAGGAGTCGGTCCGCAAGTCGTTGAACGACGCCGATACGCGGGCTTACGAAGCTGGCAGCAAGCTTGTCATGATTGGCATCCTGCCGACCCTGCGTGCTGAGCACGTGACGCTGGACAGCGTGAGCCAAAACCCGCGCTACACGCTGCTGGACCAGCAGATCGTAGCGGCGCGCGGCGAGGATCTGGAGATCGTCATCGACGGCGTCGAGCGGCTGCAGATGTTCTCCGACACGATCATGCCTGAGGCGGCGTGCACCTCGACCCAAGTACACCTACAGGTCAGCCCGGACGATTTTGCCGGGTACTGGAATGCTGCGCAGGCCATCGCCGGTGTCCAGGTGGCGGTTGGCGCCAACTCGCCGTTCCTGTTCGGCAAGGCGCTCCTGGCCGAGTCGCGCATCCCCCTGTTCGAGCAGAGCGCCGACACCCGTCCCGAGGAGTTGAAGGCTCAGGGCGTACGGCCCAGGGTGTGGTTCGGAGAGCGCTGGATCACCTCCATCTTCGATCTGTTCGAGGAGAACTCCCGGTATTTTCCGGCGCTGCTGCCGATCAGCACCGAGGAAGACGCGCTGTCGGTACTTGATGCGGGGGGAGTGCCGACGCTCGATGAGCTGAGGTTGCACAACGGGACGGTGTACCGGTGGAATCGGCCGGTCTATGACATCCGGGCGGGCGTTCCGCACCTCCGGGTGGAGAACCGGGTCCTTCCGGCTGGCCCGACCGTGGTGGACACCATGGCCAATGCCGCGTTTTTCGCCGGTATGGTCCGCGCGCTGGCAGATGAGGATCGACCGCTGTGGAGCCAAATGTCATTCTCCGCGGCGAGTGAGAACTTCGCGGCCGGCGTACGACACGGGATCGCCGCGGATGTCTACTGGCCGCAGATCGGTCAGGTCAGCGTCGTCGAGCTCGTGCTCCGCAAGTTGCTGCCCCTGGCCGCCGAGGGCCTGCGGCTGTGGGACGTCGACGAAGGCGAGATCGGCCGCTTACTCGACATCATCGAGCGCCGCTGTGTGGATGCGGTCAACGGGGCCACGTGGCAAACTGCCGCAGTAGCCAACAGGGAACGCGACGGCTCCTCGCGAGCCGATGCCCTGCGCGACATGTTGGCGTCGTACGTGGAAGCAATGCACAGTAATGAACCGGTCCATACCTGGGAGGTGCGGTGATGTCGCAGACGACACCGGCGGCCGGCGTGTCAGATGACGGTGGTGCTCCGCTGGTGACGTCGGTAATCGTGGTTGGCTACTCGTCGGCTCCGGAGGGACGCGCTGCACTGTCCCGCGCCCTCGACGAAGCGCGGATCCGGAACTCCAAGCTAGTCGTGGTGCATGCCTCGCCCGACGAGGAGATCGCGGCCCTCAACGCCGAGCTGGCCACCACCGGCATCCCCCACAGCATCCTGGCGGGCGACGCCGCGATCGAACCGGCCGAACAACTCATCAATGCGGCGGAGGCAGAAGGAGCAGACTTCATCATCATTGGTCTGCGACGCCGATCACCGGTGGGGAAACGGTTGCTGGGAACTAATGCGCAGCGCATACTCCTTGACGCGTCCTGTCCCGTACTCGCCGTCAAGGCCGAGGTCAACGGCTGATCAGTCCCAGCCCGTCACCCGCCTTTCGGGCTGCCTTCGCCGACATGCCGCTGCACCTGCTGAGCAGATCACGGGAGATTTGGAGGTTCGTGTCAGAATACCGATCGGAGCGCCTATTGACTTCCGATGGGCGTTGCCTGCCCTAGTTTCGTTTGGTCAGCCGGCACTCGCTAGTTCGAGAGGTTCTTTGTGACGCCCCCCTCCAAAGCACAACCATCTGTCCCTGCAGTCGGAGCGAACCCCGTCCGGGCCCGTCAAGCAACAGCCACCGTCACCAAATCCCCAGCGAGTAAGGAGTCTGCCGGGAAGTCGTCGGTCAGTAAGGCGCCGGCCAGCAAGACGGGCGAATCGCAGCGGTCGGCGAAGGAGTCCACCGTCAAGAAGGCTAAGAAGGCAGCGGTAAGTGCTGTCGAGGAGCCGGTGGGGAAGGCGGCGAGCAAACAGGCCGAAAAGAAGGCGGGGCCCGAGCCAGCTGCAGACGACATCACCATCGTGACAGACAAAGGTGAACCAGAGATCGTCACCGAAGACCTTGACGATGTAGAGATATCGGTCGAGGAGCTGGTCAGCGACATCGAGCTGACGGCTGACGTTCTCGTTGATCTTGAGAGCGACGAGGTCGTTGTCACCGTGGGCAAGAAGCGCTCACTGGACGATGTCGACGAGTCGACTTTCGAGCCAGCCGAGGAAGCCAAACTTGAGGGTCAGCTGGTCGAAGACGAGGGCTTCACGCTGTCCGAAGCCGACGATGCCGACGAGCCTGAACAGCAGGTGATGGCGGCCGGGGCGACGGCAGATCCGGTTAAGGACTACCTCAAGCAAATCGGCAAAGTCGCGCTGCTGAATGCCGAGCAGGAGGTGGAGCTGGCCAAGCGAATCGAGGCGGGCCTGTTCGCGGACGAGAAGATCAACGACGACCACGCCAAGATCAAGGCTGTTCAGCTCGATGACTTCGACTGGATCGCCGAGGACGGGCGGCGGGCGAAAAACCACCTACTCGAGGCCAATCTGCGGCTAGTGGTCTCGCTGGCGAAGCGCTACACGGGCCGCGGCATGCTCTTCTTGGATCTGATCCAGGAAGGCAACCTCGGACTCATCCGAGCGGTCGAGAAGTTCGACTACACCAAGGGCTACAAGTTTTCGACGTACGCCACGTGGTGGATTCGGCAAGCGATCACGCGTGCGATGGCTGACCAGGCCCGGACCATCCGCATCCCGGTGCACATGGTGGAGGTCATCAACAAGCTCGCCCGCGTGCAGCGGCAGATGCTGCAGGACCTTGGCCGCGAGCCCACGCCGGAGGAACTGGCTCGCGAGCTGGACATGACCCCTGAGAAGGTCGTCGAGGTGCAGAAGTACGGCCGTGAGCCGATCTCGCTGCACACGCCGCTGGGCGAGGATGGCGATTCTGAGTTCGGTGATCTGATCGAGGACTCTGAGGCGGTCGTTCCCGCGGATGCGGTGAGCTTCACCCTGCTGCAGGAGCAGCTGCACGACGTCCTCGACACTTTGAGTGAGCGTGAGGCCGGGGTGGTCTCCATGCGTTTCGGACTCACCGACGGGCAACCGAAGACCCTGGATGAGATCGGCAAGGTCTATGGCGTCACGCGCGAGCGGATCCGCCAGATCGAGTCCAAGACCATGAGCAAGTTGCGCCACCCATCCCGCTCTCAGGTCCTCCGGGACTATCTGGACTGAGTGCCTACCTCCTGGACTGAGTGCCTACCTCGCACTGGTCCTTGGCGTCTCCTTGCCCTAGGAAGCAGGGCTGATGTTCATCGTCAGCCTTGCCGTTTCCCAGGCCTTAAATGCGCTGAGGTGGTGGTGAGCAGAAGCCAGGATCGAGTAGATGCCCCCGCAGATTAGGAGCTGCCGCCTGGTGCCCCAGCCTTGCCGCGCGCCAGGGCGTACTCGAGGACG
>OCZS010000140.1_pt1 | contig 22884 bp, 20 predicted proteins | sample 1539071 | NCBI WGS metagenome assembly OCZS01 (sample SAMEA3113584, study PRJEB22503) | soil metagenome
GCGGCGACCATTCCTTCGTGTTGATCGAGAAGGTCCGTGAATCCTTGCAGCAGGCGAAGAGAGCGGCTGGCCAGTCCGGGGATCTCATCGACCCGGCGCAGAGCCTCACCGAAACTGATTCGCAGCCGCGTCGCCAACTCGGCTACCGCCGCCTCCGCGCGATCGCCGATGCCACGCTTCGGCACGTTCAGTATTCTGCGAACCGACACGTCGTCGCTACGGTTGGAGATCGCCCGTAGATAGGCGATGGCGTCGCGGACCTCCCGCCGCTCATAGAAGCGGACCCCGCCGACCACCTTGTAGGGCAGGCCTATGCGGATGAAAACCTCCTCGAACGCCCGCGACTGCGCGTTGGTGCGGTAGAAGACCGCCGCGTCGCCGTAGCGGCCCTCCCCCGCGTCGCTCAGCCGGTCGATCTCGCCCGCCACGAATTGGGCCTCGTCGTGTTCGGAGTCGGCGACGTAGCCGACGATCTGCGCGCCGTCTCCCGCATCGGACCACAGGTTCTTCGGTTTGCGGCCAGCGTTCTGCACGATCACCGCATTGGCCGCGGTCAAGATCGTCTGCGTGGAACGGTAGTTCTGCTCGAGCAAGATCACCCGGGCACCCGGGAAGTCGGAGTCGAAGTCGTTGATGTTGCGGATCGTGGCGCCGCGGAACGCGTAGATGGACTGATCCGAGTCGCCGACCACCATCAACTCCGGTGGTGGGGTGATCGGACCCTCGCCCAACCCGTCGACCTCGGCCGAGCACAGCTCGCGGATCAGTGCGTACTGCGCGTGGTTGGTGTCTTGGTACTCATCCACCAGAACGTGCCGGAACCGCCGCCGGTATTGCTCGCGCAACTCGGGAAAGGCCTGCATCAGGTGCACGGTGGTCATGATCAAGTCGTCGAAATCGAGGGCGTTGGCAGCGATCAGCCGCCGCTGATATTCGGCGTAAGCCGCCGCGTACGACTCCTCGTTGGCCGACCGTACGCGCGAGCTGGCCGACTCATGGTCGACGAGGTCGTTCTTGCAGGCAGAGACCCAGTTGAGAATGCCGCGCACGGGGAACCGCTTGGGATCGAGATCAAGATCGTTCGCCACGAGCTGCATCAGCCGCTTGGAGTCTGCGTCGTCGTAGATCGAGAAGGTGCGCAACATGCCGAACCGAGCAATCTCCGACCTCAGGATCCGAACGCAAGCCGAATGGAAGGTCGAAACCCACATCAATTTGGCCCGGTTGCCGACCAGATCCATCACCCGGCCGCGCATCTCGGCCGCGGCCTTGTTGGTGAATGTGATGGCCAGAATCGAGCCAGGGTGCACCCGACGCTCGCTGACCAGGTAGGCGATCCGCCGAGTCAGCACCCGCGTCTTGCCAGACCCTGCGCCGGCCACCACGAGCACCGGGGAGCCCTCGTGCAGCACCGCCTCACGTTGTGGTGGGTTGAGGCTTTCCAGCAACTTCTCGCCGGTGAGCCGGGACTTCGATCGCGAGCGAGGCACGGTGACCTCCGGAAACGAAACGTCGGCGTACAGATCCGGAACGGCGGCCGGAGCCGGCTCGAGGTGCGGCGTGCTGGTCATGACTGAACCACCCTAGACGCAGTCGGCGACACGGCCAGGTCTGCCTCGCCGACAGCGTCGACAGGTCCCGGATCGGTGACCTGGCACGGGCTAGATTGGATCGCATGCTGGTCCGGCGCATCTCGGTGCGCACCATCCTTCGACGCATCGTGCTGGCCGTACTGGTTGTCCAGGGGGCAACACTGGCCGCGCTCGCCGTGGTGGACTACCGGCGCAAACGCCATCGTGTACCGGCGAGATTCCCCCGTATCCCGCCTCGCTCGGTCACGGCCGGCGGCTCGGAGGTGACGGTCTACACCTACGGCGAGGACCTCTACGCCGACATGCTGGACGCCATCCGCCAGGCCAAGTCCCGAATCTTCTTCGAGACGTTTATCTGGAAGGGCGACGCTGTCGGTCAGGCGTTCAAGACGGCTCTGATCGAGGCGGCCGACCGGGGTGTCAAGGTCTATGTGGTTTACGACGAGTTCGCCAATCTCGTCGTACCGCAATCCTTCTTCTTCCTGCCGAGAAACATCGCGGTCCGCGCGCACCCGGTCATTGCCAGCGGCTTCCGAATTCCGCGCAACAGCGGGCGTGATCACCGCAAACTGCTCGTTGTGGACGATCTGGTCGCCTTCATCGGCGGCTACAACATCGGGTCCCTGTACGCGACGGACTGGCGCGACACACATGCCCGGCTCACAGGCGACATCGTCTGGGACGTTCAAAACGCGTTCATCGACTACTGGAACCTCTTCACCGGGCGACGCCGCGCCGCACTCCCCGACTTCGGCACCCGGAGCTGGCAGCCGAACATCCGGATCCATCGCAACATCCCGCGCAACATGGTGTACCCCATCCGCGGCATGTACCTCGAAGCTTTCGACCGGGCCGCGCACCACATCTACCTCACCCACGCCTACCTGATCCCTGACCAGGACATGCTGGACGCCCTGGTCCACGCGGCGGCGCGCGGGGTGGATGTCCGAATCATCGTGCCGGCCGAATCCAACCACATCGTCGCGGACTGGCTGTCGCGCGGCTACTACGGTTATCTGCTGCGCAACGGAGTCCGGCTGTTTCTCTACCAGGGCGCGATGGTTCACGCCAAGACGGCAACCATTGACGGGCAGTGGTCCACCATCGGCACGGCCAACCTCGACCGGATCAGCCTGCTAGGAAACTACGAGATCAACCTCGAGGTATTCAACGCCGATGTGGCACGCCAGATGGAGGAAATCTTCCGGATGGACTCCACGAACACCATCGAGCTGACCCTGCCCACGTGGCAACGGCGACATGCGATGGTGAAGTTCTCTGAGAAGGTGCTCACGCCGCTGCGCCCGCTGCTCTGATCAGGGCACCTTAGGTCCAGGCAGCAGGGTTCGCCACCAGAGTGGAAACGAACTCGGGCAGCTCACCCGAAGAGACATGAGCCAAGGTGACACCTTCAAGGATCGTTCGCTCCGAGGCCCGCAAAGCGATCCAGACCTGCTGAAGTGCCGATGCGGCGCCCGAGTAGTCCAGGTGCTCGGGACGACTGCCGCGGACGTTGGCGAGTTCGCCGTCGAGGGCTCGGATCACATCGGCGATGCTGATCTCCGCGGCCGGCCGCGCCAGCCGGTAGCCGCCCTCGGGCCCACGCTGGCTGCGGAGCAGTCCACCACGGCGCAGTTCGCCGAGGATGCTCTCCAAATACTTGTTCGGTATGTGCTGGGCGGCCGACAGCTGCTCAACGGTGCGTGGCGCATCCGCTGCGGCCAGCTCCGACGCCGCCCGCAACGCATAGTCCACTCGCGCCGACAATCTCACTGATCCGACCCTATCCGCGCCACCGCGAACCTAGACCAGGCGGCGATCGGTCGCCCAGCGCGTCAGTTGGTGACGGTTCGACAGCTGCAGCTTGCGCAGCACACTGCTCACGTGCGTTTCGACGGTCTTGATCGAAATGAAAAGCTCCTTGGCGACTTCCTTGTACGCGTAGCCGCGGGCGATCAGGCGGAGCACCTCACGTTCCCGCTGAGACAGTCGGTCGAGGTCCTCATCGACGGTCGCCAGATCGATGCTGCCGGAGAAGGCATCGAGCACGAAACCTGCCAAGCGTGGTGAAAAGACGGCGTCACCGTCGGCGACGCGGCGGATCGCGTCGATGAGTTCGGTGCCATTGATCGACTTGGTCACATAGCCCCGGGCGCCGGCCCGAATCACCCCGATCACATCCTCGGCCGCGTCGGACACGGACAGAGCCAAGAACTTCTGGTCGGGATTGCTCGCATGGACCTTCCGCAGCACCTCGATGCCACCCCCGCCGGGTAGGTGGACGTCGAGCAGCACGACGTCGGGCCGGGTGGCGAGGATGACCTTAATCGCCGAATCCGCATCAGCGGCCTCTCCGACAACGGCGACGGCGCGGCCGATCTCAGCCTTGACTCCGGTACGGAACATCGCGTGGTCATCCACCACGACCACCCGGGACGGACCACGAGGCCGCCCTTCACTGTGCCGTATCGGCTCGTCGGCCGGGCTCGATTGAGCTGGGGTTGCTCCTGGCGTGCTCATAACGTGATCTCCAGTCGTACTTCAGTGCCCTCACCTGGGCGGGAACGGATGCCGGCCTTGCCACCATGGCGCTCCATCCGGTCCAGGATGCTGCCCTTGACGCCCATCCTGTCCTCGCCTACCCCGTCGAGATCGAAACCCTGACCGCGATCACGGACAAAGACCTCGACCCGGTCATCGTCGACCTCGGCGTAGACATCGATCTTGTCGGCTCCCGAGTGTTTGGCAGCATTGACGAGGGCCTCCCGCACCGCTCGGACCAATGCCTGCACCTGATCGGATGTGTCGCAGTCTCCCACCACCACCACGTCCACCGGCACGCCCCGCTCGTCCTCCACTTCCGCCGCGACAGCCGTGAGCGCTGCTTTCAACGTCGTCTCCGGCAGCTCCTCCTCGTAGAGCCAGCTCCGAAGCTCACGTTCCTGGCGGCGGGCGAGCTGGGAAACCGCCTTCGGATCCTCAGCATGGCGCTGGATCAGCGCCAAGGTCTGCAACACCGAGTCGTGCAAGTGCGCCGCCATATCGGCGCGCGCGTCGGCACGGACCTTCTCGGCGCGGGCCTGGTTGAGGGCGGCTCGGGAACGGTGCAACCAGGGCGCAAGAACAACGGCGAGGCCGGCCAAGGCCAATGTGGTCATCGCCATCACTTCGGGCAGTTGATCGATGTGACCCTCCTGCGCTAACACGATGCCAAAGGCCGCGCCCACGAGCCCGAGGCCGACGATGACCCGTACCAATGCCGGCCAGCCGCCGCTGGCCACGAACGGCGCCAGCCACACCTTGCCGCCGGCTTCCGCCCGCCATTTCTTCTGCTGCGCCGAATCCGCCTGTCGCCAGACCAAAGCGGCACCGGCGCAGGCGAAAGCCACCGGCCAGAAGAGTTGCTGGCTGACGCCGAAGCCGCTGCTCTGCACCAGCCAGAGCAGGCCGCTGCCAAACGCGACCAGGGCGACGAGCATCCCCCAGTCGACGCGGCGCCTCGGCCTTGCCTGGTCGCGAAGTCCCTTCCGGCTGGCCGCTTCAAGGCCGGGCGCAGTGGTCGCGGACTCCGGTGGCAACAGCAGCCACAGCGCACCGTAGGCAATGACACCCAGGAACTGAAATATCAACAACGCGACGAAGCCGGCGCGAATCACCATCACCGGCCAACCCAGGTGGCGGGCGAGCCCGGTGCAGACCCCGCCCAGCATTGCGCCCTCGGCCACTCTGGTCGCGCGGTGATGCTCAGGGACTGTGGCATCAGGTGCGGTGGGCTCGGGTGCGGTGGGCTCGGCGTCGGCTGCGGTGACCGCGGCGTCACGCGCGGTGACCCTGTCGAACCGCTGACCTTCGACAGGCACAGGACCAGTCAGCGCCTTCGGGCGCGGCGAGTCTGCGTCAAGGCGTGGCGACGGGTTGGCAGACATGTCTCCTCCAAGCCTGACACCGGCAGGCTCTCCCGGCCAGCAGGGGTGACCCGGAGCCGACCCTCACCGGCGGCCGGCCGTCGCCCCCACACAGTGAGGGCGACCAACGGCCGGGAGCTTTTGGGGGTCGTCCCTGATGGTGTGATCCTAGCTCTGTCGGCAGGATGTAGCGGTGAGCTCGATGTGGACGATCCGCCGTAGCGTGACCGATCGCAAGCTGACCGGCCTCTGCGGTGGCGTAGCCCGGTACTGGGGCATCGACTCCACCCTGGTCCGGGTCGGTGTCGCCTTGCTGGCGCTGAGCGGCGGCATCGGTGTGGTGCTCTATCTCGCCGGTTGGCTGCTGATCCCCGAGGACGGAAAGACACAGGCCCGGGTCGACGAGGTCTTCGGTCCACAGGTGCGTCGTTGGTCGAAGGAAGTCTGGCTAGCGATCGTCGTCATCGCCTGCATCATCTCCTTCACCATCCTCGGTGCTCTGACACCATTCGGCGCCGGCCCGGCGATCGTTCTCGCTGGGATCTGGTACTTCGGTTACTACAAGAAGCACAAGCAGACCGGGGCTGCACTTGCGGTTGCGCCGCCAGCTGCGTCGGATGACGAGTTCATCAGTTATCCGGGTCCCCCAACACCATTCACCGAAGCTGCCGAGGCCTGGCGTCAGCGGATCGAGGAGCAGGCGCAGCAGGTATCGGCGCAACGTGCGACGTCACAGCAGGGCGGCGACCAGACCATGGCGACGACCTCGTGGCCGGCGCCACCGGCGGCCAACGGCACGCCAGCGCCAAGCCCGGAGGACCTGGAACGTGAGCAGCACCAGGCGTTCCTAGCCGAACCAGACCCGGTGGGCCTCTATTCACCACCCAGCGAGGTGTCAGCCCAGACCTCGTCAGTGCTGACCCGGGGCAACACCGCTTCGGCAAGGTGGCTCCGACTTGTGTCCGTGATCGCCTTGGGCCTCACCCTCTCGGGTTTGGGAGTCGCGAATTACCTCGGCGCCGGCGTGCCGCTGGTGGCGTTCTTCGCTGCCGCCCTGCTCGTCGTCGGAATCACCCTGCTGGCCGCGACATGGCTTGGCCGAGCCCGTGGGCTGCTGCCGCTGGGCATCATGCTGCTGGTCGGCCTCTTGGCGACGTCGGCATACCAAACGACCATCCAGCGTGAGGACTGGAACCGGACCTTGTACACCTATGCGGATGCCGCCCAGCTGCCGCTCAACGGCGACAGCCGTGACGTCGGCCGGCTGACCACCGACCTGAGCAAGCTGAGCTATGCCGAGGACGTCACCTACCGGGCTCACGTCGATCTTGGCAGCCTCACCGTGGTAGTGCCTCCGGGCGCGAAAGTCCGCGTCATCTACGCGATCGATTCCGGAGTCGTCCACGTCTTCGACACCGTCGTCGCGGCCGGCGCAGAGCTGCATGACACCGTCGAGCCGGATGCCGCCACGACCGCCGCTCCGGTCCTGACTCTCGAGTTGTCGGTCGACAGCGGCAAGATTGTGGTCCGATGATTAGACGGGTGGACGTGGTGGCCCTTGTTCTCGGGATCGTGTTGACCGCCGTTGCCGCTTTGTCGCTCTGGGCGGCCCTTGTCGGCTCGATCAACTGGGGCATTGTCCAGATCGTCGCCCCATTGGGGCTGGTGGCCACGGGGATCGTTGGCTTGGCCCTCTCCCGTAATCGCACCTGATCCTCCCCGTACAACCGACAGAAAGGCGCGTTCCATGACCAGCCCATTCCCATCACCGGCGCCTCGGAGGCTAGAACGCAGTCGTTCGAATCGGGTTCTCGGCGGCGTTTGCGGTGGCGTGGCGACCTACCTCAACATGGACCCGACGTTGGTTCGGGTGCTGACTGTGGTGTTGTCCCTGTTCACCGGGGTACCCGTCGTGGTCTACCTGGTGCTGTTGCTCGTCGTACCGGAGGAAGGCTCCGATACCCCGCCCAATGTCGGGCCTGGGTACCAGCGTGGCTCTCAGACCATCCCCACGACCCAATCGCCGGCCAACGATCCGGTCTGGGGCACCGCCGGCGCTCCGTGGGAGCAGCCGGCATCGAGCCAGCCAGCACCTGCTGAGCCTGCACCGGGCCCATCACCAGTCCCGCCGGCGGCCGAGCAGGGTGAAGAGCGCAGGCCTGAGCAGCGCCCAGACGGCAATCCGCCTGCGTGATCTCCTGAGGAGCTACCTCAAGCAGCGCGGACGAGCTCGAGAAAGTAGCGGTGAACCCGGAGGTCACCTGTCATCTCCGGGTGGAAGCTGGTGGCCAGCACCGAGCCTTGACGGACCGCAATGATCTTGGTGCCGGCGCCGGGGACCGACACCTGACCAACCACCTCGACGGCCTCACCGGCACGCTCAACCCAGGGCGCGCGAATGAAGACCGCATGCAGCGGGCCAGGGATACCGACCAACTCGACATCGGTCTCGAAGGAGTCGACCTGACGGCCGAACGCATTGCGACGGACAGTGATATCCAGGCCACCGAAGGTGCGCTGATCTGCGGTACCGTCCAGCACCTCGTTGGCCAGCAAGATCATTCCAGCGCAGGATCCGTACGCTGGCAGACCGCCCCGCAAAGCAGCAATCAGCGGGTCTCGGAGCTCGAAGATGACGGCGAGCTTGTCGATCGTCGTGGATTCGCCACCTGGCAAAACGATTCCGTCAAGATGTTCGAGTTCGGCCGGTCGCCGTACCGGTCGGGCCTCGGCGCCGCACTGGGTCAGGGCAACGAGGTGCTCCCGCACGTCCCCTTGCAGGGCAAGGACACCTACAGCCGGTGCGCTCACCAACCGCGTTCAGCGAGCCGATGTGCCTGCGGCAGGTCTGGCGATGACGAGGGGCTGGCCTCCGGCGGAGGCACATTGATGCCCACCATGGCCTCCCCGAGTCCACGGGAGACCTTGGCGATCACGTCCGGATCGTCGAAGAAGGTGGTGGCCTGCACGATGGCGGCAGCCCTCTCCGCGGGGTTCCCGGACTTGAAGATCCCTGAGCCCACGAACACACCCTCGGCGCCAAGCTGCATCATCATCGCCGCGTCAGCTGGAGTGGCGATGCCGCCGGCGGTGAACAAGACCACCGGCAGCTTTCCCAGCTGGGCGACCTCGGCGACCAGCTCGTACGGCGCCTGCAGTTCCTTCGCGGCGACATAGAGCTCGTCAGGTGCCATACCGCCGAGCCGCCGGATCTCAGCGCGGATCGAGCGCATATGCGTGGTGGCGTTGGAGACGTCGCCCGTGCCGGCCTCGCCCTTGGAGCGGATCATGGCCGCGCCTTCGGTGATCCGGCGAAGCGCCTCGCCAAGGTTGGTGGCGCCGCAGACGAAAGGTACCCGGAACTGCCACTTGTCGATGTGATTCGCATAGTCGGCCGGCGTCAGCACCTCAGACTCGTCGACGTAGTCCACGCCGAGCGCCTGCAGCACCTGCGCTTCGACGAAGTGGCCGATGCGGGCCTTGGCCATTACGGGTATGGACACCGTCCCGATGATCCCGTCGATCATGTCTGGGTCGCTCATCCGCGAGACGCCGCCTTGAGCACGGATGTCAGCCGGCACTCGCTCGAGAGCCATCACGGCGACCGCGCCGGCGTCCTCGGCGATCTTGGCCTGCTCTGGGGTGACCACGTCCATGATCACCCCGCCTTTGAGCATTTCGGCCATACCGCGCTTGACACGCGCGCTGCCGGTTGCGGGGCTCGTGGTCTGGTCGGACATGCGCTGCTTGACCTCTTTCTGAAGACTTGGCCGAAGCAATCCTAGGTCGTGCGCGCGCCTGACTGGGTCACTCCCATTCGATCGTGCCGGGAGGTTTGCTCGTGATGTCGAGCACGACCCGGTTGACCTCGCGGACCTCGTTGGTGATTCGGGTGCTGATCTTTTCCAGCACCTCGTACGGCAGCCGGCCCCAGTCGGCGGTCATCGCGTCTTCGCTGGTTACCGGCCGCAACACGATCGGATGGCCGTACGTCCGGCCGTCGCCCTGCACGCCGACCGAGCGCACGTCGGCGAGCAGCACAACAGGAAATTGCCAGATGTCGCGGTCCAGCGCAGCGGCAGTCAACTCGGCTCGCGCAATGGCATCTGCCTCGCGGAGCACCGACAGCCGTTCCCGCGTCACCTCACCAATAATCCGAATGCTCAGCCCGGGCCCCGGAAACGGATGGCGCCAGACGATTCCGGGCGGCAGACCCAACTGCTCACCGACGGCGCGCACTTCGTCCTTGAAGAGGGTTCGCAGCGGTTCGATCAACGAGAACTGCAGATCCTCAGGAAGTCCACCAACGTTGTGGTGGCTCTTGATGTTGGCCGCGCCCACGCCTCCGCCGGACTCGACCACATCCGGATACAGCGTGCCCTGGACCAGGAACTCCACGTCTCCCGCTTCGCCCACAACTTCCCTGGCCGCGGCCTCGAAAGTCCGAATGAACTCCCGGCCGATGATCTTGCGCTTGAGTTCGGGTTCCGTCACCCCGGCCAACGCGGACAAGAACTGATCGGCGGCCTCGACGACCTTCAGATCAACGCCCGTGGCGGCCACGAAGTCACGCTCCACCTGCTCGGCCTCGCCCTTGCGCAGCAGGCCGTGATCAACGAAGACGCAGGTGAGCTGGCTGCCCACCGCCCGCTGGACCAGCGCGGCCGCTACCGCAGAGTCGACGCCCCCCGACAATCCACAGATCAGGTGCTTGTCCCCGACCTGCTGCTGGATCGCGAGCACGGCGTCGTCAACGATGTTGGCCGGCGTCCAGTCTGGTCTGCAGCCGGCGATGTCGTACAAGAATCTTTCCAGCACGAGCTGACCAGCTTGGGAATGCAGCACCTCGGGATGCCACTGCACGCCCGCGAAGCCACGGTCGGCGTCTTCGAAGGCGGCGATCGGAGCCCCGGCGCTGCTGGCCAAGGCGCGGAAGCCGGCAGGCGCCGCGGCCACCGCGTCGCCGTGACTCATCCACACCCGCAACGATGCCGGCAGGTCGGCCAGCAGCGTTCCGGGTTCAGTAATGGAGGCCTGGGTACGACCGAATTCGCTCAATCCGGTACGAGCAACGTCGCCGCCGAGCGCCCGAGCCATGGCCTGGAACCCATAACAGATTCCCAAGGTCGGGACGCCCGAATCGAAGAGGTCCGGGTCGACCTGCGGTGCGCCCGGCGCGTAGACCGACTGTGGACCCCCGGACAGGATGATTGCCTTGGGCCGGCGGGCGACGATCTGAGCCACCGGGGCGGTGTGCGGGACGATCTCGGAGTAGACCTTTGCCTCCCGCACCCGGCGCGCGATCAGCTGGGCGTACTGAGCGCCGAAGTCGACCACCAACACCAAGTCGTGCTCGGTCACTCTGCCCTCCTCGCCACCCGAAGGCAGAATTCTAGAGGGCCGTTGGTGGGCCACACTTCTAGGCACGACCCAGCCGCCGGAACGCGCGGACCACCATGACCAGGAGCGACGCGAACTGTCGTCCACTCATGCCGTGGCTCGGAGCTATCGGCAAGCCGCGTTGGGTGCCGACGGCCTGCACGTCGACGAATCGGGAAATCCCCTCTCGACCCTGACGTCGACCCAGTCCGGAGTGCTTCATGCCGCCCATCGGGGCGTCGATGCTGCCAAACGTCGCGGCGAAGCCCTCGTTCACATTGACCGTGCCACAGCTGATCTTGCTTGCCACCTGCCGACCGCGTTCGGGATCACCGGTCCACACACTGGCATTCAGGCCGTACTCGGAATCGTTGGCGCGAGCCACCGCCTCATCCGCGTCGGCCACGGGATAGACACTGACGACCGGCCCGAACGTCTCCTCGGCGTAGCAGGCCATCTCCGGAGTCACCCCTGTGAGCACAGTGGGCTCGTAGAACAACTCACCAAGATCAGGGCGCCGGCGTCCGCCGGTCAGCAGCGTGGCGCCCTTGGCCACCGCATCGTCGACGTGCTCACTCACCCGCTGCACCTGACGGAGGTTGATCAAGCTGCCGATGTCGTGGTCATAGTCAAGTGCGTGCCCCAACGTCAAGTCACGCGTTCGCGACACGAACGCCCGGCAGAAATCCTGCATCAGCGTCTCCGCGACGTAGATCCGCTCGATCGACACGCAGAGCTGGCCCCCATTCGAGAAACAGGCCCGAACCGCCCCTTCCGCCGCCACCTCGACGTCGGCGTCGTCCAAGACCAGCAGCGGGTTCTTGCCACCGAGCTCCAGCGAGCAGCCGATCAACCGATCGGCACAACGCATGGCCACGATCCGGCCGGTCGCCGTCGAACCGGTGAAGCAGACGTAGTCGCTGACGTCGATCAGCTCGGGTCCGACCTGGTCACCAGCGCCGTGGACGACTTGCCAGAGGCCCTTTGGCATGCCGCAGTCTTCGAGCAGTTCGATGGCGGCGAGACTGATCAGAGGCGTCTGCTCATCCGGTTTCAGAACCACCCCGTTACCGGCCACCAGGGCGGCAAGTCCGTCGGAGATCGCCATCGTCAGCGGGTAATTCCAGGGGGCGATGATGCCAATCAAGCCCTTCGGCACGTAGTGCCGGTCAATCCGAGTCAGTCCGGGAAAGAGGCCTTGACCCCGCTCAGACCGTAAGTAGCGGTGCGCGCGGCGAGCGTAGTAGCGGGCCGTCACTGCGGCATGAAGCACCTCTTCGGTGGCGCTCAATCGGGCCTTGCCAGCATCGCGTTGGACGAGATCGACAAAGGTGTCCACCTGATCGACCAAGCGATCATGGAAGCGAAGGAGCACGGCTGCTCGGTCCTGCACCGGACGCTGTGTCCATTCGGCTTGCCGCTGCCGCGCCCGATCCGCCGCCGCTTTCACATCTTGGGCCGTGGAGGTGGGCAAATCGCCAACCGGCGCTCCGCTGACGGGTGAGTGCAGGGTTCGCGCCGGACCGGTGGCCGCCAGGTACGCAACGAGGTGAGCGACATCCACAGGCAGGGAGTTTGGACCGTCGTGCCGCGCTGTCGCCTCAGGCGCTCGGCTCATGACCCCAGCCCGCGCACCTGGCCAGCTTAGTGCCGGCCCCGAGCCGAGCGGACAAAGATAGGGCACGTGGATTGCGATGTCGTCATCATCGGCGCCGGCCTGTCCGGGCTGGTCGCCGCCCGGGAGCTGGCCATGGCAGGGCGCTCGGTGATCCTGCTCGACGGTGAGCCGCCGCAATCGATCGGTGGACAGGCTCACTGGTCTTTCGGTGGCCTGTTCCTGGTCAAATCGCCCGAGCAGCGCCGACTGCGTATCCGGGACTCCGAAGAGCTGGCGATGGCGGACTGGCTCGGCAGTGCCGGGTTCGACCGCGCAGAAGATCACTGGCCCAGGCAATGGGCTGAGGCGTACGTGCACTTCGCCAGCGAGGAGATGCGCCGGTGGTTGCACAATCTTGGCGTCCGCTGGTTTCCGTTGGTGCAGTGGGCGGAGCGCGGCGGCTACCTCGCTCCCGGGCACGGCAACTCGGTGCCGCGATTTCATGTGACCTGGGGTACCGGTCCGGCGCTGGTGCAGCCGTTCCTTTCCTCCGTCATGCAGTCAAGACGGATCCGCATTCGACATCGGCACAAGGTGAGTTCGCTCGAGGTCAGCGCCGGGGGCGTGCTCGTGTCGGGCGCCGTGTTGACCCCGTCCGACGTCCCGCCCGGTGGTCCATCGGTGCAGACGCAGATCGGCGACTTCCACGTGGTGGCGCAGGCAGTGGTCGTGGCCAGTGGCGGGATCGGCGGCAACTTCGACCTGGTCCGGCGCAGCTGGCCGCGGCAGTTCGGCGACCCGCCGGAGCATCTCATCGCCGGTGTACCCGATTACGTCGACGGCTCAATGCTTGCCGTGACCCAGCGAGCGGGGGGCCGGTTGATCAACCCCGACAGGATGTGGCACTACCCGGAAGGCATCGTCAACGACACTCCGATCTGGAGCAATCACGGCATCCGCATCCTGCCGGGACCGTCGTCGCTGTGGCTTGATGCCCGTGGTCGTCGTTTTCCGCCGCCGCTGTTTCCGGGCTTCGACTCCCTTGGTGCGTTGCGCCACCTCTCAGCCAGCGGCCATGACTACTCGTGGTTCGTGCTCGACCAGGCAACGATAGGTGCGGAATTCGCCCTATCTGGCTCCGAGCAGAATGCCGACCTGACCGGCAAGGACCTGCGACTGCTGGCCGGCCGGTTGCGACCCGGTCCGACCCCTGAGGTTCAAAGGTTCCTCGACCGGGGACAGGACTTCGTGCGCGCGGACACGGTCGGCGACCTCGCCGCCGCTATGAACGGGCTTGTGGGTGAGCGGCGGATCGAAGCGGAGAATTTGCACCGGGTGATCGCAGAGCGCGATCTTCAGGTGCGTAGCGGCTTGGGAAAGGATCCGCAGGTGGTGGCCACGGCGGCCGCAAGGCGGTTCCTGGGCGATCGGTTGATCCGGGTCGTGACCCCGCACGAACTGCTTGATCCGAGCGATTCCGAGTCGGGCAGGGCGGGTGCGGGCGGCCCGTTGATAGCCGTACGGCTGCACGTGCTCACTCGCAAGACGCTCGGCGGCCTGGAGACCGACCTCGACAGTCGGGTCTTGGCTGCCGACGGTTCGCCGCTGACGGGCGTGTACGCGGTCGGCGAGGCGGCCGGCTTCGGCGGTGGCGGCATGCACGGCTACCGCGCTCTGGAGGGAACCTTCCTCGGCGGCTGCCTCTTCAGCGGCCGCATGGCTGGTCGGGCCCTGTCGACCGCTCTCGCCTGACGTCGACCCGAGTCAATGCTGCGGCGGCTGGTTGACACCGCCGAGGAGTGCGCCGGTCCGGACAAGGTCGGTGGCCACATCGCGCAACTTCAGGTTGGTCTGCTGCGAGGCATGGGCCAAGATCGTGAACGCCTGATCGTCGGTGACCTTGTGTCGCTCCATCAGGATGCCCTTGGCCTGTTCGATCACCGCTCTCGAGATCATGGCTTTGCGCATGTGCGCCAGGTCCTCTTCGGTCCGGGCTGCTGCTTCCGCATTGCTGACGGCCAGCGCGAGCCAGGAAGCGACCTCTTCTCCCAGAGCGACATCGGCCTCACCGAATGCGTGCGGTCGACCCGCATAGGTGTCCAGCGCGCCGATTGTCGCGCCCTGGAAAGGTAACGGGATCGAGAGCGAGCTGCCGACACCTTGCGCTGCGGCGTGCCGGGCATAGTCCGGCCATCGCTGTTCAGTGCGCATGTCGTCGATGAGGAACACCTGCCCGGCTCTGGCGGCGTCCATGCAGGGCCCGTATCCACGCTCGTACTGCAACTCGTCGGCATCCAAAGCCATCTGCCCGTCGTAGGCCGCGGTGAACGCGCTCTCGCCCCGGATAAGGGTGATGGACGCCGCTTCGGTGGCAGGCATCGCGCGACGGGCGACCTTTGTGATCTCGTCGAGCACGTTGGCCAGGTCTCGCCCCACGAGGACAACCGTGGCGAGCTCCTCGTGCAGCTTGGTCAAATCTGGCTTCACTGGCCCACTCCTCGTCGTCCGATGTGAATACTGCTCTCAGCGGAGTCGCGGAGGGCGGCCTCGTGGTGACGCACCACTTCAGCCACCACGAACGTGAGGAACTTCTCGGCGAACTCGGGGTCTAGTCTTGCGTCTGCGGCCAGGGCGCGCAGCCGGGATATCTGCTGAGCTTCCCGCTCCGGATCGGCGGGCGGCAGACCGTGACGGGCCTTGAGGTCTCCGACCTGCTGGGTGATCTTGAATCGCTCCGCCAACAGGTGAACCAGCGCCGCATCCATGTTGTCGATGCTGTCCCGTAGCCGGCGCAGTTCGGCGGCCGCTTCCTCCTCCACGGCCGTCAGCCTAAGCGGTGCAGCACCCGTTGGACTGATAACTCTCAGCCGACGACGACCTCCACCCGCTGGAACTCCTTGATCTCGGTGTAACCAGTCGTCGACATCGCCTTGCGCAGAGCACCGACCAGGTTCATCGTCCCGTCGGGAGCGGTGGACGGACCGAGCAGGATCTGTTCCAACGTGCCCACGGTGCCGAAGTGGGCGCGCTCACCTCTCGGCAAGTTGGAGTGCCAGGCTTCTGGACCCCAGTGATAACCACCGCCCGGAGCTTCTTCAGCCTTGGCCAGGGGGGAGCCGACCATCACGGCGTCGGCGCCGCAGGCTAGTGCCTTGGCGATGTCACCAGACCGGCCGACCGAGCCGTCGGCGATGACGTGGACATACCGCCCGCCGGACTCGTCGAGGTAGTCCCGACGAGCTTCCGCGACGTCCGACACCGCGGATGCCATCGGTACGGCGACCCCGAGGACCGAGCGGCTGGTGGAAGCGGCGCCGCCGCCGAACCCGACCAGGACGCCGGCTGCTCCGGTACGCATCAGGTGCAGGGCGGCCTGGTAGGTGGCGCAGCCGCCCACGATCACCGGCACATCGAGTTCGTAGATGAACTTCTTGAGGTTCAGCGGCGTCAGGTCGGATGAGACATGTTCGGCCGATACGGTCGTCCCGCGGATGACGAAGAAGTCCACGCCCGCGTCCACGACCGCGGTGGCGTACTCCTGCGTGTTCTGCGGCGAGAGCGACCCAGCTGCCGGCACGCCGGCACCGCGGATTTCGGCGATCCGCTTGCCGATCAGCTCCTCCTTGATCGGCTCCGCGTAGATCCGCTGCATCAAACGGGTGGCCTCGACCGCGTCCTCGACAGCGATGATCTCGGTGATCATCGGCTCCGGATCCTCGTACCGCGTCCACAGACCCTCGAGGTTCAGTACCGCCAGTCCGCCGAGCTGGCCGATCCTGATGGCCGTCGCCGGTGAGACCACCGAGTCCATCGGCGCGGCGATCAGCGGATAGTCGAAGGTGTACGCGTCGATCCGCCACTGCAGCGAAACTTCCTCATCCCCGCGGGTGCGCCGGGATGGAACGATGCTGATGTCGTCGAACGCAAAGGCCTGCTGGGCACGCTTGCTTCGGCCGATTTCAAACATGTGGGACCTCAACTCGCGTAGTTCGGCGCCTCGACGGTCATCTGGATGTCGTGCGGGTGCGATTCCCGCAATCCGGCGGAGGTGATCCGTACGAAGGATCCTCGCTCCTGCAGGTCAGGCACCGTCGACGCGCCGGTGTAGAACATCGACTGGCGCAAGCCACCCACCAGCTGGTACGCGACCGCCGCGAGCGGGCCGCGGAACGGCACTTGGCCTTCGATGCCCTCCGCGATCAGCATCGAGTCGTTGTTGACATCACTTTGGAAGTAACGGTCCTTGGAGTATGACGGGCTGCGCCCCCGTGAGGCCATCGCCGCGAACGAGCCCATGCCCCGATAGGTCTTGAATTGCTTGCCATTGACGAAGATCAACTCGCCGGGGCTCTCCTCGCAGCCGGCCAATAACGAACCCAGCATGACGGTGTCTGCGCCGGCGACGAGGGCCTTGGCGATATCGCCGGAATACTGCAGGCCGCCGTCGCCGATCAGCGGCACACCGGCCGGCCGACAGGCGCGGGAGGCGTTGTGGATGGCGGTGACCTGGGGCACGCCGACGCCCGCGACCACCCGCGTCGTACAGATGGAGCCGGGGCCCACCCCTACCTTGACGCCGTCCACGCCTGCATCGACGAGTGCCTGCGCACCCTCGTAGGTGGCGACGTTGCCGCCAACGATGTCCACATCGGCAGCCGCCCGCTCGGACTTGAGCCGATGGACCATGTCCAAAACGCCGGCGGAGTGACCGTGAGCGGTGTCGACGATCAAGAGGTCGACGCCTTCCTCGATGAGCGCCATGGCGCGCTTCCACGCATCACCGAAGAAACCCACCGCGGCGCCGACTCGGAGCCGACCTTGATCATCTTTGGAAGCGTTCGGATACAGATCCGACTTCACGAAGTCCTTGAGGGTGATCAAGCCCTTGAGCCGTCCCCGGTCATCGACCAGGGGCAACTTCTCGATCTTGTACGACGACAGAAGCTGCATCGCGTCGTCGCTGCTGATGCCTTCGTGCCCGGTGACGAGCGGCATCGGAGTCATGACCTCGCCGACCAGCCGGGCCGGGTTGTGCTCGAAGCGCATGTCCCGGTTGGTGACGATGCCGAGCAGGCGCATGTCCGTGTCGACGACCGGCACGCCGGAGATGTGGTAACGGCCGCAGATGGCGTCGGCCTCCCCGATGGTGGCGTCTGGCGAGATGGTGATCGGCTCGTCCACCATCCCGGCCTCCGAGCGCTTCACCACGTCCACCTGGCGCGCCTGGTCCTCGATCGACAGGTTCCGGTGGATGATTCCCAAGCCGCCTTGGCGTGCCATCGCCACGGCCATCCGGGCTTCCGTGACAGTGTCCATCGGGGAGCTGATCAGCGGCACGTTCACCGTGATGCGCTTGGAGACCCGAGAGCTCGTGTCGACTTCGGAGGGGATGACCTCGCTCTGCGCCGGCTGGAGCAGCACGTCGTCGAAGGTAAGACCGAGCGTCGCGAACGGCTCCGGAACACCGGTCGCCGAAAGATCAGAAGGGAGCGACAACAGCGGACCTTTCGTGCCGATGGACATCACATGCTATCTCCCGACGGCTCAGCGCTCGGCGAGAACTCATTCGGGCTTCTTGCCCATGTGCACAGCCAGGCACCAAAATGTGCAGGAAAACCAAAGGGCCTCCTCAAATTGAGGAGGCCCTTCGTGTCGAGCAATCAGTGCGTGTGGCCGTGTCCGGCCGCGACAGGCTCCTCTTCCTCCGGCTTCTCCACCACCAAGGTCTCGGTGGTCAGCAGCAGCGAGGCGATGGACGCCGCGTTGGCGAGCGCCGAACGCGTCACCTTCACCGGATCGATGACGCCGGCGCCAATCAGGTCGCCGTACTCGCTGGTCGCCGCGTTGAAGCCGTTACCCGGCTCCAGCTCGGCCACCTTGGAGGTCACCACGTAGCCCTGCTCGCCGCCGTTCTCGGCGATCCAGCGCGTGGGCTCGACGAGCGCCTTGCGGACGATGTTGACGCCGGCCCGCTCGTCACCGGTGAACCCGAGATCGTCCTTCAGCGCGGCGGCCGCGTGAATGAGGGCCGAGCCACCGCCGGCCACGATGCCCTCCTCGATCGCGGCGCGCGTCGCCGAGACCGCGTCCTCAATCCGGTGCTTCTTCTCCTTGAGCTCCACCTCTGTGGCCGCGCCGACCTTGATCACGCACACGCCGCCGGCCAGCTTCGCGACCCGCTCCTGGAGCTTCTCGCGATCCCAGTCGGAGTCCGTACGCTCAATCTCCGCCTGCAGCTGGGCCACGCGACCCTTGACGTCCTCCGTCGCACCAGACCCGTCGACGATGGTCGTGTTGTCCTTGGTCACAACGATCCGGCGAGCCCGGCCCAGCACGTCCAGACCCACCTGGTCGAGCTTCAGCCCGACCTCGGGGGCAACGACCTTGCCGCCGGTCAGAATCGCGATGTCCTCGAGCATGGCCTTGCGCCGATCACCGAAGGCCGGCGCCTTGACGGCGACAGAGGTGAACGTGCCGCGGATCTTGTTGACCACCAGGGTGGACAGCGCCTCCCCGTCGACGTCCTCGGCAACCAGGAACAAGGTGCCCGAGGCGCCGATGACCTTCTCCAGCAATGGGAGCAGATCGGTCATCGAGGAGATCTTGCCGGAGTTGATCAAGATGTAGGGGTCCTCGAGGACAGCTTCCATCCGATCGGGATCGGTCACGAAGTACGGCGAGAGGTACCCCTTGTCGAACTGCATGCCCTCGGTGAACTCGAGCTCGGTGCCGAAGGTCTGCGACTCGTCGACGGTGATCACGCCGTCCTTGCCGACCTTGTCGAAGGCCTCGGCAATGAGCGTCCCGATCTGCTCGTCACGCGCGGAGATGGTGGCGATGTTCGCCATGTCCTGCGTGGTCTGAACCTCGCGGGAGTTCTCACGCAACCGGTCCTCGACGGCGGCCACGGCTGCGTCGATGCCGCGCTTGAGGCCGACCGGGCTGGAACCCGAAGCGACGGCCTTGAGGCCCTCGTGAACCAGGGCCTGAGCCAGCACGGTGGCGGTCGTGGTTCCGTCGCCCGCGATGTCGTTGGTCTTGGTGGCCACTTCCTTGGCCAATTGAGCACCCAGGTTCTCGTACGGGTCGTCGAGTTCCACGTCGCGCGCCACAGTGACACCGTCGTTGGTGATCGTCGGCGCACCCCACTTCTTGTCGAGCACGACGTAGCGGCCCTTGGGGCCGAGGGTGACCTTCACCGTGTTGGCGAGGGTGTCGACACCGCGCTCCAGCGAGCGCCGCGCCTCCTCGTCAAACTGAAGGATCTTTGCCATGTATAAGTCCCCCTGCTACTTGTTAACGACGGCGAGGATGTCGCGGGCGTTGAGCAGCAACAGCTCCTTACCGTCGTACTTGACTTCGGTGCCGCCGTACTTGCTGAAGATCACGACGTCGCCCTCGGCGACATCGAGCGGAACGCGGTTGCCGTTGTCGTCGATCCGCCCGGGGCCGGTGGCCAGCACCTTGCCCTCTTGCGGCTTCTCCTTGGCGGTGTCCGGGATGACCAGGCCGGAGGCGGTGGTCTGCTCTGCTTCGAGCGGCTGAACGAGGATGCGATCCTCGAGCGGCTTGATCGTGACTGCCACGTTCAAACCCCTTTCACGTGTGACGTTGGTTGGTTGCTATGTGCTCGCGCAGAGACGTCGTCGCGGGTGCCGTCCCAGCCGAGCTAGCACACTCCACATGAGAGTGCTAACCCGACATTAGCACTCACCTGTCGTGAGTGCCAGAGGCCATGCGCTGGGCGACGAGGGCTCGCGCTCCGTCGATCGTCCGAGTGAGAATGAGCGTCGCCTGACTCGTTCCGGCCGGGCGCAATTGCCGCCGCAGCTCGGCGGGATCGACATCGAGGCCGCGCTTCTTGATCTCCAAGATACCGATGCGGTGGGCACGTATCCAGGAGCGCAGCACCCGCCGGTCGTAGGGCAAGACCTCGTGGATCGCAAAGGCCGTCGCGTAGGGGGTTAGCTTGCGTTGGTCACTGGTGAGGTAGGCGATCGAGCGATCGAGCAGGGCCGCGCCAAGTGATTTGCCGAGCGCCGGGATGCCGCCGGCGCGGATGACCGCTCCGTCAGGTTCGTAGAGGTATTGCAACGGGCGAGATAGGTCGAGTATGAGATTGTCGGCAGGAACGGTCAGCCGGTGATGGGGCCAGATCAACGCCGAGCGCCTTCCGGATGACCGCGGACTGGCCATGAGGCAAACTTCGACCGTGTCGCCGCGGTGGCTGACCCACTCGGCGTCAACGCCGTCCGGAACCAGCGCATGAGGCAAGGCTGGACCGAGCTTGACCAGGGCTGTCCGCGACCGGTCCAGCAGCCGGCGAACAAACGGCCATGACGGACGAAAGTCCTCGACGCGCCAGACCCGACCGGAGCTCGTCCGCCGGGCGGGGTCACAGAACACGGCGTCACCGGGCGCGAGCTTGTCGATCATCGTCTCGGCGTCGGCGCATATCACCTCGGCAAGGCCGGTCAGGTTGTAGGCGGCGGCCGCGGCGGCAGTCGGATCGATCTCCACGGCGACCACGTCCAGTCCGGCGCGTGCGAGGGCCATCGCGTCGGCGCCGATCCCACAGCCGATGTCGAATACCCGCCGTACGCGCGCCGCAACGAAACGCTGGGCGTGGTAGTCGGCGACATCTGGGCGGCTGGCCTGCTCCAGACCGTCTCTAGTGAAGATCATCTCCGCGGCCGCCTCGCCGAACTTGGCACGGGCCTGACGCCGAAGCTCGGCCTGCAATGCCGCGGCCGCAGCCCCGTCCGGTCCGAAGCGGGTCCGCAGCCGGGTGGCAGCCGCCAGCGACCCGGGATCGGGTTCGGATTGAGCGGCCGCCAACGCCTCCGCCGTCAGGCCGAAGGGCAGCTGCCGAAGCTCAGGCATTTCAGCATTCTGAACGACTCCTGGACACCGCTTCTACCGACTCCGTAACGATTGACCGCCACCGCCCGGGCTCGCGCCCCACTGGAGACGAAGATCGTGTTCGTGGAGCGTCGCGCGTTGAGCGTAGCGGTCCTGGCGATCAGCTGGGGTCTGCTCGCTGGCCACGTTGCGGAGGGCAGCTGCGGCGGCCCGCAACTGTCCATCATCGGTGCCTCGTTCACGCCGGTGCCCCCCGATTCGTCCGATCCGAACGCAGAGCCGACCTACGGCGTGCGGGCTGGACAGCAGCTGAGCGTGCGGGCGAGCAACCTTGCCCCTTGCTCCGACACACATGCCACCAGCACCAGCGGCTGCCAACGCCAGACCCCTGCCCAGCCGGTGGCGTCGCCCGCTCCGATCCGGAACGTGTCCCTCGTCCTCGAGCAAGGATCCCGACGCTGGCGTCTCGGGGTCGCCGACGTCGCTGAGCCGGACGACGCCATCACCTACGCCATTGAGCTGCCCCGGAAACTCACCCGGGGACCCGCCACGCTGATCCTGAGCGGCCCGACCCTGGAGGGTGACATATCGGTCCTGCTCCAGGTGTCGTGATGGGAACGTGCATCGGCGAAGCCGTTGGGAGCTGGGGTCAAGACTCCGTCATAGCGTCGGCAACTTGGCGAAGAAGTCATTCAGGATGGCGTCGGCGTCAATGTCTCTGATCTCGCGGACGAGGTGACGTGAGGGTTCGTCGCCCCAGCTGAGGTCGTCGTGAAGCACCGGGCTCCTCGTCAGTATCGAGGGGCACCAGCCAGGCTGTACCAGCCACGCGATGGGCCCGAGGTCCCACAAGGGTTTGCTGCGGGCGCCGGCGTGGTCGAAGTCGTGGAAGATTTGGGCCAGGTAGCTGCCGATGGATCCACGGCCAGCGACCCGTTGCTGAATTTCGTGGTGCGTGGTCATCAGCTTCTCGGTGACCTGATAGCAAGGGACGTGGATCAGAGGAACTCCGGAGTCCAGCAGGACACGCGAGGCGTGGAGGTCTTGCGCCGCGTTGTATTCCGCTCCCGGTGACCACCAGGTGCCGTTCCCGCCCAACCACACGACCACGACCCGGGTTGCGATATCAGGCGCGGCGAGCAGCGCCGAGGCGACGTTGGTTGGCGCTCCCAGTGTCACGACGTATAGGGGGTCGGCTTCCGGTTGCCCTTGCCGGGCTCGGGCTATCAGATCGTCGGCGGCGGGATTTGCTACCGGCGTCTCGGCGTTTCGAAGCCATTGCTCGGCACCTCGATACACCCGCCCCGTTAGGTCCTTAGCGTCCAACGCCTCCAAGACCCGCATGATTTCCGCGTAGCTCTGGGCCATGCCGTCCGCCGGCGATACTGAGAATCCGGCCAAGTCAGCGTCCTGAACGCCAGGCGCCGGCCGCTGGAAGGGCGCGGCATACACCGCTTCCACAGCCAGCACCTCGGGGGACAGAACCGCATAGGTCAGCGCGAACTGGTCGTCGATTTCGTTGGCCGCATCGGTGTCCACCACGACCCGC
>OCZS010000141.1_pt1 | contig 22786 bp, 23 predicted proteins | sample 1539071 | NCBI WGS metagenome assembly OCZS01 (sample SAMEA3113584, study PRJEB22503) | soil metagenome
GTCAGTGAATACTGACCCGCGGTCAGTAACCGGGTTCGGAGGGGTTCGGATGGGACAGGGACGCGAAGCGGAGCACGGGCACCGGGCACACCCCGGGGACCGGGCACACCCCGGGGACCGGGCACACCCCGGGGACCAGGCACAGCTCGGGCACAAGGCCAGCAGCGGCCCCCGGGCGCACTTCCACCCGGGGCGGGGGGACTTCGAGGGGGTGCTGGGGCTGCTCGCCGGGCTGACGATGTCGTTCGGGCGGGGACGGAGCGCGCGCCTGGCGGCGGAGCTGGCGGGGGTGAGGGTCGGGGACCGGGTGGTGGATGTCGGGTGTGGGCCGGGGAGGTTCCTGCGGGAGGCGGCCGAGCGGGGGGCCGAGGCGGTGGGGGTCGAGCCGTCGGGGCAGATGCGGCGGATCGCCGGGTGGCGGACGCCGGGGGCGCTGTCGGGACGGGTGCGGGTGGTCGACGGGACCGCGGAGCGGATCCCGCTCGGGGACGGGTCGGCGACGGTGGTCTGGGCGGTGGCCTCGTTCCACCACTGGTCCGACCCGGAGGCCGGGCTGGCCGAGGTCCACCGCGTGCTCCAGCCGGGTGGGCGGTTGCTGATCGCCGAGCGCCTGACCCGGCCGGGGGGCTGGTTCCGGCACCACGCCCTGACCTGGGAGCAGGGCCAGGACCTGGTCGCCCAGGTCGAGCGGGCTGGCTTCTCCGACGTGACCGCCGGCCGCCACCCCCTCGGGCGCGTCCAGGTGCTGGCCGTCCAGGCCCGCCGGCCCGCGAACTAGGCGAAGCCGGTGCGCCACACCTCGGGAGGTGGCTGGCGGAGGTCGAGGCCGGTGGCGCCGACGAAGCCGGCCAGCTCCCCGAGGGCGGTGGCGACGGCGGGGCCGGCCGAGGCGGGGGCGTCGGGCTCGGCGTGGATGGCGTGCACGACCAGGCGGCCGGTGGCCCGGTCCAGGGCCGGGTCGACCCGGCCGATGAGCCGGTCGCCGTGGAGGATGGGGAGGACGTAGTAGCCGTAGCGGCGGGCCGCCCTGGGGACGTAGATCTCCATGCGGAAGCTGAAGCCGAACAGGCGGTCGGTCCGCTCGCGGTTGATGATCAGGTTGTCGAAGGGCGACAGCAGGGTCGTCCGGGGCCGCCAGTCGCCGGACTCGAGGCGGTCGAGGAGGGGCAGGTCGTCGGCGTGGACGAACCACGGCCCGGGCCGCTCGGCGCCGTCGGCGGTCAGGCGGACCTGCTCGACCTGGCCTGACCGCTGCAGCCCGGCCAGGACGGAGGGCAGGCCCGGGTAGCGGCCGGCGGTGAAGCTGCGGTCGATGTCCCGGGCGGTGGCGACGCCGAGGGCGCGGAGGCTGCGCTGGGCGGACAGGCGGACGACCTCGCGCTCGGGCGGGCGGCGGGTCGGGGCCCACGGGGGGAGGCAGCGCTCGGCCAGGTCCCAGACCCGCTGCTGGCCCTGGCGGCCGGCGACCATGATGCGGCCCTGGGTCCAGAGGAGGTCGAGCATGCGGTCGACGTTGCGGCCCTGGGTCCAGCCGCTGGACCGCCAGTCGGTCGCGGCCCGGTCCTCCAGCGCCCGGGTCGGCAGCGGCCCGCCGGCCCGGAGCTGGCGCAGGATGGAGCGGCGCAGGGCCTGGTTGTCGGCCAGCCAGGCGCGCAGCTGGGCGTGGCGGGCCGACGGGTACCGGCGCATCAGCAGCGAGTGGATCGGGTAGTCGTCGGTGCAGACGATCGCGGCCGCGTGGGCCCAGTACTCGAACAGCCGCCGGTCGCGCCAGAGGAGCCCGTCCAGGTCGGCCAGGTCGTAGCGCCCCAGGCGGCTCCAGAGGACCAGCTGGTGGCTGCGGGCGACCACGCTGATCGGGTCCAGCTGGAGGGAGGCCAGGTCGGTGGCCACCTCCATGATCGCCTCGGGGCCGGGCCCTAGGGGTGGCGGGCCGGCCAGGCGCTGCCGGCTGAGGACCAGCCGGCGGGCCAGCGTCGGGTCAAGCGTCCGCAGCGCCGGCGGCATCTGGGGGCGTTGCGCTGGCGCTGTGGCCGGTGGCGCCGACGGGCTGGCGCTGGCCGGGGATGCGGCCCAGGACCTCGTCGACGTCGGTGCCGTCGACGGTCTCGCGCTCCAGGAGGAGATCGGTGAGGCGCTCCAGGGCGTCGCGGTGCTCGGTCAGCATGGCCATGGCCCGGCCCTCGGCCTCGCGCAGCAGCTTGCCGACCTCCTCGTCGACCACCCGCTGGGTCGCCTCGGCGTAGGGGCGGCTGCGGACCTCCTCGCCACCCAGGTACATGGGGCTGCCGGAGGCGAACCCGACCGGCCCAAGGGTCTCGCTCATGCCGAACTCGCGCACCATCCGGGTGGCCAGGTCGGTGGCGCCGGCCAGGTCGTTGGAGGCCCCGGTGGAGGTCTGGCCGAACACGATCTGCTCGGCCACCCGGCCGCCCATGCGGATGGCCAGGGAGTCCTTGAGGTAGCCCTCGGTGTAGAGGTGGCGCTCGTCGATCGGGAGCTGCTCGGTCACCCCCAGGGCCTGGCCGGCGGGCAGGATGGTGACCTTGGCCACCGGGTCGCCATGCTCGGAGATCGCGGCGACCAGGGCGTGGCCGGACTCGTGCACGGCCACCGCCCGCTTCTCGTCCGGCAGCAGGGCATTGGAGCTGTCACGCCGCCCGAGCAGGATCCGGTCCCGGGCCTCGGAGAAGTCGTAGGCGCTGATCACGTCCCGGCCGGCCCGGACGGCGAAGATGGCCGCCTCGTTGACCAGGTTGGCCAGGTCGGCCCCGGAGAAGCCGGGGGTGCCGCGGGCGACCACGTCCAGCTCCACGTCCGGCCCGAGCTGCTTGCCGCGGGCATGCACCTCCAGGATGGCCCGGCGCTCCTTCTGGGCGGGCAGGGGGATGACCACCTGGCGGTCGAAGCGGCCCGGCCGGAGCAGGGCCGGGTCGAGGGTCTCGGGCCGGTTGGTGGCGGCCATCACGACCACCCCGGTGGCCACATCGAACCCGTCCATCTCGGCCAGCATCTGGTTCAGGGTCTGGTCGCGCTCGTCGTTGGAGACGAACTGGCCGCCGCGGCGCTGGCCGATGGCGTCGATCTCGTCGATGAACACGATCGAGGGGGCGCGCTTGCGGGCCTCGGCGAACAGGTCGCGGACCCGGGCTGCGCCCACGCCCACGAACATCTCCACGAACGAGCTGCCGGTGACCGAGATGAAGGGCACGTGGGCCTCGCCGGCCACGGCCCGGGCGAGCAGGGTCTTGCCGGTGCCCGGGGGGCCGACCATGAGCACGCCCTTGGGCCCGACGGCCCCGGCCCGCCGGTAGCGGTCCGGGTACTTGAGGAAGTCGACCACCTCGGTGACCTCGCGCTTGGCCCCCTCGTAGCCGGCCACGTCCGCGAAGGTGGTGTCGGGCCGCTCGGCGTCGAACACCTTGGCCCGGGAGCGGCCGATGCCGCCCATGCCGGCCAGCTGCCGGCGGGCCGAGCGGCCCAGGTAGACGAAGATGGCGATGAAGACCAGCAGCGGCAGCAGGCTGAACAGCACCGACGCCACCGAGGTGCGCGGCCCGACCGCCTTCACCTCGACGTTCTTGTCGTTCAGGAGCTTGGTGAACTCGTCGTCCTGGAGATTCGTCGGATAGGACGACTCGAACTCGGTCCCGTCGGTGAGCTTGCCCTCGATGTGCCCGTCGGAGCCGATCTCGACCGATTTGACCTGGCCGGCGGCGATCTTGTCCTTGAGCTCGGGGGCGTAGGTCAGGTCGGTGACCCGGCCCTCCTCCATCTGGTTGGGGACCAGCAGCAGGACCAGGCTGAGCAGCAGCCCGATCGGGAGCAGCCAGCTTCGCCAGCGCGGCGGGGGCGGCGGGGCCGGGCTGGGCGGCCGGTCGGGCGGTGGGCCCGACTTCGCCTTGTTGCTGGGATGGCGCTGCATGGTGACCGTGGGCTCCTCGGCATGCGTGCACGCTCGGTATTCGCCCACGGTAGCGCCGCTCGGCCAATAAGGTGGTGCGGAAGCTCCCCTAGCCGCTGTAGGGGACCCGGCGATCGGCGGCCACGTCGGCCAGACGAGCGTTCTTCTGGTCGCGCTCGGACAGGATCGGCTCCTCGTCCGGCCAGCTGATGCCCAGGTCAGGGTCGTTCCAGGCGATGCCCAGCTCGTCGCTGCCGTCGTACTCCCCGGTGACCAGGTAGGTCATGATCACGTCGTCGTGGGCGTAGAAGCCGTGGGCCACGCCCTCGGGGATGTAGACGGCCAGCTCCTCGCCGCCGCCCTGCTGGAGGATGGTGTGCTTGCCCTCGGTGGGGGAGCCGATGCGGGTGTCGACCAGCACCGTGGTGACCTTGCCCTGCTGGACGAACCACAGGTCGGCCTGGCGGCGGTGGTAGTGGAGGCCGCGCAGGACCTTGGCCGAGGAGTCCGACCGGTTGCCCTGGAGCATCGGGGCGGCGAACGGCAGCCATGAGCTGCGGTAGGTCTCGAGGAAGCGCCCGCGCTCGTCGGTGTGGACCTCCGGACGGATCAGCCAGACGCCTGGGATCTCGTCCGACTCGACGACGTCTGCCACTGCCGCCCCCTCCTCCCCCGGATGGTGCCGTCGAACGAGGCTACTAGCGGTACCCGGTGTGCGCAAAGCGTGACGCCGGAGCCGCCCGCCTTCTAGACTACCGGGCCATGGGATCGTTCGAGCGTTTCAAGACGAAAACTCATTTCAACTCACTCAAGCGGCTCGTCGGCGTCACCGCGCTGGCCGCGCTGGCCGTCAAGCTGCTGACGATCGCCCTGGCCACCGCCGCCGGCGACGGCACCCCGCTCGACCTGCTGGCCCGGGTCCCGGCCAGCCTGGCCGACCTGGGCGCGGCCCTGCTGGTGTTCGAGGTGCTGCGCACCCGGCGGCCGCTCCAGCTGGCCGCCCGGTCGGCGATCCTGGTCGCGGTCAGCCCGGTGCTGTTCGTGGCCTCCGGCCTCCACGGCGACCGGATCGGGGTCGCCGTGGCCCTGCTCCTGCTGGCCATCTACCTCCTCGTCGACCGGGACGCCCCGCTGGTCGCCGGGATCACCCTGGCCGTCGCCTCCCGGGTCGAGCCGATGGCCCTGCTGGCCGCCCCGGTGGCCATGGCCGCGATCGCCGCCGGCGCGGACGGCCCCGAGCCGGACGACGGCCGGGCCCGGCGCTCGCGGATGGTCCACTTCGGCGGGGCCCTGGTCGGCGCCCTGTTCGCCGCCTGGGTGCCGACGCTGGCCTGGGACTGGGACTCGCTGGCGGCCGCCCCGAGCGGCCAGGACGGGCCGGGCGGCCTCGGCCCGGGCTGGGTGCTGGCCCGGTCGCTCGACCAGGGCCTGGCCGGGTGGCTGCTCGGGGCGGGCCGGCCGCTGGTGCTGGCCGCGGCGGTGGTGCCGGCGGTGATCTGGGTGCGGCGGCGGCCGCGCCGGGTCTACGCCGCCGTCGGGCTGGTCCTGCTCGCCCCCCTGGCCCTCAGCCCGGCGTGGTCGCCTCGGGACCTGGTCTGGCCGGCCGTGTTCGCCTACCTGGGGGACGCCCGGTGGGCCAGCATCTACGCGGTCGCGGCCGGGGCCACCGTGGCCTGGACCTCGACCTGGTGGGGGAGCGGCGTCCCCTGGCACGGCGGGGTCGACCCGGCGACCATCCCCACCGGCGCGGTGGCCGGCCTCGGCCTGGTCACCTGGGTGGTGCTCGGCTCCTGGGTGTTCCTGGGCTGGCGCACGGTCATGGTCGAGGCGGGGGCCGTGGACAACCGGGAGAACCTCGCCACCCGGGCGGCTGTGGACAACCGGGGACATCTCGCCACCCGGGGGACTGTGGACAACCGGGAGGACCTCGCTACCAGGTCGGCTACGCTCCCCCCCGGGGGGCTGGACGCGGGCCCCGGTCATACCGGCACGCCCGGGCACGGCTCCCCGACCGGAACGGCTCCATGGCCGGGAGCGGCGCCGTGCCTGGGAACGGCTCCGTGTCCGCGAACGGTGTGGATACCGCGAACCGCCCTATGCCCGCGAACGAGGATGCTAGCCCCTCCAGGGGGTCTTTGAGCTTGCCGAAGTAGTACCTGGGGCCCACGTGGGATGGGCCCCGAACCGTGTCCGACAGCCTCGCCCCAAGGACGGTCCTGAAGGTGCTCGAGCCCGGCAAGGAGCTGCTGCTGTTCCGCCTCGGCGACCGCGGCTACGCCTCGGCCCGCGAGCAGGTTCGCGAGGTGGTGGACGTCGGCGCCGGCCAGCCGGCCGTTCCCGGCCTGTCCCCCTCCAGCCTGGGCGGGCTGGGCGGCGGCCAGCGGCCGGTCGCCCTGGTCAGCCTGCGGGTCGCCCTCGGGCTGCCCGACCGGGGGCCCGAGGGGCGCATCCTGGTCGTGGCCACCCGCACCGGCCCGGTCGGCTTCCTGGTCGACGAGGTCGTCCGGGTGCTCCGCTACGACCCGGCCAGCCACCCGCCCGAGGCCACCCGCCTGAGCGGGTACGTCACGGCCAGCTTCCAGGCCCTCGGCGGCAGCTGGCTGCTGATCGACTGGAACGCCATCCGGCTCCCGGCCGGGATCACCGCGCCGCGCTAGCAGGCTCCTCGGCTACGATGGGGCGACGTCACCCCCGAGGAGCGCCGTGCCGAGCGACCCGACCAGCCGCGAGTACCGGGACAGCGTCGGCATGTTCACCACCGGGATCACGGTGGTCACGGCCGTCTCGGAGCGGTTCGGGCACGGGATGACGGCCAACGCCTTCGCCTCCGTCTCCCTCGACCCGCTGCTGGTGCTGGTCTGCGTGGTCAAGGACGCCCTCATGCACAAGGTGCTGGACGAGACCGGCCGCTTCGCCGTCTCGGTCCTGACCGCCGACCAGGAGGACCTGGCCCGCTACTTCTCCGACTCCGGGCGGCCCACCGGCATGGCCCAGTTCCTGCCCGTGGCCTGGCACCCCGGCCCTGTCACCGGCGCCCCGCTGCTCGACGGCGCCCTGGCCTACCTGGAGTGCGACGTCGAGGCGGCCTACGACGGCGGCGACCACACGGTGTTCCTGGGCCGGGTCCGCTGGGTCGAGCGGGCCGGCGCCGACGGCGACCCGCTGCTCTACTTCGGCGGCCACTACCGGCGCCTGGGGGACCCTGGAAAACCGTAAGGAACGGCCCCGCCCAGGGCTCTGAGGAGCGACCACCGTCACCCAGGAGGTGCTCCTCATGACCAAGCGGCTCGCGCTGCTCGCCCTGCTGGCCGGCGTCCTCGCCGCCGTTCCCGGCCCCAACGACCACGCCAAGGCGGCGTTCCCGGGCGCGAACGGCCGGATCGCGTTCGTCCGCTACAGCCTGGCCAGCCCCCTGGAAGAGGTCTTCATGGTCAGCCCGGCCTCCGGCCTGACCGCCAACCTGACCAATAACCCGCTCATCAGCGAGACCGCGCCGTCCTGGTCGCCCGACGGCACCCGGGTCGCGCTCCAGCGCTCGGGCCCGGTCGACGGCATCTGGGTCCTGGACCCGGCCGCCAAGACCATGAGCTTCGTCCCCCACACCGACCACGGCTTCCAGCCGTCCTGGTCGCCCGACGGGGACTGGATCGCCTTCAGCCGCGACGGCGGCGGCGACGCCGAGCTGTGGAAGGTCCGGGCCGACGGCAGCGACCTGACCCAGCTCACCGCCAACGCCGACGAGGACCGGGAGGCGGCCTGGTCGCCGGACGGCACCCGGATCGCCTTCACCCGCGAGGGGGCCGGCGGCACGACCAGCATCATGACCCTGGCCAGCGGCGGGGGCGGAGAGCTGGCCGTCACCCCGGCCGGCGGCTTCGACCAGGCCCCCGACTGGTCGCCCGACGGCAAGCGGATCGCCTTCAACCGGTTCCTGCCCGGCGACGGCAACCGGGTCTTCACCGTCGCCCCCAGCGGCAAGGACCTCACCCAGGTCACCTTCGGCGGCGGCCCCAAGGCCTTCAACGACGTCCACCCGGCCTGGTCGCCCGACGGCACCCGGATCGCCTTCGCCCGCGGCGGCGACCAGGACGACGGCCTGCCCTTCCATATCCATGCCGTCACCCTGTCCAGCGGCAAGACCACCCAGGTGACCAGCGGCCGGGTCCAGGACCTGATGCCGACCTGGCAGCCGCTCTGAGGCGGGCCAGGGCCGGTCGTCAGGCGGGAAGCTCGAGCCGGGCGAGGGGGACGTGCTGCTGGCCGGCGTGCATGTCCCGTTCGCCCGGCGCCCCCTGGGGGACCGGCCGGGGGAACGAGACCTTGATGACCCGCAGATCGGCCAGCCGGAAGACGCGGACGGACGCCGGGTCGACCCGGTAGAGGGCGGCGACACGCTCGGCGGTGACGACCCCATCGGCGGCCAGGGTGTCGTACACCTCGTCGCTGCCGCAGAAGATGTCGAGGGTCAGCCAGAACGGCCCGGCGTTCTTGGACCGCACCAGGGTGGCGAGGTCGCCGACGCGGCGGGCGGCCGGGCTCACAGCTCCGCCAGCTCGGTGCGGACGAGCTCATCGGGTGCTTCGAGCTCGACGGCGTGCTGGAGCACGAACTCGTGGACGGCCCCGCAGGGGATCTCGGCCGGGGAGCTCATGAAGGCGTAGCTGGGCAGATGGTCGACGCCGGGGAGCGGCAGGTGCAACAGGTACGGGTTGGCGTACTTGGCGATCTTGTTGGCCGTGGCCTGCTCGGGGGCGCTCACCACCAGCAGGGCGCCGACCTCACGGGGCCGGCCGGGGTCGGGGTCGAGCTCGCCCAGGACCGCGTTCCAGCCGTAGCAGCGCAGCTCGAGCCGGTAGCTGCCGGGCCCGAGGCCGAGGACCCGCTCGACCCCGTCGACCAGGAAGCGCTCGAGGGTGGCGGCCCAGGTGCCGATGCTGGCCAGCACCTCCGGGTCGCGGATCCCGGCCAGGGCGATCGTCCGGTACCCGGCCACGGCGGCGCCCTCGAGCTTCATGGTGTGCGGCTCGGCGGCCTCGAACCGAGCGCCCTCGACCCGGACCCGGCGGCCGTCGAGGGCGGCGTAGGTCGCCGCCGAGGTGTCGAGGGTGCCGGCCGGCTCGCGCGCCCGGAACGGGTCGGCGTTCTCGTACAGCATGTGCGCGGCCACCGAGGTGGGGGTGCACGAGGTGGCGGGGTCGAGCGACTCGATCGTGAACCCGGTGGCGTCGATCTCGACATGGACGCCGGCGGCCAGCGGGTCGGTGGTGCACAGCCCCCCGCACTCGGCCGTCTTGGCGGCGTGCCAGGCCGGGCCGGGCGGGCAGCCGAGCAGCAGCGGGACGGCGCTCAGGACGGCGGCGTCGGTCGCCCGCCCGGCGAGCACGACCTCGGCGCCGTTGGCGACGGCCTCGGCGATCGGCTCGTGGCCCATGAGCCCGACGATCCGCTGGCAGCGCAGCAGCGTCGCCTCGTCGAGCGGGCCGGCGGGCTCCAGGGGGACGATGCGGCCTTCGCGGAGCTTGGCCCGCAGCCGGTCAGGGTTCTGCTCGCTGTAGATGCGGGCCACCCGCAGCCGGAGCCGCTCCTCCCTGGCGATCCGCTCGACCTGGGCGGCGACCCAGTCGACCCCGTCGTCGGTGCCGCTGGTCCCACACGAGCCGACGATCACCGGGATGCCGGCCGCCTTGCCGGCCACGATGAGGATGCGCAGGTCCCGGGTGACGGCCTCCTCGGTCGTCTTGGCGGTGCCGGTGGCGAGATAGGAGGGTCCCGAGTCGGTGGAGCCGGCGTCGACGGCGATGGCGTCGGCGCCGAGCGCGATCCCGCGGGCCACGCTCTCCTCGGGGAAGCCGAGGCCGAGCATCCCGACCGGGACGACCAGCCCGGCCACGCCCGGCTTGACCTTGTGGGTGGACGTCACCGGCGCACCACCGCCAGCGCGGCCAGGCCGAGCAGGCCGCCGAGCAGCCAGAAGGCGGCCGACACCCCGGCGGCCCCGGCGACCAGGCCGGCCGCCGCCGGGGTGGCCACCTGCCCGAACCGGTTCCCGGTGAGGCGGATGGCCAGGGCGGTGCCGCGGGTGTCGGAGGGCACCGCGTGCACGACCATGCTCATGGTCAGCGGCTGGCCGATGCCGAGCAGGAAGCCGGCCGCGGCCAGCAGGGCCCCGAGGACGGCGGTGCTGCCCGACAGCGGCAGGGCCGCGGTCAGCAGGGCCGACCCGGCCGCGCTGGCCGCCAGCAGCCGGATCCGGCCGAGGCGCGGGATCATCCAGGGGATCAGGAGGCGCGAGAGGATCGAGGTGGCGGCCCGCAGGCTGAGCAGGGCCCCGACCACCGCCGGGGAGATGCCGCGCTGCACCCCCAGGACCGGCAGGTAGGCGGTGAGCACGTCGACGGTGGCCAGCAGGGCCAAGCTGGCGAACATCCCGGCGGGCACGCCCCTGGCGCCGATCAGCTCCCCGGCCCGCAGCGGCCGCCCCAGGCCACCGTCCCGCGGCCGCCCCGCCCGTCCCAGCCGGTCGGTGGCGAACGAGGTGGGGACGGCCAGCGCCATCAGCCCGGCCGCGACCAGGAAGCCGAGGGTGGTCGCGGCCTCCAGCGAGCGCCCGGCCGAGCTGAGGGCGAGCCCGGCCATGGCCGGCCCGATGAGCTGGCCGAGGGAGGCCCCGGCCGTGTACAGGCCGAAGTCCCGGTCGTGCCGGGCGTCGGCGGACTGCCGGGCGATCAGGCTCTGGCCGGCCAGGGTCAGGGCGAGATGGCCGAGGCCGAGCACGGCGCTGGCCAGGGCCAGCCCCCACAGGGTGCCGGCGACCCCGAGCAGCACGCAGGCGACGGCGCCGAGCGCGATCCCGCCGGTCAGCAGGTGGCCGACCCGCCAGCGGTCGCTGGCCCGGCCGAGGGGGACGGCCACGACCAGGGGGACCAGCGCGAAGGCGGCGGTGATCAGCCCGACGGCCCGGGCGTCCGCGCCAAGGGCCAGGGCCCGGTACGAGGTGACCGGGCGGGCCAGGTGGAGGGCCGCCTGGGTGAGCACGACCCCGGCCAGGATCCTGGCCAGCCAGCCTTGCAGCTTCGGAGCCCTCACACCACGACGACACCGTCGTCGTCGCTGTACAGGTGCGCGCCCGGGCGGAAGGTGACGCCGCCGAAGGTCACCGGCACGTCGACCTGGCCGGCGGCCAGCTTGGCGCTCTTGCGCGGGTTGGAGCCGAGGGCCTTGATCCCGAGGTCCAGGGCGCCCAGCGCCTCGGTGTCGCGGACGGCGCCGTTGACCACCAGCCCGGCCCAGCCGTTGCCCTGGGCCAGCCCGGCGATCAGGTCGCCGACGAGCGCGGTGTGCAGCGAGCCCTGGCCGTCCACGACCAGCACGGCGCCGCCCCCGGGCTCGGACAGGACCTGCTTGACCAGGGCGTTGTCCTGGAAGCAGGCCACCGTCCGGATCGGCCCGTGGAAGCGCCGGCGACCGCCCAGCTGCCGCAGCTGGAGGTCGCAGCTCTGCAGCGCCTCGCCGTGCTCGTCGACCAGGTCCGCGGTCCGGAAGTCCATCTTCCTCCGTTCTGCTACCTTGAACACAAGTATACAAAGAGGGGTGCCGCGATGTCGCAGCGGTGGGTCCCGGCGGTGTTCATGCGCGGGGGCACCAGCAAGGGCCTGTTCTTCCACACCGGCGACCTGCCGGCCGACCCCGGGGAACGCGACCGCCTGCTGCTGGCCGCCCTGGGCAGCCCCGACCCGTTCGGCCGCCAGCTCGACGGCATGGGCGGCGGCATCTCGTCGCTCTCCAAGGCGGCCGTGATCGGCCCCCCGACCCGGCCCGGGGCCGACGTCGACTACACCTTCGCCCAGGTGGCGGTGGACCGCCCGGTGGTCGACCTCGGGGCCAACTGCGGCAACCTGTCGTCGGCCGTCGGGCCGTTCGCGGTCGACCAGGGCCTGTGCCCCCGCCCCGACGGCCCGGCCCTGGTCCGCATCCACAACACCAACACCGGACGGCTGCTCCAGGCCAGCTTCGCCGTCCGGGACGGCCGCGCCGAGACCCGGGGGGAGCTGGCCATCCCCGGCGTGGCCGGGACCGGGGCGCCGGTCCGCCTCGACTTCCTCGACCCGGGCGGCGCCCGCACCGGCCGCCTGCTCCCCACCGGGCGCCCGGTCGACGAGGTCGACCTGGACGGGGCCGGCCGGTTCCGGCTGTCACTGGTCGACGCGGCCAACCCGGCCGTCTTCGTGGCCGCCGCCGCGCTCGGCCTCGACGGCACCGAGTCCCCGGACGAGCTGGAGGCCAGGCCGGAGGTGATGGCCCTGCTGGACCGGCTGCGCCGCCGGGCCGGGGTGCTGATGGGGCTGGCCGCGGCCCCCGGGGCCGTCGAGCTGGCCAACCCCAAGATCGCCGTCCTCAGCCCGCCCCGGCCCTTCCGCACCCTGGACGGCCGGCTGGTGGCGGCCGCCGACCACGACGTCGGGGTGCGCATGCTGTCGATGGAGCGGGCCCACCGGGCCGTGCCCGTCACCGGGGCCCTCTGCCTCGGGGTGGCCTGCCGGGTCGCCGGCACCGTCGCCCAGGAGGTCGCGGCCACGCCGGCCAGCGCCGGCCAGCCGCTCCGGGTCGGCAACCCCTCCGGGGTCGTCCAGGTCGCCGCCGAGGTGGCCGGGCCGGCCGGCGGCTGGCGGGCCGCGTCGGCCACCCTGTACCGAACGGCCAGGGCCCTGATGCGCGGCCAGGTCGCCGTCCCGGCGGTCAGCGACGGTCGCTGAGCAGGCCGGCCGCGGCGGCCTCGCCCTCGCGGCAGGCGGCCAGGACGTGGTCGCGCACGGTCCGCTCGGCGGCCTCGGGGTCGCGGGCCCTGAGGGCCTCGAACAGCGCCCGGTGGTCCTCGAGGGCGGCCCGGCGGCGGGGCTCGCGCCGGCTGGACAGGGCGTGGTAGCGGCGCATGTGCCCGTGGAGCTGGCGCAGGAGCTGCTGGCAGCGCCGGTTCCCGGCGATCACGGCGATGGCGGCGTGGAACTCCCCGCCGAGCCGGGTCAGCTCGGCCGGGTGGTCGACCAGCAGGCGCATCTGCTCGACCAGGCTCTCGAGCACGTTCAGGTCGGCGTCGGTCAGCCGCTGGCAGGCCTCCCGGGCGGCCAGGCTCTCCAGGGCGGCCCGGACGGCGTACAGCTCCCGCATGTCCTGGAGGTCGAGGCGCCGGACCAGCATCCCCCCGGTCGGGAGCTGCTCGACCAGGTCCTCGGCGAGCAGCATCCGCAGCGCCTCCCGCAGCGGGGTCCGGCTCACCCGCAGCTGGGCCGCCAGCTCGGCCTCGTGCAGGCGGGCCCCCGGCTCCAGGGACAGGTTCAGGATGCGCTCGCGTAGCTCGCCGTAGACGAGCTGGGCCCCCGAGGCTCGCTGCATCCCCCCGTCGACCCGCCCCACGGCCCCTCCCCGCCCGTCGGCACGCTTGTATGCAACTGTACGCGGGCTTGCCCCGTTTCAACCCGGCTCCAGCGAACAAACTCCCTTGGAGGACCGGGCACGGACCGGGTGGTCCGACGAGGGAAAGGACGGCACGATGCGGGTTCGCGGGTGGGTCCGTCCGCTGCTCGTCGCCTTGGCGCTGGCGTTGGCCGCGAGCGCCTGTGGCGACTCCGGCGGCGGGAGCGGCGGCGGCGGAGGCGGCGGCGGGCAGGTGACCGGGCTGGAGATCCTGGTCGGCACGGCGCCCGGCGGTGGGTTCGACCAGACGGCCCGGGTCGCGGCCAAGGCCATGGAGGACGCCAACCTGGCCCGCAACGTCCAGGTCCAGAACCTGGCCGGGGCCGGCGGCACCATCGCCCTCCAGAAGCTGGTCAACTCCAAGGGCAACGGCGACCTCATCCAGCAGATGGGGCTGGGCGTGGTCGGCAGCGTCTACACCAACAAGTCCGAGGCCACCCTGGAGCAGACCACCCCGCTGGCCCGGCTGACCGAGGAGCCGGAGATCGTCGTGGTCAGCAAGGACTCTCCCTACCAGAGCTTCGACCAGCTCCTGACGGCCTGGAAGGCCGACCCGGGCAAGGTCTCGGTCGGCGGCGGGTCGTCCCCGGGCGGCCCCGACCACCTGGCCCCGATGCTGATGGCCCAGACGGTCGGGATCGACCCCAAGCAGGTCAACTTCGTCTCCTTCGACGGCGGCGGCGAGCTGCTGGCGGCCGTGCTCGGCAACCAGGTCGGCTTCGGCGTCACCGGGGTCGGCGAGACCAAGGACCAGATCGAGTCCGGCGAGATCCGGGCCCTGGCCGTGACCAGCGCCGAGCCTGTCGAGGGTCTCGACGTCAAGACCCTCAAGGAGCAGGGCGTCGACCTCGAGTTCACCAACTGGCGTGGCTGGGTCGCCCCGCCCGACCTCCAGGGCGGCGACAAGGAGGCACTGATCGAGCTCGCCACCAAGATGCACGACTCCCAGGAGTGGAAGGACGCCCTGACCCAGAACGGCTGGACCGACGCCTTCATCACCGGCGATGAGTTCGGCACCTTCATCACGTCCGAGAACCAGCGCGTCGGCGACGTGCTGTCCGAGCTGGGGCTGGCGTGAGCAGCGTCTCGGAGCGCCTCCGGGGGCGCTCCGAGCTGGGCGTCTCGCTGCTGCTGGCCGTCCTCGGGGTGCTCGTCCTGGTCGACGCCTCCCGGATCCCGACCGACTTCACCCAGCGGGGCCCGGTGGGCCCCGCCGCGGTGCCGGTCGCCGTCGGCGTTGCCCTGCTGGTCATCGCCGTCCTGCTGGCCAGGGACGTGCTGCGGGGCGGCCACGGCGAGTCGGAGATGGGTGAGGACGTCGACCTCAGCCACCCCAGCGACTGGCGCACCGTCCTGCTGCTGATCGCGGCCTTCCTGGCCAACATCGTGCTGATCGACCGCGTTGGCTTCCCGATCTCGGGGGCGGTGCTGTTCTGGGGCTCGGCCTACGCCCTGGGCAGCCGCCACTACCTCCGCGACCCGCTGATCGCGGTCGCCCTGTCGGTCGTCACCTACCTGATCTTCGCCCGCGGGCTCGGCATCGGCCTGCCGGCCGGGCCGCTGGAGGGGGTCCTGTAGATGGAGGCGCTGTCCGACCTGCTCAACGGGTTCGCCACCGCGCTCACGCCGACCAACCTGGCCTGGGCGGCGCTCGGGGTCATCCTCGGCACCGCGGTCGGGGTGCTGCCGGGCATCGGGCCGGCCATGACCGTGGCCCTGCTGCTGCCGGTCACCTACGGCCTGGAGCCGACCGCCGCCTTCATCATGTTCGCCGGGATCTTCTACGGGGGCATGTTCGGTGGCTCGACCACCTCGATCCTGCTCAACACCCCGGGCGAGAGCTCCTCGGTGATCACCGCCATCGAGGGCAACCTGATGGCCAGGAACGGGCGTGCCTCCCAGGCCCTGGCCACGGCGGCCATCGGCTCGTTCGTGGCCGGGCTGATCGGGACCATGCTGCTGGTCCTGCTCGCCCCGGCCATCGTCGACCTGGCCGTTGGGATCAGCGCGGCCGACTACTTCGCCATCATGATGCTGGCCTTCATCGCGGTCACGGCCGTGCTGGGGTCGTCGCGGATCCGCGGCTTCGCCTCGCTGGCCATCGGCCTCACCCTCGGCCTGATCGGGATCGACCTCGCCACCGGCCAGCAGCGGCTCACCTTCGGCATCCCCCAGCTGGCCGACGGCATCGACATCGTCGTGGTGGCGGTGGGGATCTTCGCCATCGGCGAGGCCCTGTGGGTGGCGGCCCACCTGCGCCGCCGGCCGGCCGACATCATCCCGACCGGCCGGGCCTTCATGAGCCGGGAGGACTACCGGCGCTCGTGGAGGCCCTGGCTGCGCGGCACCGCCCTCGGCTTCCCGTTCGGGGCGCTGCCGGCCGGCGGGGCCGAGATCCCGACGTTCCTGTCCTATGTCACCGAGAAGCGCCTGTCCAGGCACAAGGACGAGTTCGGCCGCGGCGCCATCGAGGGCGTCGCCGGGCCCGAGGCCAGCAACAACGCCTCGGCGGCTGGGACCCTGGTGCCGATGCTCACCCTCGGGCTGCCCACCAACGCGACCGCCGCGGTGATGCTGGCCGCGTTCACGGGGTACGGCATCCAGCCCGGGCCGCTGCTGTTCGAGCGCGAGGGCGACCTCGTCTGGGCGCTGATCGCCAGCCTGTTCATCGGCAACACGCTGCTGCTGGTCCTCAACCTGCCGCTGGCCCCGCTCTGGGCCAGGCTGCTGCGCACCCCGCGGCCCTACCTGTACGCCGGGATCCTGTTCTTCGCCTCGGTCGGCGCCTACGCGGTCAACGCCAGCACCATCGACCTGGTGATCCTGCTCGTCATCGGCCTGCTCGGCTTCGCCATGCGCCGCTACGGCCTCCCGGTGGTGCCGGCGATCATCGCCGTCATCCTCGGCCCCCGGGCCGAGCAGCAGCTGCGGCGGGCCCTCCAGCTCAGCAACGGGGAGATCAGCGGGCTGTGGAGCTCGCCCCTGGCCAAGCTCATCTACCTGATCATCGCCGTCGTCCTGCTGTGGCCGCTGATCAGCCGGTTCGTGCTCCGCGGGCGCCACCCGCTGGCCGAGGCGGCCGCCGGGGCCGGCGTGCCCCTGGAGGCGGAGCCGCCACCGGCCGACGACGACCGCGTCCCGGAGGAGCGGCCATGACCGCCCCCATGGTGGTCGGCGTCGACGGGACCGGTTCGGGCCTGGACGCGGTGGCCCTGGCGATCCGCCTGGCCCAGGCCACCGGGGACCCGCTGCTCGTGGCCTGCGTGTACCCCGAGGGCCGGCGCTCCGGCTTCGACGCCGCCGCCGTGCGCGGGCCCGCCGCCCAGGCGCTGGAGGCGGCCCGGGCGCTGGCCGAGGAGGCGCCCGCCGAGTACCGGACGGTGCCGTCCAGCTCGCCCGCCCGGGGCCTGGCCGAGCTGGCCGAGGAGGAGGACGCGGCCGTGGTGGTGGTCGGCTCCCACCGCGGCGGCGCCTTCGGCCGGGTCGCCTCGGGCGGCACGGCCGAGCGGCTCCTGCACGGCTCGGGCTGCCCGGTGGCGGTGGCCCCCCGCGGCTACCGCCGGCGGGTCACCGACAAGCTGCGGCGGGTCGGGGTGGCCTTCGTGGGCACGCCCGACGGCCTCGAGGCCGTCGGCCACGCCGCCGACCTGGCGGCCAGGTCGGGCCTGCCGCTCACCCTGTACTCGGTCGTCGGCGTCCACGTCGACTGGTTCGTGCCCGAGGCCGTCCGGCCCGAGGAGGAGACGGTGCCCGCCGAGGTCCGCACCGAGTACCAGGAGGCGCTGGACCGGGCCCTGGCCGGGCTCCCCGACGGGGTGCAGGCGACCGGTGAGCTGCTCTACGGCGAGGTCGTCGACGAGCTCTCGGTGGTCGGCGAGCGGGGCGCCGACCTCCTGGTCTGCGGCTCCCGGGGCTACGGCCCGGTGCGCCGGGTCCTGCTCGGGACGGTCTCGGCGGCGCTGGTCCGCCAGGCCTCGGTCCCGGTCCTGGTGGTGCCCCGCGGAGGAGCGTGACCCGGGTCCCATGCGGTCAGCCGATGACCCACCCAGCGAGGCCGGTCGCGCCCGGCCCGACCGGCTCGCCGCCTTCGCCACAGACGTGCTCGCGGCCGTCGGGGTCCCCGCCGCCGACGCCGCCCTGGTCGCCGGCTGCCTGGTCGAGGCCGAGCTGTGGGGCCACCCCTCGCACGGCCTGCTCCGCCTGAGCTGGTACGTGGCCCGCATCCGCTCCGGGGTGGTCGACCCCACGGCCACGCCCCGGACCGTGGTCGACCGCGGTGCGGTGGCGGTGGTCGACGGCCGCGAGGGGCTGGGCCACGTCCTCACCGCGGCCGCGGCCCGGGAGGCCGTCCGCCGGGCCAGGGAGCACGGTGCCGGGGTGGTCGCCGTCCGCAACTCCAACCACTTCGGGATGGCCGCCCACTACACCCGCATGATGGCCACCGACGGCTGCGTCGGGGTGCTGACCACCAACAGCAGCCCGTCGATGGCGCCCTGGGGCGGGCGGGCCAGGACCGTCGGGGCCAACCCGTGGTCGGTGGCCACGCCGGCCGGCGACCACGGGGTGGCGGTCATGGACATCTCCAACGGCAACGTCGCCCGGGGCAAGATCTACGCGGCCCGGGAGCGGGGGGTGGAGATCCCCAGCGGGTGGGCGATCGACGCCAAGGGCGCCCCCACCACCGATCCGGCGGCCGCCCTGGCCGGCCTGCTGCTGCCCATGGCCGGTCACAAGGGCTACGCGATCGCGTTCATGATGGACATCCTCTCGGGCGTGCTCACCGGCAGCTCCTTCGGCACCGGGGTCAGCGGCCCCCAGCAGGCCGAGCGGCGCAGCGGCTCCGGCCACCTCGTCCTCGCCCTCGACGTCGAGGCCTTCCTGCCCCTGGCGGAGTTCAACCGGCGGGTGGAGCAGCTGATCGAGGAGGTCAAGTCGGTCCCGCTGGCCGAGGGCTTCGACGAGGTGCTCTACCCGGGCGAGCTCGAGGACCGCTCCCAGGCCCGGCTCCAGCGGGAGGGGATCGACCTGCCGGAGGGCACCCGGGCCGAGCTGGAGCGGCTCGCCGAGCAGGTCGGGGTGCCGCTGGAGCTGGCCGGTGCCTGACCCGCCGATGGTCATCAGGGCCGGTCAGGTGGAGCGCTTCGACCGCGGCGCCGGGGTGGTCACGCTGCCCTATGTGGGCCGGTGGAACGCGGAGGGCAACCGGGTGACGACCGGGATGACGGTGTTCGCGCCAGGCACGGCCATCCCCCTGCACACCCACAACGTCGAGGAGAGCGTCCTCGTCCTGGAAGGCGAGGCGGCCGCCGTGGTCGGCCAGGACAGCTTCGAGCTGGAGGCCGGGGACGCCACCTGGGTGCCGGCCGGGGTGCCGCACCGGTTCGCCAACCGCGGCCAGGGGCCCATGCGGATCTACTGGGTCTACGGGGGCCGCGAGGTCACCCGGACGATCGTCGCCACCGGCGAGACCGTCGAGCACCTGTCCGAGGCCGACCGCGGCGCCACCCGGGCCGAGTGACCGGCGCCGGCTCAGGCCCCGGGGACGGTGGCCACGACCCGCCCGATCCGCTCGAGGCCCTCGCGCAGCCGCTCGGCCGCGGTGGCGTAGGACAGGCGCAGGTAGCCCTCGCCGTGGGCGCCGAAGGCGGTGCCGGGGAGCAGGGCCACGCCGGCGTCGGCCAGGAGGCGGTCGGCCAGGCCGGCGGCGGGCAGGCCGAGGTCGGCGACCCGGGGGAAGGCGTAGAAGGCCCCGGCCGGCTCCTGGCAGACGACGCCGTCGATGGCGTTGAGGCCGGCCACGACCAGGTCGCGGCGCTCCCGGAGCTCGGCCACCATCGCCTCCACCGGCGCCCACGGGCCCTCCAGGGCGGCCAGGGCGGCGTGCTGGCTGAAGGCGGCCGTGCAGGACACGGAGTTGACCACCAGCCGGGTCACCGGCTCGACCAGGGGGGTCGGCAGGACCCCGAAGCCGAGGCGCCAGCCGGTCATGGCGAAGGTCTTGGACCAGCCGTCGAGCAGGACCGTGCGCTCGGCCATGCCGTCGACCTGGAGCACGCTCTGGTGGCCGCCGCCGTAGCGGATCGCCCAGTAGACCTCGTCGCTCAGCACGACCAGGTCGCGGGCGATGGCCACCTCCGCGATCGCCTCCACGTCGGCCCGGGTCAGGCCGCTGCCGCAGGGGTTGTGGGGCGAGTTCAGGATGACCAGCCGGGTCCGGTCGGTGACCAGGGAGGCCAGCTCGGCCGGGTCCATGCGGAACCCGTTGGCCTCGCGCAGCGGCACCGGGACCGGGCGGGCCCCGGCGAAGGCGGCGATCGAGGCGTACATCGGGAACCCGGGGTCGGGGTAGAGGACCTCGTCGCCGGGCTGGCACAGGGCCAGGATGGTGAAGAACATGATCGGCTTGGCCCCGGGGGTGACCACCACCCGGTCGGGGCTGGTGCGCAGCCGGCCGGCCCGCTCCAGGAACGCGGCCACCCCGGCGCGCAGCTCCGGGGTCCCCGGGGCCGGCACGTAGTGGGTCAGGCCGCTGGCCAGGGCCTCCTGGCCGGCGGCGACGATGTGGGACGGGGTGGCGGCGTCGGGCTCGCCGATCTCCAGGTGGACGACGTCCACCCCGGCCGCCTCCAGCGCCCTGGCCCTGGCCAGGACCTCGAAGGCGGACTCGGTCCCGAGCAGCCGCATGCGGTCGGCGAGCTTCATGACTGGGTACGGTAGTCCCATGCGCGACCACGAGGTGCGGGTCCAGCGCCCGGGCGAGCGGTTCCCGCGCGAGCGGGAGCTGGCCTGGCGGCTGGCCGAGCTGGCCGCCGACCCGGTCCCGGTCGAGCCCGAGGTGGCCGAGATGGCCGCCAACCGGCTGCTGGACGACGTCGCCGTGGCCGTGGCCGCCCTTGAGCGCGACCCGCCGGCCGCGGCCCGGGCCCAGGCCCTGGCCCACCCAAGGCCAGGCGGGGCGACCGTGCTCGGCCTGGGCCCGGCGACCCGGGTGGCGGCCGAGTGGGCGGCCTGGGCCAACGGCACCGCCGTGCGCGAGCTCGACTTCCACGACACCTTCCTGGCCGCCGACTTCGCCCACCCCGGCGACAACCTGCCGCCGCTGCTGGCGGTGGCCCAGCAGTGCGGCCGCTCCGGGGCCGACCTGGTCAGGGCGATCGTCACCGCCTACGAGGTCCAGGTCGCCCTGACCAGGGCGATCGACCTGCACAGCCACAAGATCGACCACGTCGCCCACCTCGGCCCGAGCGTCGCCGCCGGTCTCGGGACCCTGCTCGGGCTGCCCGTCCAGGTCACCTACCAGGCGGTCAACCAGGCCCTGCACGTGACCACGGCCACCCGCCAGTCGCGCAAGGGGTCGATCTCGAGCTGGAAGGCGTCCGCCCCCGCCCACGCCGGCAAGCTGGCCGTTGAGGCGGCCGACCGGGCGATGCGCGGCCAGACCGCCCCGGCGCCCATCTGGGAGGGCACCGACGGCGTGATCGCCTGGCTGCTGGACGGCCCCGGGGCCGTCTACCAGGTGCCGCTGCCCGAGCCGGGCGAGCCCCGCCGGGCCATCCTGGACACCTTCACCAAGGCCCACTCGGCCGAGTACCAGGCCCAGGCCTTCATCGACCTGGCCGTCAGGCTGCGGGAGCGGGTCGGCGACACCGGCCGGGTCGAGCGGGTCGTGCTCCGCACCAGCGACCACACCCACAACGTGATCGGGACCGGGGCCGGCGACCCCGAGAAGCTCGACCCGGCGGCCACCCGCGAGACCCTGGACCACTCGGTCATGTACCTGTTCGCCGTCGCCCTCCAGGACGGCCGCCTCCACCACCACGACAGCTACACCCCGGAGCGGGCCGCCCGGCCGGGCACGGTGCGGCTCTGGCGCCGGGTCGAGACGGTCGAGGACCCGGCCTGGACGGCCGCCTACCACCATCCCGACCCGGCCCGGCGGGCCTTCGGCGGCCGGGCCGAGGTCCACCTGGCCGGCGGCGAGGTGGTCGAGGGCGAGCTGGCCGTGGCCGACGCCCACCCCAACGGGGCCGCCCCCTTCGCCCGTCCCGACTACCTGGCCAAGCTGGCCGCCCTGGCCGAGGGGGTGGTCGAGCCGGCCGAGCTGGACCGGTTCGCCGCCCTGGCCGGGCGCCTGGGCGAGCTGGCCCCGGACGAGCTGGGCGGCCTCACGGTTGCCGCCGGCCGCCTGGCCGGGGCCGCCCCCGACCGGCGGGGGATCTTCTGATGGGGTTCCCGGCCCTGGCCCCGGTCCCGGCCGCCGACAAGCGGGCCGCCCTGCGGGCCGGGCTGGCCTCGGGACGGCTGCTGCGCATGCCCGGGGCGTTCTCGCCGCTGGTGGCCAGGCTGGTCGAGGAGCTGGGCTTCGACGGCGCCTATGTCTCGGGGGCGGTGGTCGCGGCCGACCTCGGGCTGCCCGACGTCGGGCTCACCACCATGACCGAGGTCGGCCAGCGGGCCAGGCAGATCGCCTCGGCGACCAGCCTGCCGGTGCTGGCCGACGCCGACACCGGCTTCGGCGAGCCCCTGAACGCGGCCCGGACCGTGGCCGAGCTGGACGACCTCGGCCTGGCCGGCTGCCACCTGGAGGACCAGGTCAACCCCAAGCGCTGCGGCCACCTGGACGGCAAGGAGGTCGTGCCCACCGCCGACATGGTCCGGCGGCTCCAGGCGGCCGTGGCCGCCCGCCGCGACCCGGGCTTCCTGGTCGTCGCCCGCAGCGACGCCCGGGCGGTCGAGGGCCTTGCGGCGATGCTGGAGCGGGCCAGGGCGTACGTCGACGCCGGGGCCGAGATGCTGTTCCCGGAGGCGCTGGCCGACGAGCGCGAGTTCGAGGCCGTCCGGCGGGCCGTCGACGTGCCCCTGCTGGCCAACATGACCGAGTTCGGCAGGTCCAAGCTGCTCGACGCCCGCACCCTGGCCGACCTCGGGGTCAACCTGGTCATCTACCCGGTCACCGGGCTGCGCCTGGCCATGGGGGCGGTCGAGGACGGGCTGCGGCGGCTGCGGGACGACGGCACCCAGGCCGGGCTGGTGGACCGGATGCAGACCAGGGCCCGGCTGTATGAGCTGCTCGGCTACGGCGGGTACACCGCCTTCGACCAGGACGTCTACAACTTCGGGGAGCGCTGATGAGGCCGCGGCTGCTGGTGCTGGACGACGAGGAGGGCAAGATCGCCGGCAGCCCGGGCATGGAACGGCTGCGCCAGCTGGCCGAGGTGACCGTGCTCGACCGGCCGCTGGGCGACGGCGACCCGGACGACCTGGCCGGGGTCCGGGTCCTGCTGGCCATCCGGGAGCGGACCCGCCTGGACGCCGCCCTGCTGGACCGGCTGCCCGGCCTGGAGCTGGTCCTCCAGACGGGCGGCCACGCCTACCACGTCGACCAGCAGGCGGCGACCCGGCGGGGGATCG
>OCZS010000142.1_pt1 | contig 22611 bp, 22 predicted proteins | sample 1539071 | NCBI WGS metagenome assembly OCZS01 (sample SAMEA3113584, study PRJEB22503) | soil metagenome
AACCGCCTTCGCCCAGCCCAAGGCGCGGGCGGGCGAGCAGCCCGAGCGGCTAGAAGGCGCCCGCCTATGGGTCGTACCCAACCCGAGCGGCCTGAACGCCCACGACACGGTCGCCTCCCTCGCGACCGCGTACGCCGCCCCGGCCCGCGCCGCCGGCGTGCTATAACCCGACTGACCGGGAAGCACTCCCACGGCCGCGTTTGCGCCTCAGTCGAGGCGGCGAGCCCAACACAAGGCCTACGGAACCCGGACCGGGGCCGTGGTTCCTACTGGGCCGGCTAAGACGCTTGAAACAGGATCCACGACGAACCGGCGGACAACCCCGCCAATCCGACTCAGACCCGGCCCAGTAGGAACCACGGCCCCGGTCAGGGTTCGCCCAGGAAGCCTTATGATCCGGCCGACGCCGCCGAGGCGGCGCCGACCGCGGCCATGGTTGCGGCCGCGGCCTCATCGATGGCGTCCTTCACGGCTTTGGCGGCCCAGTCCCCGCTCGTCAGCTCCTTCGCCTTCGCCTTGAGCACCCGCTTGTTCTCGGTGGAGACTACCTTGGGCAGCAGCCCAGTCACATGCAGCAACGCGATCAACGCGACGGTCCGCTCGGTCGGCGTCGTGCCGTCGACCAGCGCGGCCTGCAGCCGCCGGCGTACGTCGTCCTCCCCCGCCGAGTCGCCGGCCGGCCAGGTCGTGCGGGGGATGAACCCGAAGATGCTGCCCTCGGTCTCCAGCGTCCCCGACGCGGCGAGCCACTCCAGCAGCCGCTCGCGTACGCCGTGGCTCAACCGGCGCTTCTTGGTCGAGTAGGCGCTCAGCAGGTCCTTGACCTTGCTGCCCTCGTTCTCCGCCGGCTTGTCGAGCGCCGCGTCCAGCTCGGGGTCGTCGGTCGGAGTCATGCTGGTGATGGTCACCCGCCCCCGCTGGTTCCAGCCGGCCTCGTGCGGGGTGACGCCGATCCGCTCCTTGAGCGCCAGCTCAGTGATGAGTGCCCCGCCTAGCGCCGGCCCCAGAACGTCGCTGCCGACGCGCAGCTTTCCGGTCTTCTCGTCCAGGGCGAGCAGCAGATACTCCTCGGCTATCAGCATGGGTCGAACGTACTGGGCCAGGGATGTGAAACCCGGTGGCCACAGGGGCCCTGAGCCACGGCCGGAGCGATTGCCCGCATGTGCTGTGATGGGGCCCATGAACGCGGCCCCGGCGATCACCGTCGACTACCCCATTGTCGAGCAGCGGCTGGACAACGGGCTGCGGGTGATCGCGAGTCCGGACCACGGAGCCCCGTCCGTCGCGGTCAACCTGTGGTACGACGTGGGTTCCCGGGACGAGGAGCCGGGCCGGACCGGCTTCGCCCATCTGTTCGAGCACATCATGTTCCAGGGATCGGCCCACGTCCCGTCAGGCCAGCACATCGGGCTGCTGCAGGCCGCGGGCGCCGCGGTCAACGCGACCACCTGGTTCGACCGCACCAACTACTTCCAGACCCTGCCCACCGGTGGTCTCGACCTCGCCCTGTGGCTGGAGGCGGACCGGCTCGGCACGCTGCTGGACGCGCTGACCCAGGAGAGCCTGGACAACCAGCGCGAGGTGGTGAAGGAGGAGCGCCGGCAGCGCTACGACAACGTGCCCTACGGCGATGCGATGGAGCTGCTGAACGCGTTGACCTTCCCACCCGACCACCCATATGGGCATACCACCATCGGGTCGATGGATGACCTGAACACCGCCACGCTCTCGGACGTGCAGACCTTCTTCCGGACCCACTACCGGCCGAGCAACGCGGTGCTCTCCGTCGTCGGCGATGTGACGGCTGACGACGCCTTCGATCGAGTCGAGCGCTACTTCGGTCGGCTGGACGACGGGGCGAAGCCGCCCAAGCGGGTGACCGAGCCGCTGGGACCGCTGACTGGTCAGGAGCGCGGCGAGGCGTCGGGGGTCGTGCCGGCCGAGGCGGTCTACCTGTCCTGGCGGCTGCCGCAGCGCGGCACAGCTGCGTTCGACGCCGTGGACCTGGCCTTCAGCGTGCTCGGACACGGCCAGACCTCCCGGCTGCACAAGACTCTGGTCCGCGGCACCGAGCGGGCCGAGACGGCTAGCGCCAGCACCCTCGGCCTGATCGGCGGGAACTCCTCCGGCATCGTCTACGCCCGGGCCCGCGACGGCGTCCCGATCGAGCAGCTGGAGGACGATCTGGTTCGCGAGGTCGACCGGCTGCGCAGCGAACCCCCTACCGACCGGGAGCTGCGCCGGGCCAAGGCTCAGTACGAGCGACACTGGCTACACGAGCTGGTCCGGGTCGACTCGCGCGCCGACGCGCTCGGCGAGTTCGCCACCCTGCACGGCGATCCGAACCTGGTCAACACCCGGATCGCGGAGATCAACGCGGTGACGGCGGAGGACATCGCGGGTGCGCTGGAACGCTGGTTCACCGGGGACCAGCGGGCCACCCTTCTCTACCGGCGGGAGGCGCGGTGAGGGAGCAGGAGGCGCCGTCCCGCCGAGAATCCCCCGCGGTGCGCGCCACAACAGACGGGCGCACGCCAGAGGACTTCCTTCCTCAGCCCAAGCTGGCTCCGCCCGGGGTCTGGAGCTTCCCGACCCCGATCCGGACCCGGCTCGACAACGGCATCGAGGCCTTGGTCTTCACACTGCCGGGGCAGCACGTGGTATCGGCCAACCTCGTGCTGGACATCCCGCTCAACGCGGAGAACCCGGACCGCGAGGGCACGGCGACCATCTGTGCCCGCGTCCTCGACGAGGGCACGCGGCAGCACGACGGTGAGGAGTTCGCCGAGCTGCTGGAGACCGAGGGCGCTGGCTTCGGGGTCGAGCTGTCCCTGGCCGGGCTGCAGGCGGTGCTCGATGTACCGGCGTCGCACCTGGAGCCGGCACTGCAGCTGTTCGCCGAGGCGGTTCGCGAACCCACGCTGAGTGGTCGGGATGTCAACCGGCACGTCCAGCTGCGACTGGCCGAGATCGAGCAGGCCCAGGCCAACTCCGCCCAGACCGCGAGCATCGCCTTTCGGGCCGCGGTCTTCGACGAGGCAAGCCGGGCGTCCCGGATGAACGGCGGGGAGCCGGAGACCGTCGGCCGCATCGACCAGGAGGCGGTCGCTGCCTTCCACGCCGCCCAGTTCGGCCCGGCCCGCACCACACTGATCCTGGCCGGCGACTTCCCGATGGACCCGTTGCCGCTGGTCGAGCGGTGCTTCGGCAGCTGGCAGAACCCCGGCCAGCAGGCGGTGCTCACCCAGGCGCCGGCCCCGAACACGCGCCGGCTGATCCTGGTCGACCGACCCGGCGCGGTGCAGGCCGACATCCGTTACGGCAGCTTCGGCATCGACCGGCTCGATCCGCGCTGGTCCGACATCACCGTCGCCGGTCACGCGATGGGCGGCGCGTTCCTCTCCCGGCTCAACACGGTGCTGCGGGAGGACAAGGGCTATACGTACGGCGTACGGCTGAACTTCATGCCCCTGCATCTGGGCGGGTCGTTCGCCGTGCAGGGCTCCTTCCGCACCGAGGTGGTGGTCGACGCCCTTCGCATCACCCGGGACCTGATCGACGTCAGCACCACGCCGTTCACCGATCGCGAGGTCGAGGAGGCGGTCGCCTACCTGACCGGGGTCTCGCCGCTGCGGTACGCCACCGCCGACGGGGTGGCCGACCAGGCCGCCACCCAGGTGTTGGCCGGGCTGCCCGAGGACTACGTCGACCGCAGCCTCGCCCTGCTCCGCTCGGTGACCCCGGAGACGGCGACAGCGGCGTACACCTCCCTGGTCCGACCCGACGACCTGAGCCTGGTGGTCGTCGGCGACGCGGAGCGGATCGCCGACCCGCTGCGCGGTCTGGGATTCGACGATCTGGTGGTGGTCGCTCCGGAGTGAGCAGCGGTGGCTCTCCCGAGCAAGGGGGACGACCCCCCTTGAACCCCCCGAAAGTCCACCCGGGGGTACGGTCGGGACATGCAGTGTCCTGTTGACCAGACCGTCCTGCAGATGACCGACCGGCAGGGGGTGGAGATCGACTACTGCCCGCAGTGCCGGGGTGTCTGGCTGGACCGCGGCGAGCTCGACAAGATCATCGAGAAGTCGGAGTCGTCGGCCGCACCCGCTGCCCGGCCGGCGCCGGCTCCCTCCCCCGGCCCGGACCCGCGGACGGCGGGCTACCCGCCGCCGACCGCCTACCCGCAGCAGGGCGGCTACCAGCAGTACCCGCGCCACCCGGGCTCGCCGGACTCCCCCGACTACCGCGGCGGCTACGGGCAGGGCCATGATCCGCGCTACGGCCGCAAGCGCCGCAAGGAGTCCTTCCTCGGCGACCTCTTCGACTTCTGAGCTCGTCGGCTCGCCCACAGCGCTTGCTCCGGGGAGGCGACTCTCCCTACTGCCCGAGCGCGTTCAGGGCCGACTCGACGGCGGCCCGAGCCTTCTTGATCTCGGACTGGTAGGTGGTCAGGTTACCTTCGGTGAGTGCCTTCTCGGCGGCGTTGAACGCCGCTTCGGCCTCCTTCAGCGCCCGGGTCGCCGCCGGGTTGTCCGGTTCGCCGGTGGCCGGTGGCTCCTCGGTTGTCGGTTCTCCCTCGGGTGGGGCACCTGAGCTGCCCTGGAACACCTGGTCCAGCGCCTGTTTCAGGGTGTCGCCGATGCCCACGGACTGCCCGAACCGCACAATCACGAAGCGAAGGGCCGGGTAGGATCCCGTGCTCCCCTGCCGCTGGGTGTAGACGGGGGTCACGTACAACAGCCCGTCCCCCAATGGCAGCGTGAGCAGGTTGCCGAAGGTCGCGGTCGCGGCCCCCTGGTTGAGGAACGGCCGCAGCCGCTCGGCCACCGTCTCGTTGGTGGTCATCGCGTTGAAGCTCTGCCCGGGCCCGTCGATCTGCGAGGTGTCGGACATGCTGAGGATGCGCATCCGCCCGTACTCCGGACTGCTCGCGTCGGCGTTGACCGCCATGTACGCCGCCAGGTTCTGCCGGCCGCGAGGGACGTAGGAGGTCGTCAGGGAGAAGATCGGTCCCGTGTCCCCCGGCCACTTCACCGACAGGTAGAACGGCTGCTCCTTGACCTGGGAAGAGGCCTGCACCGGGTCGTTCGGCACCTCCCACAGGTTGGAGTTGGAGTACCAGGTGCCCGCGTCGGTGACGTGGTAGTTGGTCAGGATCTGCCGCTGCACCTTGAAGAGGTCCTGCGGGTAGCGCAGGTGCTCCAGGAGGTCCGCCGGAATCGCGTTCTTGTCCTCCACAACACCTGGGAAGGCCTTCCGCCAGGTCTGCAGCACCGGATCGGCATCGTCCCAGGCGAACAGTCGGACCGAGCCGTCGTAGGCGTCGACCACGGCCTTGACCGAGTTGCGCACGTAGTTGATGTCGTCCTGGGGTTGGGCCACGACGGTGCCGCCCACACTGGTCTGCGCATCGGCGGTGACCAGGCCGAGGTTGACCCGCTCGCTGTTCGGGTAGGAGTTCGAGGTGGTGTAGCCGTCGACGATCCAGACGATCCGGCCCTCGACGACCGCCGGATAGGCATCACCGTCGACCTTGAGCCACGGCGCTGCCGACTGCACGCGCTCTCGTGGCGTACGGTCGTAGATGATCTTGGACTCGTCGTTCACCCGGTCCGACAGCAGGATGTTGACGTCGGCGAACTTGGCCGCGTACAGGATCCGGTTCCACAGGCTGCCGATCGGCACCCCGCCCTTGCCGGTGTAGGTGGTGGTCTTCGGGTTGCCGCCCTCCCCGCCGCCCGGCGTGTCCAGCTCGATCGGCGCGGCGCCGGCCGGGGCGCCGACGATGGAGAACTCGTCGGAGCGCTCACCCTGCAGCTCACCGAAGTAGATCCGCGGCTCGTACTCCGCGAGCGGCCCGACGGGTGGGATATCTCGGACGATCCACTCCGGCTCACCACTGGGCTGCCGCCGGTTGCCGTACGCCGCCACCAAGCCGTATCCGTGGGTGTAGACGGTCTTCAGGTTGTTCCAGTTCGCGCTCTCGAGGCCACGCAGGTCCATCTCGCGGACCGCGACCACCGCATCGGTCTCCTGGCCCTCGATGGTGTAGCGGTCCACGTCCAGGGTGCGTGGGAAGGAGTAGAAGCCGCGGACCTGCTGCAGCTGCTCGAACGCCGGGCCGACGACGTTCGGGTCGATCAGCCGGATGCCGGGCAGCGCCTCAGCGTCCTCACTGAGCTGGCCCGCCGACGCGGTCGTCTCAGCCGAGTAGTTGGTGATCTCGACGTTCTCGACCCCGTACGCCGCCCGCGTCGCGTTGATGTTCTTGGTGATGTAGTCCCGCTCCCGGTCCGGCTCGTTGGGCCGCACGGTGAAGTACTGCACGGCGCCCGGATAGACCAGGCCGAGGACGATCGCCGAGAGCAGCAGCAGCACTACGCCGATGACCGGGACCGCCCAGCGCTGCAGCACCGCGTTGGCGAAGAACAGCAGCCCGCAGATGCCCGCGATGATCGCCAGGATCAGCTTGGCGGTGACCGTCGCGTTGTCCGCGGTGTAGGAGATGCCAGTGAACAGCCGGTTGGTGCGGCTGATCTCCAGCCCGTACTGGTCGAACCAGTAGCCGATGCCGCGGACGAGGACCGCCAGCCCGATCAGGATGGACAGGTGCGCCGCCGCCCCCCGGCTGGCTCCACGGCGCACGCCGCTGAACCGCAGACCGCCCATCGTGTAGTGCACGACCACGGCCACGATCACGCTGATCACCAAGGTGGCGAACGCGAAGGACAGCACGAACCGCCACCAGGGGTAGCCGAAGACGAAGAACGAGATGTCCAGCCCGAACTGAGGGTCGGAAACGTTGAACGGGGTGGCGTTACGCCAGGCCAGGTAGTCGAACACCTGGCCGCTGGCGGTGCCACCGGCGAACAGCCCGATCACTCCACCGACGCCGAGCGCGACCCAGGTGAACCGCGACTCGAGGATCTCCCGGTAACGGTCCAGCAGCGCGCTGGACGAGTTGGCTGCACCCAGCCGCGGGCGAAGCCGGTAGGCGAGGGCCGCGTTCCCGGCCACGGCCGCCGCGATGATCAGCCCGAAGACGGCGAACAGGCCGATCCGGGTGGTCAGCATCTTGGTGAACACCGAGCCGTAGTCGAACGACCGGTACCAGAGCCGGTCGGTCCACACGCTGGTGAAGACGGCGAACAACACCACCAGGACAGCCACGACCACCAAGGCCGGCAGGATCGCGCTCCGTCGGCGGCCGACGCGCAGGGTACTCAACCCACTCTCTCCTCAACAGATATGCACAGGGTGGCACTGACCCAACGAGCCAGCCGGCCCGGGCGTTTCCGACGCCCGTCACGACCGGGTCCCGATTCGTACGGGTTCGAGACGCTCAGCACAGCGTATGCGCCAAAGCTGACGCTAGACCGGGAACGAGATCCGGCGCTCCGAGCAGCTCATCCGGCCGGCTGGCCAGCCGGCCCACGCCGTGCCGGTTGCCGGCCCGGTCGGCGCCGACCACCACCCGGATCTCCTGCCGCTGTCGGTGCGCCGCCACTGCGGCGGCGGCCGCCTCCGGGTCGTCCGGCAGGTCCGCCTCGTACGCCGCGGGCAAGAAGGTGCGCACGGTGGTCAGGGCGCAGCCGTACACCGACTCGGGCCACTCCACCTGGGCCAGGTCGCGGGTCAGGTCCCCGGAGCTGGCGAAATCCTCCTGCTCGACCGCCGTCAGTGCGCCGGACAGACCGCCGGCGTCGGTGGTCCGCAATCCCAGCTGCCGGCTGAGCGCCGGCTCGGCCCGGGCCAGGACATCGGTCAGCACCAGGGCGAAAAGGCGAGGCGGCTGGTCCCAGCCCGCCCGACCGACGTGGCGGTCGAGCTCGAGCAGGGCGGCGACCAGGGCGTCGGCGGAGTCCGCGGTACGCATCAGCAGCGGGGCAGCGGGCCGGCCGCCTGCGGGGCGTTCAGCACCTCCAACGCGGTGATGGCATCGCGCAGCGTGCTCACCTTCACCAGGTTGACGTCGGTACGGAGCCCGGCAAGGTCGCCGCAGTTGGCCGCCGGGACCAGGAAGTCGGTCGCGCCGGCCTTCTCGGCGCCCGCAACCTTCTGCTGAATGGCACCGATCGGGCCCACCTGCCCGTCCGGCGAGATCGTCCCGGTGGCCGCGACGTGACGGCCGGCGAGCAGCGGGCCCTCGGTGATCTTGTCGTAGATGGCCAGGGCGAACACCAGGCCGGCGCTGGGGCCGCCGATCTGCTGGCCGAAGTCGAATGAGATCTCGGGCTCGTAGTCGTATCCGGTGCGCAGCGTGATCCCGACCACCGGGGCGTCGGACTGGGTGGTGGACTCAGCGGTGACGACCTTGACCCGGCGCTCCTCCTTGTTGCGGATCACGGTGAAGACCACCGTGTCTCCCACCTGCACCTTCTGGATGGCGTCGCGCACCGCCTTCTCGGAAGGAGTGCGCTGACCGTCGACCGAGGTCACCAGGTCGCCGGGCAGGAGCCGCTGGTGCGCTGGTCCGCCGACGGTCACGGAGTACACCGCCGGCCGCTCGACAACGTCCTGCCCGCCGGCCCGCAGCGCCGCGACCACCGCGTCGTCCTGGGCGGTTTCCATCATCTCGGCGTCCTCGTCGCTGACCTGCTCGACGGACTTGCCCGGGTCATAGATCACCTCCCGCGGCAACGCGTCGCGGGACGGCAGCCAGTACGCCAGCAGCGCCTGCGGCAGGCTGAGCCGCGCGTCGGCGGGAGTGGTCGAGAGGATGGTCATGTCCAGCCGACCGGTGGTCGGGTACGTGTCGATGCCTTGAACGCGAATGATCGGCTCGTTGTCCACCTTCCCCAGGGTGTCCCGGGCCCCGCCCGGGCTCCAGCTGACGAACGGTACCGGAACCACGACCAGCAGCAGGGCCAGGCCGACGAACAGCAGGGCGGAGACAAACGCTGTCCAAGTCTGGCGGGTCACGAGACGCCGGTCCTGACGTCGGTGGGTGCCGTCGGCTTGGGCTCGTCAGCGTCGGGCTCGTCACCTTCGGGCAGACCCACCCAGGCCGTTGTGCCGGATGTGAAGCGCTGCTCTTTCCAGATCGGCACCTCGGCCTTGAGGCTGTGGATCAGGTGCGCGCACGCCGCCAGTGCCGGCCCGCGGTGCACAGCGCCGACGGCGACGACGACGGCGAGGTCGCCGACCTCGAGATGACCCACCCGGTGCTCCACCGCCACGGTCAGAACATCGTGGGCGGCAGCCGCCTCCTGGGCGCAGCGGGCCAGCGTGGCCACGGCCGTCGGATGCTGCGTGTAGTCCAAGGAAACCACTGGGGCCCCCGAGTCGTGGTCGCGGACCACACCGACAAAGAGTGCGATCCCGCCGACCGCGGGGTCCCGCACCAGCCCGAGCAGCCGGTCGACGCTGAGCGGGACCTCGGTGATGCGCGCCGCGCGGACCGGGGAGGTCATGGGTTGAACCCTAGCCCGCCGCGCGAGTCACGCTCGAAGGTCGGGCCTGGCCGATCCGCGCGGCTACCGCGTGCGGGTCGGCGCCGATGAGATTTCGTCTGCGGACCGGTCAGTAGCACCAGGCACCCCCGACACACACCTCAGGAGGAACGAGATGGCAGGAGGAACGAGATGGCGAAGTTCGTGACGATCGGCTACGGCGACCGGAAGGGGTACGACCGCACCGACCCGGCCGTCCCCGATGCGGCCCACGCGCACGACGCCCGGCTGGCTGAGCGGGGTGGGGACATGGGCCGGCCGGCACACCAGTGCAGGTGCGCAACCACGACGGCGCCGGGATCGCGACCGAGACCGGGCCGTTCCTGCAGTCCGCCCTGCCCGAGGGCCGGGTTCGGCGTTATCGAGGCCGCCACGCTCGAGGAGGCCGTGACCCTGGCCGCGCAGACCCCCTGCGCGGTAGCGCAGGGCGTGGTCGAGGTGTGGCCGCTCGAGCGATAACCTCCGGCCCATCCTCGCGAGTTCTCGACCGCTCGTGCCGGCGCTCGTCGGGCATCGGAGGAGGGTCCGCTGCCGTCTGGAGGAGTGATGAGCGAAACAACGCTTCCCGCTCCGCGAAGAGCGACGACGACGGCAGCACCCACGGCGTGACCGATGCGAGACGAGCACTGAGAGGGATTGCGCCCTGAGCGATCAACGCTCAAGCGGGGCGTACGGTTGAGGAGACGACGTTTCCTAGGTCAGGAGAGAGACCGATGGCGGAGGACCGGCAGCCGGATCCGTCCGACGACCAGCCGGAGGACCCCAAGCCTGAGCCGTACCGGCTAGGCGGGTCCGGCGGGTCAAAGGGCTCGGGCCAGACCCCGGGATCCGGCGGTGACCAGCCGACCAACCCGCTCGAGGACCTGTTCTCCTCACTGGCCGGCGGCGACATGAACGCCCTGGCCTCCCAGCTGCAGAACGCGTTCGCGATGCTGGGCGGCGCCGGGTCGATGTTCTCCGCCGGCGCGTCGGGCGCCGAGTCCGGGGTCAACTGGGAGGTGACCAAGGACACCGCCCGCAAGACCGTCGCCTCGCTGGGCCCCGATCCCAGCCCGGACGGCGGACAGCAGCGCGCGCTGGCCGAGGCGGTCTCGCTCGCCGAGCTGTGGCTGGACGAGGCAACCACCTTCCCGCAGGTCAGTGCCACGGTGGCGGCGTGGAGCCGCGCGGAGTGGATCGAACAGACGCTGCCGGTGTGGCGGCGGCTGGTCGAGCCGGTCGCCGGACACATCGCGGACGCCATGGAGGGCGCGCTCAACATGGGTGGGAGCGAGGCGCAGGCCATTCCGGGTCTGGCCGGCATGGAGCAGATGCTCCGGCCGATGCTGCGGACCTCCGGTGCGAGCATGTTCGGCCTGCAGCTGGGCCAGGGGCTCGGCCAGCTGGCCACCGAGGTCGTCGGCGCCACCGACATCGGTCTGCCGCTGAGCGAGCCGGGGCACGTCGCCCTGCTGCCGACCAACGTCGCGGCCTTCGGCGCTGGGCTGGAGCAGTCGGCCAGTGACGTCACCCTCTACCTGGCGCTGCGGGAGTGCGCGCGGCAACGGCTCTTCGCCGCCGCCGGCTGGCTGCGGGAGCAGATGCTGACGCTGGTCGAGCAGTACGCCCGCGGCATAACCATCGACACCTCGGCGCTGGAGGAGGCCGTCGGGCGGATCGACCCGTCGAACCTGTCCGAGCTGAGCTCCACGCTGGAAGGCAACCTGTTCGCCCCGCAGCAGACGCCGGAGCAGAAGGCCGTGCTGCAGCGGTTGGAAACCATGCTGGCCCTGGTCGAGGGCTGGGTCGACGAGGTGGTCAGCCAGGCGACCGCGAAGCGTATGCCGACGGCCGCCGCCTTGGCGGAGACCGTACGCCGGGCCCGGGCGACCGGCGGTCCGGCGGAGGCGACGTTTGCCACGCTGGTGGGCCTCGAGCTGCGGCCCCGCCGGATGCGGGACGCCGCCAACCTGTGGGCCGCCCTGCGCGACGCCCGAGGGCTCGAGGGCCGTGACGCCGTCTGGTCGCACCCCGACCTGGCGCCGACCTCGGCAGACCTCGACGACCCACTGGGCTTCGCCGCCGTCGAACCGACCGAGGAGGCCGGCGACGGGGACTTCGATGCCGCTCTGGCGGAGCTGCTCGACGCCGAGGAGCGCGACGGCGAGGATCCGCCTAAGCCGTAGGGTCGTCCAGCCGGACCGGCGCGCCGTGGTCGTGAGCTGTGCCCAGCCGACGGTGCCGAGCCGGCTGCCCCGGCGACCACAGCGTGCTCCACAGTTCGGGCAGGGCCAAGGCGGCGTCGTCGGTATCGAACTCCATCGCCACCCTCGCTACGGGCCGGCGCTCGGCGTACGCGGCCAGCACCGCATCGACGGCGGCGACCTCCTCCGGCGACCAGTAGAGCCGCGTGATCGAGTTCCAGACGACCGGCAGCACGCCCGCTGCAGTTCGCTCGAGCGCCGGCGCGAGCCAGGCGGACGCCGCGGCCCGGTCGACGAAGACCGGCTGTTCGGCCGCCAGGCGCAACGCAGCCGCCAGCCGCTCGTGCCGATGCAGCTGGAACGGCCAGACGAACGACGTCAGCAGCAGCCGGCCTTCGGGGGTCGAGGCGTCGACGGGGTGCAGGTCGCAGCCTCTTCGGTCCGCGATGGCGAAGTCGGCCACCCGCACTGGGCCGGAGATCGGGTCGGTGAAAGTCACGGGCGAGGCGCGGTCGCCGTAGCGCCAGTCCGGCCCGGAGAAGGCAAAGCGGTCGACCAGGAGGTTCAGGCCGGCACTCGCCCCCAGCTCGAGCAGCCGGATCCGCCGCATCCCCGACGCGGCCACCACGTCGAACAGCCCGGCCAGCAGGGCCACCGACCGCCCCACCTCGTTGGTCTGCGGCGGCACCTCCAGGGCGCCCCGAAGCTCGTCGCGGTGAGCGGCGATCACCCCGCGCAGCACGGGCCAGGCCTGGGCGGGGTCATCCTGGCCGCCCAGGCACGGGTAGAACCGGACCAGCTCCGGCGCCTGGTCGGTGAGCACCAGCCGGAACACGCCGGCCAGCAGTCGTAGCGGCACGGCCGAGCCGGTCGGCGCGGACTCGTAGCCCTCGCAGATGTCCCGGACCGGGCCTGCCGCCTCCCAGTCCTCGGCCAGGCCCCGCATCGCATAGCCGTACAGGTGGGTGGCGTCGCCGGCGTGGCTGCGGAAGCGGTCGGCCTGGGTGCGACCTTTGTCCCAGCGGACCATCAGTCCACACGCACGGGGGCTCCGCCCCCGTGTTCCCCCGCTCGGGGCGCTGCCCCCGGACCCCCGAGCAGCTCAGACGACTCACCAGCACCGGCCAGGAAGCCCTCCAGATAACCCTCCGCCCGCTCCGCCTGGGGGTAGCTCTCCACCAGCCGGTGGAACTTCGGCCCGTGGGCCGGCTCGAGCAGGTGCGCAAGCTCGTGGACGAGGACGTAGTCCACCACCCAGGCCGGCATCGCCCGTAGGCGGTGGGACAGCCGGATCACGCCCGTGGTCGGCGTGCACGAGCCCCAGCGGTGCCGCTGGTTGGTGACCCAGCGCACGGCCGCCGGCCGCGGCGGCCCGCCCGAGCCGGACAGGTAGCGTTCGGCCAGCGCCTCCGCCCGCGCCTGCAGGTCGTGATCGGTCGCCGGGGCGGCCCGCCGCCGCTCCCGGGCCAGGACGCGCCCCACGAGGTCGACGACCAGTCGTTGCTCCTCAGCCCGGGACACCCGAGCGGGGACCAGGACCACGATCGTGTCCCGTTCCCGGTACGCGGTTGCTGTTCGCCGGCGACGCGCGCTGCGGCGTACCTCGATCCGGGAACCGTCAGTCGGGCTCGGGAAGGTCGGCGGCACGTCTCCTGCTCGGGTCGAGTGTGCCCTCAACCTACCGGCGCTGGTCCAACCCTCGGACGGCCGGCAGCCGAAGAAAGGTTTTGCCGAGACCCCCGGCCCGACAGATTTCCACAGAGTGACGAAAGCCGAACGAGTGGTGACCAGGACCCCTCCACAGAACCTCGTGGCCAGGTGCACAGGTTGTCCACACGGTTGTCCACATTCGGTGGACACGACCGCCGAGACCGACGATTGACGCACCCGTCCGAGCCCGCTAGCGTTCCGAACACGAAACCTCCGCACCGTCGGCACGCTCGCAGGGGAAGGCAAGTGCTGCCGAGGGCACGGGGGTTTCGTCTTTTTCGGCGTGGCCGCTGGCGGGGGGCCGCCAGCCGCGTAAAGTAACCGGCGACCGAACGCCCGCCCGCCTGGTTCCGGTGTCAGACACCGGGCCGAACGGCGCGCAGACCCTGTCGACAGCGCCGGGGCCGGTCCCGCCGCGCAACCAGCGGTGGACGACCATCGAGCAAGGAGGCAGATCATGGCCGAGACCTACAGCGGCGAGTTCTACTGTGTGAAGTGCAAAGAAAAGCGTGAGGCCTCCGGTGAGGTCCACGTGAACGACAAGGGCACCCGGATGGCCAAGGCCAAGTGCCCGGTGTGCGGCACCAACCTCAACCGCATCCTCGGCAAGGCCTGAGCGGCTCCGACCGCGCCGACGCTACCGCGGGCGTCGGTCGCCAACCTTCCTGATCAGGGACAGCCCACCTCGGGCCGTCCCTGATCTGGTTACGACACCGGGTCGAAGAAAGCCTGTGGACAACTTGCGGCAGGTCCGGTCGGCGACCACAGGATGGCGGCATGACGCACTTCCGCTCACCGGTTGACTCCGCTGCCGAGGGCCCACTCGAGCTGTCCGACCACGCAGTCGTCCTACGCCGTTCCACCGACGAGCTGCAGGTGGGTCTGGACCCGCGACACGCGCTGGTCTTCGCCGACAGCTACCTGCCCCTGCTCGACCGCCTTCGGGCCCCGGCGACGCCGGCCGGCCTGGTGGAGGCCGGACAAGCGGCGGGGCTGTCGGCTCGTGCGGTGAGCGACGCCGTGCGGCGGCTCTGCGCGGCCGGTCTGCTCCGGCCTGTACCGGTCGACAAGACCGCCCGGGCGAGCCGCCGCGTACGGCTGGTCGGTGCTGGGCCGATCGGGTTACCGCTGGCCCGCTACCTGGTCGAGAGCTGCGTCGGCGAGCTGGCGGTCTTCGACCCCCGGTCGCCCGATGGCGGCCTCTACCCCGCCGCCGGGTCGCAAGCCGACCAGGCTGGCGCCCTGGCGGCGTCGATCGGCGGTGGCCCGACTCTGGTGGCGCCCGTGGACCACTGGAGCAAGCCGGAGACCCTGGCCGTGGATCTCACCATCGTGGTGGCGGAGGGGCCGGAGGTCGACCGGGCGATCACCGACCACCTGGTGCGGCTGGACCAGCCGCACCTGCTGGTCCGTTCGCTCGGGGACGCGGTCTGGGTGGGGCCGCTGGTCCTGCCCGGCCGTACGCCGTGCCTGCGCTGCACCGACCTCACCCGCACCGACGCCGATCCCGGCTGGCCAACGGTGCTGGCCCAGCTCGGTCGGCTGCGGCTGCGGCCACCCAACCTGCTGGTCGGGTGGGCCGCCGCGGTGGCGGCGACCCAGGCCCTGGCGTTCCTGGACGGCGGCCAGCCCGAGACCACCGGCGCCACGCTCGAGCTGGCCGTCTCCGGCCTGCACACCGAGCTGCGGACCTGGCCCAGCCACACCGAATGCGGGTGCCGTTGGCAGATCAGCACAGAATGGGGGGTGTGAGCGAGAACGGTCGGGAGTCGGACCAGCGGCGGACCGACCGGGACTCGCTCGCGCGCTCGGCGTTTCGTCGCAGCGCCCGGCTCGCGTCGCTGCCGCTGGGCTTCGCCGGCCGGGCGACGCTCGGTCTGGGCAAGCGGCTGGGTGGCGCCCCGGCCGAGCAGGTCAGCGAGCAGATGCAGCAGCGGGCGGCCGAGCAGCTGTTCCGGGTGCTGGGCGAGCTCAAGGGTGGGGCGATGAAGTTCGGCCAGGCCCTCAGCCTGTTCGAGTCCGTGCTGCCCGACGACGTCGCCGGCCCCTACCGCGTACACCTGTCCCGGCTGCAGGACGCGGCCCCACCGATGCCCACTTCGCGAGTCCACGCCGTCCTGACCCGCGAGCTCGGACCGCGGTGGCGAGACTCGTTCGCCGAGTTCAGTCCGTTGCCGGCGGCCGCGGCCTCGATCGGCCAGGTACACCGGGCGACCTGGGCGGACGGGCGTCCGGTCGCCGTCAAGGTGCAGTACCCCGGCGCCGACGAGGCCCTGCGCTCGGACCTGAAGCAGATCGGCCGGCTGTCCAAGGTGATCTCCCCGCTGGCCGGCGGCATGGACGTCGGCCCGCTGGTGGATGAGATGACCGCTCGGGTCACTGAGGAGCTGGACTACACGCTGGAGGCCTCGGCCCAGCAGCAGGCCGCAGAAGGCTTCACCGGCAGCGCGGAGTTCTTCGTGCCGCAGGTGCTGGCCAGCACGGCGAAGGTGATGGTCAGCGAGTGGGTCGAGGGCGTGCCGCTGTCCACCGCGGCGGACCGGTCGGCCAAGGAGCGCAACGCCGTCGGCCTGCGCTACGTGCGGTTCCTGTTCGCCGGCCCCAGCCTCGCCGGCCTGCTGCACGCCGACCCCCATCCGGGCAACTTCAAGATCATGTCGGACGGCCGGCTGGGGGTCGTCGACTTCGGACTGGTGGCCCGGCTCCCGGACGGGCTGCCGTCGGCGATGGGCCGGATCCTGCGGATCGCGCAGCAGGGCAACGCGCACCAGGTGGCCGAGCAGCTGCACCTGGAGGGCTTCGTGGCCTCCGATATCGACGCCGAGGACCTGCTGGACTACCTCGCGCCGTTCGTCGAGCCGGCGTCGGTCCCCGAGTTCGAGTTCAGCCGGGACTGGATGCGCAGCCAGTTCCAGCGGGTCAAGGACCCGAACGCCTCCGGCGGGGTGGCGATGAAGCTCAACCTGCCGCCGAGCTACCTGCTGATTCACCGGGTCTGGACCGGCGGACTGGCGGTGCTGTCTCAGCTGAACGCGCGGGCCGCGTTCGGAACAGTGCTGGAGGAGTTCCTACCCGGCTACGGACAGAACGCCGCGAGCGTCGGGTAGGAGCCGCTCGTCGAGCGTCGGAGGAACGCCCCGCTGCCGAACGGAGGAGCGATGAGCGAAGCCGCCGCGAGCGCTAGCGAGCAGAAGGTGCGGGTTCGTGAAGAGTGACGACGACGGCAGCAGTAGGGCGCGACGAGCGCGAGACGAGCACAAGAAACTCCGGTGACCTGCACTCTCAATGCGCGGCACAGCAGTCGGGCTGGGTCGCAGGCACACCCGAGGCCGGGGAAGCGACGGACTCCACGGTCGACCCGAGGGGAGCCTTGAGGCTGTGCCGCGGATTGGAAGTGCAGGCCCCCATGAGCGTAACCGCCGGCGGCCACGCCGCGGTGGCGAAACGCCGGGATAGTGACGCGATCATGACCGACTCATGACAGGACCCGGCCGAGCCAGAGCCGGACGGTGTGGAACGTTACCCGTCCGGCCCGGCGCAGCTCACCGACGCTCATGCGGCGGCCTCGCTTCCTCCGGACCCGGCGGCCGGCGCGAAGGGCTCCGGCAGCGGGTACTTGCGCGGCCGGCCCCGGGGCCGCTTGCGGGCGACCACGACACCGCCGATGAACAGCTGGCCACCCCAGACGCCCCAGGGCTCGCGGCGCTCCAGCGCCCCGGCCAGGCAGGCCTCCTGGATCGGGCAGTCGCGACACAGCGCTTTGGCCGCCTCGACGTCGGCCGGCCCCTCGGCGAAGAACAGCTCCGGGTCCACCAGCCGGCAGGGCAGCACCTCGCCCACCTCGCCGCGTATCGGGACGGTCATCAGTCCGCCTCCTGCGTAGGTCATCTCAGCCATCTCTTTCGCAGAGTGAGGTCCCGGGCGGGCCCTCGAAGGTGGCCGGGAAACACGAAGGCCGTGAGTCCCGGTATCTGGGATTCACGGCCCTGGAGGCGGTCCGGTGTTGGCTACACCGGAGGACTACAGGAAGGTGGTCCCAACGGAAAAGAGAACTTGGTATCGGTGACGTCGCACCCGCCGAAGTCGGCGAAGTGTCCGTCCTGGTGCTGCGGCGCGGCCTGGGTCGAGACCGACATGAGGCCCGCGCTCGGCCAGCTGACCTGTCCGATCATCTGGGCGGTGCGGGCGGCGGTCGGCTCGGCGATCCGGGCGGGACCAGCCAGCGACCCGGCCGAGGGCAGGCGGAACTTCACGGCGGCGCTCACCTGATCGCTGAGATTCAGATAGCTGTCCATGGAAGTCCCCTCCTCTCCGGTGCGGCTTGCTGGGAACAGGACGACGTCGTCTGACGAAAGCCCTTGGTCAGGTTAAGCGAGTGGGCCGAGGAGTGGCAAACATATTTCTGCCAGTTCGGCCGACAATTCTTGCCAGCCCGGTTCAAGATGCCTCTTCGGCCAGGATGGCCAGCACGTGCTCGCCGTATTTGCTGGCCTTGGCCGGGCCCAGGCCCTGGATCTTGACCAGCTCGGTGGCGTTGCGCGGCCGACCCTCGGCGAGCGCCACCAGCGTGGCGTCGGTGAAGATGCAGTACGCGGGCAGCTTCTGTTCGGCCGCCTCCTGGCGGCGCCACTCCCGCAGCCGGCTCATGGTGCCCTCGTCGTACGTCGCCGGGCACGCGGCGTGCCGGCCCATCTTCCGCTCCGCGGCCTCGCTCAGGGGCCGCCCACAGGACCGGCAGTGCGCCGACAGCACGGTGCCCCGCCGGCGGACCGGCGGCCCCGAGCCGGCTCCGGTGACCGACGCGGACGGCAGCACCGGCGTGAGGAAGCGGGACGGGTTGCGGGCTTTCCCTCCCCCGTTGCGGGTGCGGGACCACGACACCCGCAGCAGGCGGCGGGCCCGGGTGACGCCGACGTAGAGCAGGCGCCGCTCCTCGTTGACCTGCTCCGGCGTGGTCGCCAGCACGAACGGTAGCGAGCCCTCGTGGACGCCCAGCAGCGCGACCGCGTCCCACTCCAGGCCCTTGGCGGAGTGCAGGGTGCCGACGGTGACGCCCTGGGCGGTCGGCACGTGCTGGGCCTCGGCACGGCGGTCCAGCTCCGCCGACACCGCCGCCAGGTCCAGCCCCGACGCGCCGGAACCAGCCGCGGCGGCAAGGTCCTCGGCCACACTGACCAGGGCGGCCAGCGACTCCCAGCGCTCGCGGAGTGCTCCGGCGCCGTCGGGCGGCTGCTCGGTCCAGCCGAGGGTACCCAGCACCGCCTTGACCTGCTCGACCACACCACTCGGCTCATCGCTGGCCGCGGCCCGGGCCTGGTTGCGCAGCACGAGCAGGGCCTGCCGGACCTCCGGCCGCTCGTAGAACCGCTCTCCGCCGCGGACCAGGTAAGGAATGCTCCGGTCGGCGAGCGCCTGCTCGATCGGCGGTGACTGGGCGTTGATCCGGAACAGAACCGCCATCTCGCGGTAGCTGGTCCCGGCCGCGGCCTGCCGGGCAAGCCAGTCGGCGATTCCCGCCGCCTCCGCCGCCTCGTCCGACGCCTCGACAAGCTCGACCTCCGGGCCCGGAGGCTGCTGGGCCTGCAGCTGCACCCCACCGGTCCCGTTCGCGGCCGCCTGGGCGGTGATCGTGTTGGCCAGGCCGACGACCTGCGGGGTCGACCGGTAGTCCCGGACCAGCCGGATCACCGTCGTGCCCGGGAACCGGTTCGCGAACCCGGTCAGGTAGCTCGCCCGCGCACCGGCGAAGGTGTGGATGGTCTGCGCAGGGTCGCCGACCACGCACAGATCGGCGCGGTCCCCCCGCCAGAGGGTCAGCAGCGCCTCCTGCAGCGGGCTGACGTCCTGGTACTCGTCGACGACCAGGTGGCGGTAGGTGCGCCGGATTGTGTCGGCCACCTCGGCATGGTCCGACATCAAAGCCGCGGCGCAGAGCAGGATGTCCTCGAAGTCGATCCGAGAGCGGTCCTGCTTGGCGCGCTCGTACGCCGCAAACACCCGGGCGACGGTCTCCGGGTCGAAGGAGGCCAGCTCCCGCCGAGCGGCAGCGGCCAGGCGGACGTAGTCCTCCGCGGCCACGTTGCTGACCTTGGCCCAGGCGATCTCGCCGACCAGGTCGCGCAGCTTGGGGGTGTCCACCTTGACCCGCAGCCGGCTCGCTGCCTCGGCGACGAGGCCCATCCGGTTGTCCAGCACTGCGGGCAGCTCACCGCCGTAGATCCGCGGCCAGAAGTACTGGGCCTGGCGCAGGGCCGCCGAGTGGAAGGTCCGCGCCTGGACCCCGGCCGCCCCGAGCTGCTGCAGTCGGCCGCGCAGCTCCCCGGCCGCCCGGGTGGTGAAGGTGACCGCCAGCACCGAGGTCGGGTTGTACGCCCCGCTGGCCACGCCGTACGCGATCCGGTGGGTGATCGCCCGGGTCTTACCGGTGCCGGCGCCTGCGATCACGACCACCGGGCCGGTCAGCGCCGTGGCGACCGCCCGCTGCTCAGGGTCGAGCGCGTCCAGCAGCGCCTCCGGCGTGGAGGTCAGGGTGGCGGGCACCCGACCACCATAAGTCGGGGCTCAGACAGCCGGGCGCTTCTCCAGGGCCGCGACGAGCGCGGCCATCACGCCCTGCCAGTGCGTCCGCTGCCGCTCCCGCTCGGTCGCATCGGCCAGTCGCTCCTGGTGGAAGACGACCCTCGTCTTGTCGCCGGGCGCCGCGCTGACCGTGAACTGCACGGTGCTGTCGTGGTCCCAGTCCTCGGGCTGCCAGGTCAGCCGCACCCGATCCCCGGGCCGGAAGCTGCGAATCTCACCGGCGATCCCCGCCTCGGTCTCGTACGCCGCACCCGGCTGGTCCAGCCGCTGCACCCCGGCGCCCAGCCACAGCGCGGTGCCGGTGTCGGAGGTGAGGAAGTCCCAGACCTCGCCGACGGGGCGGTCGACGGTGCGCGACACTCCGATCTCCCAGCCGGCGTCCTTGGTCTGCCCGGTCCGCCGCACGGTCACCGGACCACCGCTGCGACGGCGGCCACCTCGACCAGAGCCCCCGGTACGCCGAGGGCACTGACGATGGCCGCGGTGACCAGCGGAGCCCCCTCGCCGACCGGAAGCTGGCGGGCCGCCGCGGCGTACCCAGCCTGCAAGTCCGCCCCCTCGACCAGGAAGACCGTCATGCTGACCAGGTCCGCCGTGGTCGCGCCGGCGGCCTCGAGCGCGGTGCGCACGTTGGCCATCGTCTGCTCGACCTGGGCCACCACGTCGTCGGCGACCAGCTGGCCCTCGCCGTTGACGCCGTTCTGGCCGCCGACCAGGATCTGGGTGGCGCCGGGCGGGATGACCGCGACGTGGCTGAAGGCCGGGCTGTGCACCAGACCGTGCGGACGGAGAAGCTCGATCGATGTCGTCATGCCGACAACGCTAGACCCAGACCCTGTCAGTTTCTGACCGGGTTAGAACCTAATCTTGGGATATGTCGCCCACCGAGCGACGGCTGGAGATCCTCGCCGTCCTGCAGGCCTGGCCGGGCATCACTGCTCCCGCCCTGGCCGAGCGGTTCGTGGTGTCGGAGCGGACCGTTCGCCGCGATGTCGAGCACCTGCGCCGGATCGGCTACGGGATCGAGGGCGAGCCAGGACGGTACGGCGGCTACGCACTGGCCGGCGGGACCAAGCTGCCGCCATTGCTGCTGGACGCCGACGAGGCGGCGGCCGTCGCCCTCGGCCTGACCGCCGACCTGGGTGTCGCCGGGCTGGAGGTGGCCGCGGGCACCGCGCTGGCCAAGGTGACCGAGTCCGCCCCGGCCCGGGCCCGCAGCGCCCTCACCGCCGTCGCCGCGACAACGCAGGCCGACTCCGACCCACGCCACCACGGCTCGTCCCGGGTACTGCTCGCCCTGGCCCACGCCTGCCGTCAGGGCAGCCCAGTGCATCTGCGGCACCGCCGTTTCGGCGTGGAGCACCGCCGGCACGTCCAGCCCCACCGCCTGGTCAAGGTCAGCTCACGCTGGTACCTGATTGCCTATACCGACGGCCGGGACGAGTGGAGCGTGTACGCCGTGGCCCGGATCACCAGAGTGGATCCGGCGGGCGGCTCGCTGTCGACTCCCCCGCCACCCGCCGATGCCGCCGACTTCGTCCGCGCCTTTCTGGCGACCGGACCGGCTCGGTACGGCGTACGGGTTCGGCTGCACACGTCGGCCGACCTGGCCCGGGACCTGGTCCGCCCAGCCACGGGAACGATCACTGACGATGGGCCGACCTGCTTGCTGAGCCTGGGCACCGACGACCTCGACTGGGCGGCGCGCTACCTGGTCTATCTCAACGTCGACTTCGACGTGCTCGCGCCGGCCGAGCTGTCAACGGCCCTGCACAGCCTGGGCGACTGGCTCAGCCGTCGGCATCCGGCCTGAGGTCGAAGGCCAGCTCGACCTCGGTCAGCCCCGGGTTGCGGGCCATCGGCCAGCGGCGACCGGTCGGGCCGAAGCCATACCGCGTGAAGCAGCGGTTCGCCGCCTCGTTCCCGTCCGTAATGTGCATCACCAGTCGTCGGGCCTCGCGGTCACGAGCCCCCGCCGCCACGGCGTCGAGCAGCCGCTCGGCGCAGCCCTGGCCGCGATAGTCGGGATCGACGTACATCGCCACGATGTCGACCGACCGGTCCGCCGCGGGCAGGCCGGTGGCCGTCCCGACGAGTCGGCCATCGGGCGCGTAGGCCAGGTATAGCAGCGGGTTGTTCGACCGCTCGCGCCAGCGCTCCTCCGGAAAGCGGGCCTCAAAGGCGTAGCTCGAGCCGTACGCGTCCGGGCTCTCGGCGAGCATACGCAGCCGAATCCCCCGGTAGGCGGACCAGTCCTCCCCCGTGCCGGAACGAACCCGGAACTCCATGGCCACATCATTCCGGCCGGAGGCCGCCGATGACCAGAGGTCAGCAGCGGATGTGGCGGCGGCCGACGAAGTATCGCCGATCGGCATGTCAACCGTGTGACGAACGCAATAGAACCCCAGCGCATAGCCGGGGAATACAAATCTGCCCTTCGCCCGTTGATCCGGACGTGACGACCTCTCTCTCTGAGCAGCCGATCATGTACACCACGACCTGGTGTGGCTACTGCCGCCGGTTGAAGAGCCAGCTCGACCGAGCCGGTATCGCTGTCACCGAGATCGACATCGAGCGCCATCCCGGTGCGGCCGCAGCCGTCGAGCGGGTGAACGCGGGGAACCGGACGGTTCCCACCCTTGTCTTTGCCGACGGCACCGCGCTGACGAACCCCTCAGTCCGGGAAG
>OCZS010000143.1_pt1 | contig 22522 bp, 21 predicted proteins | sample 1539071 | NCBI WGS metagenome assembly OCZS01 (sample SAMEA3113584, study PRJEB22503) | soil metagenome
CCCGCCTCTGGCAGCCGGTGGTCGGCCATCACCTTGGCCTGGCCGGTCAGCGACCGCAGCGGCCTGGTGATCGAACGCGAGACCAGCCACGTGACCCCGAGCGCCACGGCGGCCGCCACGCCGGCCAGCACGAGGAACCAGATCATCGTGCGGGTCGCCGCATCGTTCAGCTCGTTGGCTCGGTCGAGGACGGCGTCCTCCACCGAGTGTCGGAAGCCGTACCACGACGTGTCCTGGTCGATCGACACGGTCTCGAGCAGGGGGGTAATCGGCACCGGCTCCGTCCCGGCCTCGTCGAGCGTCTGCTGCGCGAGGTCGACGAAGCCCGTGGCGTCGCTCTCCCGCTTGAGCTCTCGGGCCAGCGGCTCGTAAATGCCGGTTCCCAGCGACTGGGCCTGGCTCTGGTTGATGAGCACCTGGCCGAACAGCCCGGACGCCTCGGCGATCTCCTCGGGCTGATCGAGCCCGCCCGGGCTGAGCCCCGAGAACACCATTGAGCGGAGCGTGCGGGCGATTATGTCGGTCTGGCGCGACGCGATGTCGGTCAGCTCGAGGCCTCGGCGCAGCACCGGGTCGTCGACCGCCAGCGCCACCTGCGAGTTGGCGTCGAACAGGCCCGTGACGATGTCGGTGTAGCCCTGGAACAGAGGGTCGGAGATGTCGATGTTGACCAAGCCGAGCTCGCCCTCGAAGTTGTCGACGGTTGCCCGCACCTCGGCGAGCCCGTCGAGCGCCTCGAGGGCGGGGGCGTAGGTCTCCTCAGCCTCGCCGCCCTTGCGCTCGATGTCGGCGCGGAAGGCAGCGGCCGCCGCGTTGGTGGCGGACTTGGCCTCGTCGAACGACGTGACCGGCAGCTGTACTGTGTCCTCGAACCCGAGCAGCCAGACGCTGGCGTAGTTGCGCTCGTTCTGGATCGCAGTGATGAGTCCCGACGGGCCGATGGAGGCGGTGGCCAGCTTGGTCTGCTCGGCGATCTCGTCGCGTTCGCGCAGGCTCTGCGCGACCTCGAGCCCCGCCACGACCAGCAGGGCCGTGATGGGGATGGCGAGCGCTGCTGCCAGCTTCCGTCGGATGGGGATGCGTCGTGCCACGTGAGTTCCTTCGTCTATCCGACCGGACCGGGCTGCACCGCATAGGAAACGCCCTCCGGCGAGGGGTCGGGAGAGCGATCGGGGTCGGGCGGTGCGGCCAGGCGGGTCACCGCGCCCACGTCGTCGGGCAGGCTGATTGCCCACCCAAGAGTGTCAGGATCGTCGGTGAGGAGCACCACAGGTCGTCGTCCGGAGGCTGTGGCGAGCGCGTCGAGGAGCTCCCTGCGGATGTCGTCGTCGACGTCGACCAGCGGATCGTCGAGGACGACCGGGGCATCACCGGTCCCGATCAGGTCGTTGACGGCCTGCCGGAGGTCGTCGTCGGTGACGTCGTTGGAGGGGACGACCGTCAGGTGGTCGTCGAGTTGCGACTGGGTGTCGTCGATGTCGGCACGCGCCCGCTCGAGGTCGCCCGTGGCCTGGGCCAGTGCGACATCGGCTCGTTCGACCTCGGCCGCCAGCGTGTCGCGAAGCCGGGGCAGCTCGCCGAGCGGGTCGTCGCCGGCGCGTGGTCGCAGCGCGGGCGGCAGCGCCTCGGCGATGCGCCGCAGCCGGCGCACGGCGTCAGACAGGGCGGCCGTGGCCCGCTCGAGGCCGGCTTCGGCACCGGTGACGGCCGACTCGGCCGCGGCCAGCGAGCTGTGGTACTCGTCCTCGGATCGTGCCAGCGCCTCGCTTACCGCTGCGATCTGGACGCGGAGCTGCTCGGCGGCGGCGATGCGCTGCAGGCGCCGCTCGTCCTGGGAGGCGCGGTCGGCCAGCTCCTCCTCGAGCATGGCGACGCGATGCCTGGCCGCATCGAGCTGGGCGACCGTTGACTGGGCGCTCTCGATCACCCGTTCGACGTGCTCGGCCGACCGGGCGTCGTCGTCGTCGAGCGACACCAGGTCGCGATCGAGCCGGTCGATCTCGCGGCGGCACTCGTCGCGCGCCACCAGGTCGCGGTCCTGCTGGATGAGCCAGCTGACGGCCGCCTCGCGGACGGCCACGCCCACGGGCGTCAGGCCGAACGACGCCAGGACCGACGCCAGCGCCCGCGTGCGGTTGGGCGGCACGACCGGATGTGCGTAGAGCAGCTCGGCGACGTTGGCCCCCGGGTCGCAACCGAGCAGGTCCGCGGCCTCGCGGTAGATGCGATCGCTGCGCACGCGCAGTGCGGTCACGATCGCGGGCGGTTCGGCGGCGGCGACCAGCGCCGCGAGCGTGTCCTCGGCGACTCGCCGGGCCCGCAGGGCTTCGAGCAGGTCGGCCTGGGTGTCCTCGTCGGGGCCGGGCGCGGACATCACGACGTCGAGGTATGTCTCGTAGCCGTGTCGGTGCAGCACCGCGCGTTCGGCATCGCGCGCCTCGTGCACCTGCGCCGAGGCGTCGTCGTAGTCCGACGACTGGTCGAGCGCCTCCTCGGCCACCAGCACGGCCTCGTGGGCGGCCTCGATCTCGGCGCGCACGTCGGGGAGGAGGCCGCCCTCGCGGCCGGCCGCCTCGAGCTCGACGATCGACTGCTCGATCTGGGCCAGCCTGCGCTCGGCCGCGGCCAGCTCGTCGGGCGAGGGTGGCTCCGGGAGAGCATTCTCGATGCGCTCGAGCTCGTCGTCGACCTCGAGCCACTCGCGGGCCAACTCCCGAGCCACCAGGTCGGGCTCGCCCATCTCGGTGTCGGCGTCGAAGGCCTCGAGCGCGGCCCGCACCGGCTCGGTGTCGACGAGCGGCGCCTCGACGCGGGCGACGAGATCGGCCCGCTCGTAGAGGATGTGGTCGCGGTTGGCGGCGCGCGCCGCAACGGCCTGCTCGATGGCGCGCAGCGCCTCAGCGGTCTCGGCCTCGGCCTCTTCGGCCGCCTGCAGCTCGTGCTTGGCCTTTTCGACCTCGCGGCGGAGCGTGGTCTCGTCGAGCTCCGACGCCTCCAGATCCTGGAGCTGCATCTGCGCGTCGTCGATCATCTGCGCGGCCGCCATGCGCTGCTCGTCGACGAGCACCAGCTTGCCCCGGGCGGCCTCCACCTCGCCGCGGCGCAGGTCGAGGTTGCGACGTGCCTCCTCGGCGGTGTTGGTGAGCTCGCCGGCCCGTTCGAGCAGGGAGTCGCAGTCGTCGAGGTGGGCGGTCATACGGCGGGTGCGGGCTGCGGCCTCGTCGCGCCGGTTGGCCGTGACCGCCTGCAGCTCGCGGGCCCGGCGGAGGCGCGCCGAGAGCTCGTCACGGACGCGCTCGTGGCCCTCGACGCGGCGGACGGCCGCCTCGCTGGCGGCCGCGCGCAGGTTGTCCGGACCGTAGGCGAGGCTGGGCGACGTGGGTGCGTCATCGGCGACACGCACCAGCGATCGAGCGAGGTGCTCGGCGAGCAGCTCGCGTTCGTGGGCGCGTGCCGGGAGGACCGTCAGCCTGCGGTGCAGGCCAGACAGATCGATCGGCGGCGGTGTCTCGGTGGGTGCATCCACGGCTGTTCAAAGCGCGACCACCGCCCTGAGGACCCCAGCCCCCAGCCGGTGACGCCCGGGTGTCACGACAATTGCGTTACAACAGTGTCGCGCGTTCAGGGCGCGTTGTGCGCATCAGCGTGGCGATCGGCCGAGCAGACCGCCCAGGCAGAACGCCACGGCGGCGTCGGCCACGGCCGCGGACGAGCGGCTGTGTTCGGGCATGAAGGTCCGTGCGAGCCGCCCGATGACGCCCAGGATCGCGTGGGCGACGATGTCGGGATCGGTGTCGACCAGCCCCCGACCGGCAATCGCGTCCTTGACGTGCTTGGCGAGATCGTCGAGGGCGATCTCCTCGCCCCGGCGCACATGGGGCCGGAAGCGGTCGTCGGTGGCCGCGAGGCGAATGAGCTCGTTGTGGTGCGGGTGCCGGTCGATCCAGCTCACCGAGGCCCGGATTCCGAGCTCGATCCGCCGCACCGGATCGCGTTCGTCGCCGATCGCGGCCCGCTGCGTGCGGCGCAGGTCGAGCTGCGCCTCCCGCAGGATCTCGACGAAGAGCTGTTCCTTCGACTCGAAGTACCAGTAGAAGACGCCCTTGCCCACCCCGAGGCCCGATACCAGATCGGCCACCGAGGTGTCGTGGTAGCCGCGCTGCGCGAACGACTCCGTTGCGTAGGCGAGCAGCTCGTCGCGACGCTGTTGGCCGCGGGGGGTCAGGTGCTTCGCCATGTCGAGGCCACGCTACGAAGGGCTTGACCAGCCGGTCAATCCAACGGCGACGCCGCGACGGCGCCTCTGTCGGTGCTCACGCGCTCGTCGCGAGTCCGAAACAGGCGGTTCACAGCCCGCACGTAGCGTGTTGCTCGTGGAAACGTTCGTGATCCGCATGTGGTTGCCCGACCGGCCCGGCGCTCTGGGTCAGATCGCGAGCCGCATCGGCGCGGTGGGAGGCGACGTCGTCGGCATCGACATCCTCGAGCGCGAGAACGGCCAAGCCGTCGACGAGCTGGTGGTGGAACTGCCCGACCCCGCGCTCGTCGAGCTGCTCGTGGCCGAGGTCCGCCAGGTCGACGGCGTGGCCGTCGAGGAGGTGCGGCCGCTGGCCAACGCTCTTCACGACCCTCGCCTCGACGCCCTGGAGGCGGCCGCCCAGTTGGCTGGCGCCGACGACGTCGACGGGCTGCTCGACGCCATCATCGTCCACGCCGGTCGGGTCGTGGGTGCCGGCTGGGTCGCCGTCGCCGACATCGAGGGCCGGGGCGACGGAGTGGCCGCCGCGAGCGACGGGGCGCCGGACGCCCGCTGGCTCGAGGCCTTCCTCGCCGGCAGCCGGGCCGCCGGCGCCGACCGCGGCCGCGACTCGGGCCCCGGCGACATCGTGTGGGCGCCGTTGCCGTGCTCCGGCCTCGCCGTCGTGCTGGGGCGCGAGGGCATGCCCTATCGAGCTCGGGAGCGCCGCCAGGTTGCGGCGCTCGCTCGGGTCGTCGACACCCGGCTGCGCGAGCTGCATCGCGCCCGCAGCCGGCCTCGCCACCCGAGCCGCTGATCGTCGGGGACCGGTTCGGGGGCGCCCCCTCCGAGCTCGCACCGGCCCCGACGGGTCGTAGAGGGGGGAGGGAACCCGTGAACGCTCAGGTCGCCCAGCCGCGCGAACGGGCTATGGCCTCTTGCCAGCGGGCGTAGCGGGCGTCGGCGTCGATGCGGGGCGCCGTCGGCTCGACTCGTCGATCGAGGGCCCAGCTCTTCGCCACCTCGTCGGTGGTCGACCACACGCCTTCCGCCAGCCCGGCCACGTAGGCCGCGCCGAGCGCCGTGGTCTCCTGCACCACCGGGCGCGAGACCGGCACCCGCAGCTGGTCGGCCTGGATCTGGAGGAGCAGGTCCATGGCCGATGCTCCGCCGTCGACGCGCAGCTCGGCGACCGTTTGGCCCGACGCCGCCGACATGGCGTCGACCACGTCTCGGGTCTGGTACGCCATCGCCTCGACGATCGCCCTCGCCAGATGCGCGGACGTGGTGCCGCGTGTGATGCCCAGGATCGTGCCGCGCGCGTAGGGATCCCACCAGGGGCTGCCGAGGCCGGTGAACGCCGGCACCATCACGACGCCGCCGCTGTCGGCACAGGCCTCGGCCAGGGGACCGATCTCGGCGCTGTCGCGGATGAGCCCGAGCCCGTCGCGCAGCCACTGGACGGCGGCCCCGGTCACGAAGATCGCGCCTTCGAGGGCGTAGGCCGCGGGCTGGCCGTCGATCACCCACGCCACGGTGGTGAGCAGGCCCTCGACGGGCTCGGGGCACCGGTCGCCCACGTTCATCAGCACGAAGCTGCCCGTGCCGTAGGTGTTCTTGGTCAGCCCAGGCGCGAGGCACGCCTGCCCGAACAGGGCGGCCTGCTGGTCACCCAGAACCCCGGAGATGGGCACGCCGGCCGGCACGGGCAGGCCGTCAGCTGTCTCACCGAACCGCCCGCCCGACGGCCGCACCTCCGCCAAGTTTGCCCGAGGCACGCCGAACAGGTCGCACAGCGCGGGCGACCACGCCAGCGAGCGGATGTCGAACAGCAGCGTGCGGCCGGCGTTGGACGGTTCGGTGGCGTGCACGCCGCCGGCACGGCCGCCGGTGAGGTTCCAGACCAGCCAGCTGTCGACCGTGCCCAGCGCCGTGTGCGGCCCTACGTCGACGCCTCCCTCGGTGAGTAGCCATTCGAGCTTGGTCGCCGAGAAGTAGGGGTCGAGCACCAGACCGGTGGTCGCCCGCACCTCCTCGAGGTGGCCGGCCTGGCGCAGCTCGTCGCAGCGGGCGGCGGTGCGGCGGTCCTGCCACACCAGGGCGTTGTGGAGCGGCGCCCCCGAGCGCCGGTCCCAGGCCACCGTCGTCTCCCGCTGGTTGGTGATGCCCAGGGTGGCGACCGGCTCGCCGTCGAGCGTGACGACCAGGTCGGCGAGAGTTTCGGTCGTGGCGTTCCAGATGTCGATCGGATCGTGCTCGACCCATCCGGGCCGCGGGAAGTGCTGCGGGAACTCGCGGTACGCGAACCCGGCCGGCGACCCGTCGGGGCGGACGGCGAAGCTGCGCACGCCGGTCGTCCCGGCGTCGATCGCGATCACGACGGCCATGGCGGCCGGAAAGCTAGCGGACGCCTCGTCATCGCCCCGGCCGGCACTCGATAGGGTCACGGCCATGCGTGTGTCCATGCTCACAGGGGGCGGTGACTGTCCGGGGTTGAACGCGGTGATGAGGGCGGTGGTGCGCAAGGGCGAGGTCGTCTACGGCGACGAGCTGGTGGGCTTCTGCGATGGCTGGCGCGGCGCCATCGAGGGGCAGCTCATGGACCTCTCCGTCAAGTCGTTCCGCGGCACGCTGCCCCGGGGTGGCACGATCCTCGGCTCGTCGCGCACCAACCCCTACAAGATCGACGGCGGCCCCGAGCGGGTGAAGGCCACGCTCGCCGACCACGGCATCGACGCCCTGGTTGCCATCGGCGGCGAGGACACGCTGGGAGTGGCCTCGCGCCTGGCCGACGAGGGCGTCGCGGTGGTCGGCGTGCCCAAGACCATCGACAACGACCTGTCGGCCACCGAGCTCACGTTCGGCTTCGACACCGCGGTGCAGGTGTGCGTCGACGCCATCGACCGGCTGCACACCACGGCCGAGTCGCACGACCGGGTGATGGTGGTCGAGGTCATGGGCCGCCATGCCGGCCACATCGCGCTGTGGTCGGCCATCGCCGGTGGGGCGACGATGGTGTTGGTCCCCGAGCGCCCGTTCGACATCGACGAGGTGTGCCGCGTCATCCAGCACCGGCACGAGGGCGGCCGTTATGCCTCGATCGTCGTCGTGTCCGAGGGCGCCCAGCCGGCTGAGGGCACGCTCGCCACCGCGTCGGGCGAGGTCGATGCCTTCGGGCACGTCCGGCTCGGCGGGATCGGCGACCAGCTCGCCCAGGCCATCGAGCAGCGCACCGGCTACGAGACACGCGCCATCGTGCTCGGGCACATCCAGCGCGGCGGCACACCCACGGCCTTCGACCGGGTGCTCGCCACCCGCTTCGGCATCGCGGCCATCGACGCCGTGCACGACGGCGCCTTCGGCGCGATGGTGGCGCTGCGGGCCGGGGACATCGTGCGTGCGCCGCTGAGCGAGGGCACGAGCGAGCTCAAGCTGATCGACCCCCACCTCTACGATGTCGCGTCGGTGTTCTTCGGCTGAAGGATCCCGGTCCTAGTCGGCCGGCGCCCCCAGGCTGCGGTAGTTGTTACAGCTCACTGCCGCATCGGTGCTCGCGCCGTCGCCGTCGATGGCGTCGGTCGACTGGCCGTTTACCTCGAACAGCACCCGCTGCACGTCGTCGAGGGCGTCGGCGGTACAGACGATCTGCCCGAACGCCGCGCTCTGGTTGTCGCCCTGGACGGTGAAGATGCCGTCGGTGAGGTCGACCGTCAGCGTGCCCCCGGTGTCCTCCGGTGGTTCGGGCGGCGAGGCGAGCCCCGTCGTGCTCGGGATGAGCGTCGTGATCCCTCGGTCCGCGTCGTCCTCGTCGACCTCCACGTCGAACAGCGCCTCCAGCACGCCGGCCGGCGTGGCCGCGGCCGCCTCGCGCTCGACCGCCACCAGACGCCGCTCGCTGCCGCTGCCCTCGACCAGGTAGATCTCCGCGTCCACGGTCTCGCCCTCGGGCACGGTCGACGCCGACTCTTCGTCGATCACCCCACTGGGGACGTTGTCGCGGGGGATGGCCCGGGGCTCGTTGTCGGCGGGAATGCCGCAGCCACCCAGCGCGATGACGACGGCGGCCAACGCCGCCGGTGTGACGAGGAGCGATCGCCGGTGACGGGTCACGACGCCTCCGCAGGGAGCTCGATGACGAAACGTGCGCCCTCCCGGCCGTTGGGGCGGTCCTCGACCCAGACCGAGCCGCCGTGGAGCCGCACGTGCTCGGCCACCAGCGACAGGCCGAGCCCGACGCCGTCGACGTCCATCCGGCGACCGGCCCGGGAGCCGCGGTTGAAACGGTAGAAGATCGATTCGCGGTCCTCGACCGGCACCCCGGGGCCCTCGTCCTCGACGGCGATCAACACGTCGTCACCGTCCTTCCGCAGCTCGACCCGGGTGGCCCCGTCGCCGTACTTGGCGGCATTGTCGAGGAGGTTGGCGATCACCCGCACCAGGCGCCGCTTGTCGGCCCTGACCACGACGCCCGCCAGGTCGGAGTCGATGTCGACGGGGACGTCGGCGTCGGTCGACATGGCGACCGACTGCATGACGAGCTCGGCGAGCCGCACCTCCTCGAGGTCGAGGTGCATCACGCCGGCGTCGAAGCGCGAGATCTCGAGCAGGTCCTCGACGAGGTGACGGAAGCGGTCGACGTCGGCAACCATCAGGTCGAGTGCGGCCTTGGCGCGTTCGGGCATGTCGTCGCGCTGGTTCTCGAGCACCTCGATCGACGCCGACAGCGTCATGAGCGGTGACCGCAGTTCGTGGCTCACGTTGGACGCGAAGCGAGCGTCACGCTGGATGCGCTCCTCGAGCGCCGTGGCCATGTCGTTGAACGAGTCGGCCAGCGGCGCCAGGTCGGCGTCGTCGCTGGCCTCGACCCGGGTGTCCAGCCTGCCGGTGGCGATGGCGTGGGCAGCCTGGCCGATGCCGCTGAGGGGCCGCAGCACCCGGCGGGCCGCCCACCACCCGAGGCCCGCGCCGGCCATGGTCGTGAGCAGCGACGCCGCCAGCAGCGAGATGCTGATCGACTCGATCGTGTCCTCCAGCTCGTCCAGCGACACGATCTCGAAGTAGGCGCCGTCGACCGATGCGAGCGGTACACCGACGGCCAGCTCGGTCTCGTCGTCGTGCTCGAACCGCATGCGGGCGGGCTGCCCCGAGCGCACGAGGTCGCTCAGCGGTGCCGGGAGGACGTCCTCCCCGAACTGCGCGTTGCGGGGGTACCAGCGGCCCTCGAGCATGAGGATGGGGTTGGAGCCGGACGGCGTGACCAGCGACGACACGACCGCCGGCGGGTCGCCCACCGCAGACTCGAGCTGGCGGCGTACGTTCCCAGCGTTGGTGTAGGTCTGGGCGGTGGCGGCGGACTCGCGCTGGTCGAGCAGGTTGCGGCGCGTCAGCCCGATCGTGGCGCCCGCCAGCACGGCCGACATGAACAGCGCACCCACCCCGAAGGCGATCGTGATCCGGGCCCGCAGGCCCAGCCGGGGGAGGAACCAGGGCCGCCTCATGCTGCTCCGCGGGGGTACGACACCGCCACCTAGGCCTGGAGCTTGTAGCCCAGGCCCCGCACCGTGACGACGTGGCGCGGGTTGGCGGCGTCGGCCTCGACCTTGGTGCGCAGCCGGCGCACGTGCACGTCGACCAGGCGGCCGTCGCCGAAGTAGCCGTAGCCCCACACCCGCTCGAGCAGCACCTCACGGCTGAACACGCGGCCCGGGCTCGACGCGAGCTCGACCAGCAGCCGGAACTCGGTCTTGGTGAGGTGGATCTCTTCGCCGCCCCGGCGGACCACGCCCTCGTCGGGGATGATCTCGAGGTCGCCGAAGCGGAGGTGCGTGCTGGCGGCGTCGGTGCTGCGGATGCGGCGGAGCATCGCTCGGATGCGGGCCGACAGCTCCTTGGGGGCGAACGGCTTGGTGAGATAGTCGTCGGCGCCGGCCTCGAGGCCGGCGACCACGTCGTGGGTGTCGGCCCGGGCGGTGACCATCACGATCGGGACGTCGGACACCCGGCGGATGGCCCGGCACACGTCGAAGCCGTCGATGCCGGGCAGCATGATGTCGATCAGGACCACGTCGGCCGGCTGGCGCTGGAAGGAGTTGAGCGCCTCCTCACCCGTCTCGGCCTCTTCGACCGTCCAGCCCTCGTCCTCGAGGGCCAACTTCACCGCCGTGCGTATGCGCTCGTCGTCTTCGACCGACAAGATCCGGGTTGCCACGGCCATGATCGTGCCTCATCGGGCGCGTTCGTGCAGATCGAGCCCCGGTAGACGGCCGGCCGCCCGCCAGCGGGACCGGCGCGCCCGCGGGTCACTCCGCGGGAGCGTCGGTGTCGTCGGCGTAAGCGGAGAGCAGTGCTTCGCGGCCGGGGCCGCGGCCGGTGCGGTAGTGCAGGCCCTCGGACAGCTTGGAGCCCAGACCCCGGCAGGCCACCAGGGCGCGGGCCCCGTCGTCGGTGAACGATTCGAGCCCGCGCAGGTCGATGTCGAGCCGGCTGGGCCCGGTGGCCACGGCGGCGCCGGCGGCCTCGACGAGCGCTTCGCCCGTGGGTTGATCGAGATGGCGTTCGACGGCGATGACGACGGTCGGACCGTCGGTCGTGATGTTGATCGCCGACCGGACGGTGTCGAGTCTGTCGCTCCCGGCGGCGGTGGGGCGCGGTGGCGTCCCGGCGGTGGCGGCGGTCATTGGGGGACAAGCATGCCGAGGGATCGTGACGGTGCGTGGCCCAAGGGCGTTGCGATCCGGTGACGAGTCATCATGTCGGTGACTCACGACACATTGTGTGCGCCGAGAGAGACGAGGAGCTCACGGAGCGAAGCGATGAGGTCGGGCCCGGCCGCGACGACCGATCCGGCGCGCACCGGTCCGCCGTCGAGCGAGGACACGATTGCACCGGCCTCCGTGGCGATGAGCGCGCCCGCCGCGAGGTCCCACCACGCCAGCCCGCGTTCGAAGTACGCATCGACGCGACCGCACGCCACCGAGCACAGGTCGACCGCCGCCGCGCCCATGCGCCGGATGTCCCGCACGCGGGGCAGCAGGCCGACCAGCACCTCGGCCTGGCCGCGGCGCCGGTTGGCCGCGTAGCCGAAGCCGGTCGCCACCAGGGCGGTCGCCAGCTCGGTGGCGCGGGAGCAGCGGATCGGCTCGCCGTTGCGACGCGCCCCGCCGCCGCGGGTGGCGCTGAACAGCTCGCCGTGCACGGCGTCGGCCACCACGCCCGCCACCACGCCCTCGGCGTCCTCGGCGGCGATGGAGACGCCCCAGCCCGGATGGCCGTAGAGGTAGTTGGTCGTGCCGTCGAGCGGATCGATTATCCAGCGCACGCCGCTGGTGCCGGCGGTGGCGCTGCCCTCCTCGCCCACGATGCCGTCGTCGGGCCGGGCATGGAGCAGCGCCGACACGATCAGCTGCTCGGAGGCGCGGTCCATCTCGGACACCATGTCGGTGGCCGTCGACTTGGTCTCGACCGTGGTGCGGGCCCGTCCCGACCCGTCGAGCAGCAGGTCGACTGCTCGCCGGGCGACGTCGCTGGCCAGCTCGACGAGCGCGCCGGGCTCTGCTCTCTCGACCGCGCTTCGCTCGGTCATGGACGGCGACGGTACCGTGCCGCGGATGGCCGCCAGCACGCCGCTCGTCGACCTCCGCAGCGACACGGTGACGCGCCCGAGCCCGGCGATGCGGCGGGCGATGGCCGAGGCCGAGGTGGGCGACGACGGCTTCGGCGACGATCCCACCGTCAACCGCCTGCAGGACGTGTTCGCGGAGCGCACGGGCAAGGAGGCGGCGCTGTTCGTGCCGTCCGGCACGATGGCGAACCAGATCGCGCTCCGGGTGCTGGCCCCGGCGGGCTCAATGGTGGTCGCGGGGCGCCGGCAGCACGTGGTGACCCACGAGGGCGGGGCCTTCGGCGTGAACCAGTCGGCGCAGCTGCACGTGGTCGACGACCCCGACGGCACCCTCGACCCCGGTGACGTCGCCGAGCTCGTGGCGGGGAGCGAACACCGCTGGCCGCCGCCAGGCGCGGTGTGCGTCGAGAACACCCACCTGGCATCGGGCGGCCGGCCCTGGCCCCTCGAACGGCTGCGGGCCGTGGCCGCGCTCGGGGTGCCCGTCCACCTCGACGGCGCCCGCGTGTTCAACGCGGCGGTGGCCACGGGCATGGACGTCGCGGAGCTCTCGGCCCCGGCGACCCTGGTGACCGCGTGTCTGTCGAAGGGCCTCGGAGCGCCGATGGGATCGCTGCTCGCCGGTCCAGCCGACCTCATCGGCCGGGCGCGGCTCGAGCGCAAGCGCCTCGGGGGCGGCATGCGCCAGGTCGGGATCGTGGCGGCGGCCGGGCTGGTCGCGCTCGACACGATGGTCGAGCGCCTCGCCGACGACCACGCCCGCGCCCGTCGGCTGGCCGAGGCCGTGGCCGAGCGGTGGCCCGACGCGGGCTGTGACCCGAAGGACGTCGAGACCAACGTCGTGCTGCTCCACCACGACGACCCCGGGCGCCTGCTGGCCGCCCTCGCCGCCGACGGCGTGTGGGCGGTCACGCTGGGCCCGGGCACGGTGCGGTTCGTGACCCATTGCGACGTGGACGATGCCGGCATCGCCGTGGCGGTCGACGCCATCCGAAGGGCGCCGTGAGCGTCAGCGGCACCGGCGAGCTGCTCGGGGAGGCGCCCGGGCGGGCGCTGGCGGTGTACGCCCACCCCGACGATCCCGAGGTGTCGTGCGGTGGCACGCTCGCGCACTGGGTGCGGGCGGGCGCCGACGTGCGGCTGGTGGTGGTCAACGCCGGCGACAAGGGGTCGCACGAGGTCGGCGCCGATCCCGCGGCGCTCACGACGCAGCGCACGGGCGAGGTCCACGCCGCGGCCGGGGTGCTCGGTCTCACGGGTGTCGACCTTCTCGGCCTACCCGACGGCGAGGTGACCAACGACCTGGCCCTGCGGGGCCGGCTGGTCGAGCTGGTGCGGGCCCACCGGCCCGACGTGGTCATCTGCCCCGACCCGACCGCCGTGTTCTTCGGCGACACCTACGTCAACCACCGCGATCACCGCGAGGTCGGATGGGCCGTCGTCGACGCCGTGGCGCCGGCGGCGGGCAGCCCGCTCTACTTCCCCGAGACCGGCCCGCCCCACCAGGTGGCGACGTTGCTGCTGTCGGGCACGTTCGAGCCCGACGTGTGGGTCGACATCTCCGATGCGGTCGACCTCAAGATCGCCGCCGTGCAGTGCCACGAGAGCCGTGTGGGCAACGACCCGGCGCTGGTGGGTGAGCTGCTGCGGACCCGCACGGCCGAGTCGGGCGGGCAGGTGGGCGTGGGGCACGCCGAGGCGTTCCGCCGCCTGCGCTTCGCCTGACGGCCAACTCAGCTGGGTCGGTGACCCGGCGGGCGCTCGCCGGGCTCGGATGCCTGCCGGTGCTCGATCGTGCGCCACTCGCCCATGGCCCGCAGCGCGAGCGTGGCGACCACGGCGACCCCGATGGCGCCGATCACGGCGCCCGCCAGGCCGGCCAGCCCGGCAACGACGCCGGCGTCGCCGTCGGACTGCAGGTCGACGAACGCCCACCCGATCAGCCCGCCGCACAGCCCGCCGACGAGGATCGAGACGAACGCCAGCACCCGGGCGGCGGTCGACGGCAGGGCGCTCGGGGCGTAGTCGCCGTCGGGGGAGGGCGTGCGGCCGTCCATGGGACCGGTCAGGCTACACCTGCGTGCCACACTGGTCCGATGCGGAACTGGCTGGTCGGGGGCGGCCTGATCCTGGGCGCCGACGGCCTCCTGCTGGTCCGCAACCGCCGTCGCAGCGGTGAGCACGACTGGAGCCCACCGGGCGGCGTCATCGACCGGGGCGAGAGCCTGATCGCGGGGCTCACCCGCGAGGTCGCCGAGGAGACGGGCGTGGTGGTGTCGCGCTGGCGGGGACCGGTGTACGAGGTCCTGGTCGATGCGCCGGGGCTCGGCTGGCGCCTGCGGGTCGAGGCGCACGTCGCCGTCGACTTCGGCGGCGACCTACGACTGGACGACCCGGACGGCATCGTGGTCGACGCCGCCTTCGTGGCGCCCCAGGCCTGCGACGGTCACCTCGCCGGCTGCCGTCCGTGGGTGAGTGAACCGCTGGCGGCATGGCTGGCCGAGCGCTGGTCCGAGCGCCGCCACTTCCACTACCGGGTCGATGGCGCCGATCCTCGCACGGCGGCGGTGAGCCGAGTGTGAGCGAGCCGGGCCGGCCAGTGGGGCCGACGCGGTCGCCGCCGGCGGCGGGGGACCGAGCAGTCCGGACGATCCTGCACGTCGACATGGACGCCTTCTTCGTCTCGGTCGAGCTGCTGCGCCGGCCCGAGCTGCGGGGCAGGCCGGTCGTGGTTGGCGGGACCGGCGACCGGGGCGTCGTGGCGGCCGCCAGCTACGAGGCCCGTGCCTACGGCATCTTCTCCGCCATGCCGAGCGCGCGGGCCCGGCGGCTGTGCCCGAGCGCGGTGTTCCTGCCCGGTGACCACGCGCACTACGGCGAGGTGAGCGAGCGGGTGATGGCCATCTTCCGGGCGTACACCCCGCTGGTCGAGCCGATCAGCCTCGACGAGGCGTTCCTCGACGTGACCGGTGCGCGCCGATCGACCGGCAACGGCGCCACGCTCGCCCGGCGCATCCGCAGCGAGGTGCAGGAGCGCGAGGGCCTCACGTGCTCGGTCGGCGTCGCACCCTCGAAGATGCTGGCCAAGCTGGCGTCGGAGGCCGCCAAGCCCCGGGTGTCCACGAACGGACCGGCGCCCGGCTCGGGTGTGCGCGTCGTCGCGCCCGGCGATGAACTGGCGTTCCTGCATCCACTGCCCGCCCGGGCGCTGTGGGGCGTGGGCCCGGCGACGCTCGCTCGGCTCGAGCGGCTGGGCGTGCGCACCGTCGGCGACATCGCCGGGCTGCCCGAGCCCGCCCTGGTCGCGTCCCTCGGGGCCGCCCACGGACGCCACCTCGCACGCCTGTCCCGTGCCATCGATCCGCGCCCCGTCGAGCCCGACCAGCCGCTCAAGTCGATCGGTCACGAGGAAACGTTCAGCGCCGACCGGTACGAGGCCGACGAGCTGCGGCGCGACGTGGTCCGCATGGCCGATGCCGTGGCGTGGCGGCTGCGGCGAGGCGGATTCGCCGGCCGGACGGTAACCCTCAAGGTGCGCTTCTCCGACTTCCAGACCATCACCCGCTCGTCGACGCTCGCCGCCACCGTCGACGAGGGCCCGGCCATCGCCCGCACGGCGTTGTCTCTGCTGGCCGAGGTCGACCCCCAGCCGGGGGTGCGCCTGCTCGGGGTGAGCGTCTCGGGGCTGGTCGCGGGAGCGGCCAGCCAGCTCTCCTTCGACGACGTCGCGGCACCCGACTGGCACGAGGCCAGCGGCGCCGTCGACGCCATCCGAGACCGCTTCGGCGACCGGGCGATCGGTCCCGCGTCGGCCGCGGGACCCGGCGGTCTGCGGGTGCCCCGAAAGGGCGAGCAACAGTGGGGTCCCGACGGCACGGCGTGAGGGTTTTCATCGGATTCACGCGTTGTCGTTCTGGACGGCCTGTGGAACACTTGATCGTGCCGGTTCGGTCAGCCGGGCGACAAGGGGTTTCCGGTGCCGCTTTCCGAGGACGAGGAACGCATCCTCCAGGAAATCGCTCAGCGGTTCTACGAGGACGACCCATCGTTCGCGCGCGAGGTGAGCGAGACCACGCTCTACCGCCACACGGTCAGCCGGATGAAGTGGGCGGTGGTCGGATTGGTCGCCGGCGCCGTGTTTCTCGTGGCCATGTTGTCCACGTCGTACTGGCTGTCGTTCGGGGGGTTCCTGGTCATGTTGGCCAGCGCGCTCGTGTTCGAGCGCAACCTCCGCAAACTGGGTCGGGCCGGCCTCGACCAGCTCTCACGGTCGATGCGAACCAACGGCCTGCGTGAGGCGCTCGGTGGCGCCGGCCGACGGGTGCGCGAGCGCTTCAAGCGCGACGACGACCGCGACGAGGAGTAACGCGGGGGCCAGGACGGCGCCCCCTCGGCCTCGCTCAGCTCAGCGCACGGTCAGGACGGCGGCGCGGTGCTGGGTGACCAGCCGCTGACGACGCTCGCGTGGCAGCAACCGGCGCACGTCGAAATAGCGCAGGACGCGGCGCCACCGTGGCTCTCGGCTGTTCACCTCGGCGTTCACGACGGCCCACGCCTGGTGCGCCTCGGTGACCTCGTCGTCGGAGGGTGCCAGCTCGGCGTACGCCACCTTCTCCATCGTGCGTGCGGCGCCGTGGACCGCCGCTGCGGCGCGTGGAAGGGCCGCGGCGAGGCGATCGGCGGCCTCGGCGATCGTCAGCGACGCGGGCAGCTCGATGCCGGCGTCGCCCGCCCGCCGGTTGGCCTCGCGCCAGGCGAGACGCACCTTGTCGGCCGGGGTCGTCGCCCGCCGGCGGCGGACGAGCCGCACAGCGATCACGGCGAGCGGCACCAGCACGAGGTAGGCGGCCACCGCGGCCGCGAGCGCGAGCGCGGCATTGCGGATCTCACGGGGCACCACCTCGTCGTCGCCGCCCGCATCGGCGCCCCGCTGCGCGGCCTCGAACTGGGCGAGGGGGTCATCAGCCGGCCGCTGCGCGTCGCCCGCGCTCAGGTCGCCCGGCTGGTCTCGGCCGGCGAGCCCGTCGGGCAGCGTCGCGGCGGGGCCCCCGGCGTTCTCCTGCTCGGGCTGGAGGCCGAGCCAGCCGCCGGCGCGCGGCGGCGCCCGGCCGGGCGTCGGCTCGAACGGTACCCAGCCGTAGCCGTCGAAGTAGACCTCGGGCCAGGCGTGGGCGTGGATGCCCCGAACGCGGTAGAGGTCCTGGTCGTTGGGGTCTTGGATGCCCCAGCTGAAGCCCACGGCCACGCGGGTGGGCAGGCCCACCGCCCGTCCCATCGCCGCGAACGAGCCGGCGAACTGCTCGCAGTACCCGCGCTGGGTCTCGAGCAGGAAAGCCCGGAGTGCGTCGGAGCTGTGGCCGGACGGCACCGTCTGGTCGTAGGTGAAGGTGTCAGGGTCGAGGAGAAAGTTCTGCAGGGCCAACGCCTTGTCGAACTGGGTTTCGGCCCGGGCTCCGGCTATCACCTGTTCGGCCAACGACAGCACGTCGGACGAGAGGTCGTCGGGCAGGCCGAGGTAGCCGTCGGCGATCTCGTCGGGCACCTCGGCGGGCGCCGACCGCAGCTCGTCGTCGGTCCACAGGGGTAGCGCCGAGGTGACCTCGTAGGTGAACCCGTCGGACGTGGGGACCTCGCGGTCGACGATGAGCGTGCTCGAGTCGGCGTCCCAACCCACCGGGTTGTCGCCCGGGTCGAGCGCCACTGGCTCGTAGGCGGCCGGGAGCCACACCGAGTTCAGCGCGGTGATCGAGACCGCCTGCGTCACCTGCTCGACGTCGACGCCGGACTCGACCGCCGCCGGCAGCTCGCCGTCGGCGTCATCGGTGCCGTAGGACGAGCGCCAGATGATGCCGTCGAACTCGTCGAGCGCGGTGAGGCGCCAGTACGAAGGCTTCGGGCTGCGCACGGCGAAGACCTCGACGTTGGGCTGCTCGACGATGCGGGTCCGCAGGTCGACCATCGGGCTCACGACGACGCGGGTCGGCTCGTCGTCGGTGATGTCGCGCCAGGCGAGCACCGGATCGGCGTCCGCGCCCGGCAGGCGCGGGCCGGCGAGCGCGCCGGCAATAACGGCGATGCCGGTGAGCGCGGCCCCCGTGCCGAGCAGCGACCAGCGCCCGTGGGCGCGGTGGGACGCCGCCCACGTGGACGACTCCTCCTGGCTGACCGTGCGGTGCAGGAGTACGAACACGAGGGCGGCGGCGGCGAAGACCGCGGCCGACGCCACGCGGTCGCCCGGTGCGCCCAGGGCGGCGGCGAACAGGAACAGGGTGGTGGCCGGGAGCAGGGCCTCGAATGCTGCCCCGGCCCGGAACGCCGCCCAGTCGGCGAGGTAGGCGAGTAGCCAGATCGCCACGCCCGTCGCGACGATGAACCCGTTCTCCACCGGAGCCGGCGCCTTGACCTCCTGGAACAACCGCCACGCGGCGTCGAGGTCGTCGCCGGCGGCCGAGAGCGTGCCGCCCGTGGGCAGCAGGTACCGCACCGTGTCGGGGAACCGGGTCCAAGACAGCAGCAGCACCGCGGTCACGACGGTGATGCCGGCCGCGGGCACCAGCGGCACGCGCCGGCGGCGGAGCATGGCGACGACCAGGTGGGCGACGATCGCCTGGACGGCCAGCGGCCCCCGGTAGGAGCCGTCGACGAACAGCCGGTGCATGCCCATGATGGCGGTGAACGTCACCACCGCGAGCGCGACCTCGGTCGCCAGCAGCATGCTTCCCCGGCGCACCGTCACAACATGCCCCCCACCGGGATCCGTCCCTGACGGGACACGGCGATGGCGCGGTCCCACACCGGCCCGAACGGGGCGTCGGGGGTGACGCGGATGACCGGCGTGGTCGCCCCCGGCGGCAGTGACCGCCGGGCCGGCTGCTGCGACTTCGTGTCCACCTGCACCACGGTGAGCGAGCCGAACCCCCGGCCGAGCCGCGAGATGTTGGTGAGCTCGGCCGACGTGGTCTGCGCGATCACGACGACGAGAGCGCCGCCGCCGCTGCGCTGCAGCACGTCGAGCATGGTCCGCAGGCTGGCGCCGCCGGCCGAATCGATGACCGCCAGGTGCTCGAGCAGGGCCTCGAGGTGGGCGCCGCCCACACCGAAGCCCGAGTCGCTGCCCTCGGTGGTGACGAGCCGCACCAGATCGCGCCGCCCGCCGTTGGCCATCACGACGCTCGCGGCGGCCGACACCGCGATCTCGAGCGAGGCGCTGTCGTGGGTGGCCCGCCGCACGTCGAGCAGCACGGTGGTGCGCCCCTGCCACGGCTGCTCCTGCTGCCGCACCAGCAGTTCGTCGTGGCGCGCGGTGGTGGGCCAGTGGATGCGGCGAAGGTCGTCGCCGACCACGTACGGCCGCAGCGCGTAGAACTCGTCGCCCGCCTTGCCCAGGGCGTTGGGCCGCAGCGCTCCGGCCAGTGGATCGTGCCCGGCGGTGAGGGGTACGGGCCGGATCTCGTCGGTAGCCGGGAACACCGTGACTTCGACCTGGGGCGCGCCGACGCTGCTCGTCTGCACCAGCCCGAACGGGTCGGTGACCACCACCTGCAGCGGCCCGACCCGCACGATGCCCCGGCGGTCGGTGGGCAGGCGGTAGGTCGCGAGGGTGGCGGCGCCCTGGTCGAGCGGCGGGACCAGCAGCTCGGCGCCGCCGGTCCCCGAGACGGGATCGCGGAGCCGCAAGACGGGGGTGTCGTTGCGCCGCAGGTTGCGCAGCCGCACGTCGACCCGGCTGACCTGCCCGGCGTGCACCCGGGCGGGATAGACCGTGCGGTCGATCTCGACGTCGAGCCGCGTCAGCCGCACGTAGAGCAGCGAGAAGGCGACCAGGCCGAGCGCCACCGCGCCGAACACGTACAGCTCCTCGATGCCCAGCAGGCGGGCCAGTACTGCGAGGACCACGCCGCCCCAGACGGCCAGCCATCCCTGCCGGGTCAGCATGCGGTTAGTGCCCTCCGGGCACCGGGACCGCGCGGAGGACCTCGGCGAGCGCCTCGGCCGGCGAGATGCCCTGCAGCTGCGCCTCCGGCGTGACGATGAGCCGGTGCGCCAGCACGGGCGTCGACAGGGCCTTGACGTCGTCGGGGATGACGTAGCCGCGACCGTGGGCGGCCGCGCGGGACTTGGCCACGCGGAGCAGCGCCAGGGTGGCCCGCGGCGAGACGCCCAGCGCCAGGTGTGAGCTGCGGCGCGTCGCCTGCGACACGTCGACCAGGTAGGCCTTGAGGCTCGGTGCCACGTGCACGCTCCGGGCCGCCGCCGCCAGGCTCTGAACCTCGTCGTTGGCCACGACCGGGCCGATGTCGCGGAACGCGTCGTGGTCGCCGTGGGTCTCGAGGATCTCCAGCTCGGCGTCGGGCGACGGGTAGCCGACCGACACCCGCATGAGGAACCGGTCGAGTTGCGACTCGGGCAACGGGTAGGTGCCCTCGTGCTCGATCGGGTTCTGGGTGGCGATCACCATGAACGGCCGGCTGAGAGGGTAGGTCGTGCCGTCGACCGTCACCTGGTTCTCGGCCATCGCCTCGAGGAGCGCGGCCTGCGTCTTGGGCGAGGCGCGGTTGATCTCGTCGGCGAGGACGATGTTGTTGAAGACCGGCCCGGGCCGGAAGTCGAACGACCCGTCGCCGCGGTTCCACACGGTTATGCCGACGACATCGGAGGGCAGCAGGTCTGGCGTGAACTGCACGCGTCCGAAGCTGCACTCGATCGACGTCGCGAGTGACTTCGCGAGATTGGTCTTGCCGACGCCGGGTACGTCCTCCAGGAGCAGGTGCCCCTCCGAGACCAGGCACAGCAGAACGAGCTCGATGACCTCGCGCTTGCCCTGGATGACGCGCTCGATGTTGTCGAGCACGGTCTCGTAGTAGTCGGAGAACGTCGCCCCCCGGGCAGCCGCGGTCTGGCTGGTGGCCACAGCCTCGTACTCCCTCCGTCGATGGGTGAGCCAGGTCAGGTTACGCCGGTCACGTCGGACGCGGTGCGCGGAGCGTGAGACCCTGGACGGGCCGGGCGACGGGGTAGCGTCCGGCATTCCATGGAAACCACCGTCGGTGCCTCGCGGGTCGCCCTCGCCGTCGACGTCGGCGGCACCAAGCTCGCCGTCGGTCGGGTCGACGGTGGGGGCCGGGTCCTCGACCGCGGCGCGGCACCGACACCGGCGACGACGGCGGACGGTGGGAGCGAGGGTGGCGCGGAGGGTGGTACGGACGGCGGCGGGAACGGCGGTGCCGAGGCGATGTGGGATCGGCTGGCGGCGCTGGTCACGGCGGTCCGGCGAGGCGACGAGTTGGTGTGCGGTGTCGGCTGCGGGGGCCCGATGGCCCGTGGAGGCGAGGCGGTCTCGCCGCTCAACATCCCGGCGTGGCGCGACTTCCCCCTGCGGTCGCGCCTCGCCGAGCTGACCGGGCTGCCCACACACGTCGACAACGACGCCAAGGCCCTCGCGCTGGGGGAGGGCTGGGTCGGCGCGGCTCGGAACGTCGACGACTACATCGCGATGGTGGTGTCGACCGGCGTGGGCGGCGGCATCGTGCTCGACGGTCGCCTGCTCGACGGGGCCGGCGGCAATGCCGGCCACATTGGCCACGTGATCGTCGAGCCGGACGGGCGCGTGTGCGGGTGTGGGGCGCGCGGATGCCTCGAAGCTGAGGCCTCCGGGCTCGCCATCCGCGCGGCCACTGGCGCCGATCCCGCGGCGGCGGGCGACGATGAGCGCCGCCGGGTCGGCACGCTGGTCGGGCGCGCCGTCGCGTCGGTCGCCAACCTGCTCGACCTGCGGCTGGCGGTCGTCGCCGGCTCGGTGGCGCTGGGCTACGGCGAGACGTTCTTCGCCGCCGCACAGGCCGAGCTCGACGCCCGGGCCCGCATCTCGTTCGCACAGGGGGCCCGGATCGTCCCGGCGGGACTGGGAGACGCGGGCCCGCTTGTTGGCGCGGCCGCGGTCGGCTGGCGCGGGGAGCGCCGGTCGTGACCGGGCCGACCCGGTGGGCGTGGCGGGCGGTCGGGGCCGTCGCCCGCCATCCGTCGCTCTGGACGACCGGGGTACGTCAGGCCCTCGTGCTGGCGGCGCCCGGGTGGTGGCACCGGCGACCGTTCCTGCCGCTGCCGAGTCAGGACTACCTGCGATTCCGCCTGCAGACCGCCTACGGGGGCTCGGGTGATCGCACACCCGAGCCGGACGACATGGTCACGTACCTGCGCTGGTGCCGCGAAGCTCGACACTGGGGGCGGCGCCGGTGACCATCGCGTCGACACCAACATGTCGACGTAAGCCGTGGTTCCACCAGTAGTTTGTCCGTCGATATGAGCCGGTCGCTCGTGCTGAACGCCACGTTCGAGCCGCTCTGCGTCGTGAGCGATCGCAGGGCTGTCGTGCTCGTGCTGGGCGAGACGGCCGAGATGCTGCACGCCAGCGAGGCGTTCATGCACTCGGCGCACCTGTCGGTGGCCGTGCCGTCGGTCGTGCGCCTGCGGCGCTACGTGCGGGTGCCGTACCGGTGGAACACGCCCCTCAACCGGCGCTCGGTGTTCGCCCGCGACGAGCACCGCTGCCAGTACTGCGGCGGCCCGGCTGAGAGCATCGACCACGTCGTGCCCCGTAGCCGGGGCGGCGACCACGCCTGGGAGAACGTCGTGGCCGCCTGCCGGCCGTGCAACGTGCGCAAGCG
>OCZS010000144.1_pt1 | contig 22520 bp, 22 predicted proteins | sample 1539071 | NCBI WGS metagenome assembly OCZS01 (sample SAMEA3113584, study PRJEB22503) | soil metagenome
GCGCGACGACCAGCGCCGCCGTCGGCGCAGGTGATACCGACGCCGGCCGCGGGAGTGATAGTTCTTCAGCGCACGTCATTGTCACCTGGCCCCGAGAGCGTCGTAGTGGCCGTTTCGCGACGACCGGCGTGCCAGCACCGTGCCGGGAGTATCGGCGTCAGCCGGGCATAGACGGTGTACGTCGGCAATGTCTTGCGCGCTCTCTCCGCGGCTGGACGTTCACCCAGAGCAAGCTGTACATCTGTCGGCCCGGGCGTTGTGAGCGGCGGCGGGGTCACTCCAATAGCGGATAACTTCGTGTGCTTCGCTCGCTGACGACCTGCGAAACCCCTGGCCGGTACACCGCTGCCTGGGCCCTTGCTTCTAAGCAGCGGGTCGTGGGTTCGAGTCCTACCGGGGGCGCCGTTGTGATGTCGCGGCATCGGAGACAGATGTCGCGGGACATCGTAGACATCACCCCAGACCGCGACCCCCGTAGTCGGGGCTGGGGTCGATGGTCAGCTGGCGGATCGGTTCGCCGTCCTCGTTGACCACTCGCACGTCGCGGTCGGCGACGAGGAGCAGGATCCGTTCGCCCTTGTGCGCCCCTACGGGGCGGTCCACGCGGGGGATCGTTCGCTGAACGGCCGGCCTGCCGCCGCGGGCGTGCGGCTGCGGTGAGTCGGCCGGTGCGGCCGGCGCCGGCTCAGCGCATGCGGACGACGCGCAGCACGTCGGCGGCCGGGTCGGGGTCGCCCGGGTACGCGCCGACGACCACGATCACGTCGCCCGGCCGCGCGAGGCCGGCCGCCACCACCTCTTCGGTGGCGAACCACACCATCTCGTCGGTGGTGGTCCAGCCCCGGCCCTGCACCGCGGTGACGCCCCAGGTGAGCGACAGGGCTCGCACCGTGCGTTCCGACGGGCTGACGGCCAGCACGGGGACGGTGGGGCGGAAGCGGGCGACCGCCCGGGCGGTGTCGCCCGTGGTGGTGCAGCACACGATGGCGGCGGCGCCGACGTTGGTGGCGGCCCGCCAGGCGCCCTCGCTGGTGGCATCGGTGACCTGGTCGGGGGTGGGCAGCGGGCGGGAACGACGCAGCTTGCCGAGCTTCGCACCCCATTGGCCGTAGTCGGCCTCGCGCTCGGCGCGGGTGAGTACCGACGCCATCACGGCCACCGCTTCGGCAGGCTCGATCCCCACGGCCGTCTCGGCCGAGAGCATCACGGCGTCGGTGCCGTCGAACACGGCGTTGGCCACGTCGGACACCTCGGCCCGGGTGGGGAACGCGGCCGTGACCATCGATTCGAGCATCTGAGTCGCGGTGATCACCGGCCGGCCGGCGGCGATGGCGGCCCGCACGAGCCGCTTCTGCACATGGGGCACGTCTTCGATCGGCAGCCGGATGCCGAGGTCGCCGCGGGCGACCATGACGGCGTCGGCGACCGTGAGGATCTCGTCGGCCTCGGCGACCGCCGTGCCCGTCTCGATCTTGGCCACGACCTGCGGCCGGTCTGGCCCGAGCGCGTCGATCAGCCGTTGGACGTCGGTGGCCCGGTGCACGAACGACGCGGCCACGGCGTCGGCGCCCGCGGCCCGGGCGTCCAGCGCCAGCTCGAGATCACGATCGGTGGGCCCGGACAGCCCGGTGGCGCCATCGGGCAGGTGGATCCCGGGGCGACCCTGGAGCCGCCCGCCCCGGCGCACCACGGTCTCGGCCGAGCGGTGGTCGGACGACGTGACCTCGAGCACCACGCCGCCGTCGCCGAGCACGATCCGGTCGCCGGGGATCAGGCCGAGGCCGTCGAGGCCGACGCCGATCACCTTGGCGTCGCTGGTCTCGGCGCCGCAGCGCAGCTCGACGGCGTCGTCGGCGGCGATGACGATGCCGTTGTCGTCGAACGACGCCATGCGCAGCTTGGGTCCGGGCAGGTCCACCAGCACGCCCACCGCCCGTCCGGAGTCGGCGCCCACCCGGCGGATGCGATCGATGAGTCCGAGCTGTTCCTTCGGCTCGCCGTGGGAGAGATTGATGCGAACGACGTCGGCGCCGGCATCGATCAGCTTGCGGAGCACCGGCTCGTCCCACGAGGCCGGTCCGATGGATGCCACGATCTTCGTGCGCCGCACAGCCTGTCCTTCCGCGTGGCCGTCGTTGACCAGCACGCCGCGCGCACCCGGTGCGCGCGGCCGCAGGTACGACCCCGGGCACGTTACCGACGTGACATCGACGTTGCGATGGGCTTGCCGCGCGCGGGCCGGCGGGAACCCTCCGATCGCTGTTCCCCTTCGGAACATAGGATGGCCGGCGTGGCGCCTTCCCCCGCGTCTCCCGCGAGCCCGACGCAGACCGGCCACACGCTGTTGGGCCTGTTGTCGTTCGGCACCGAGCTGTCCGGGTACGAGCTGAAGCGATGGGCCGACAACCTGCGGTTCTTCTGGTCGGCTCCAGCCATGAGCCAGGTGTACCGGGAGGTCGAGCGCCTGGCCGAGGGCGGCTACGTCTCGTCGCGCCGGGTCGTGCGTGACGGCACGCGCGAGACCACGGTCTACCGGCTCACGACCGCGGGTGAGTCGGCCGTCCGAGCCTGGCTGGCTGCATCCCCCGGGCCCCCGGTGCTCAAGCACCCGGTGGCGCTGCGGGTGTTCTTCGGTCACTTGCTCGACTCCGACGACTTGCGGCGGGCGATCGACGCCCACCGCGCCTGGTGCGACCGGATGCTGTCCGACCTCGAGGACCTGCGGCGCGAGCTGGGTGACGACGAGCGATGGCGCAACGCCAAGCTGGTGGCCGGGTGGGGTGTCGGCTACTACCGGGGCGAGCTGGCCGCCGTGGACGGCATCGGCGACGTGCTCGACGTGGGCGCGGTCGGTGCGGCCAACGACGAGGGCTCCGCCGACATCGCGTGAGGCGCCGGCCGACACTGGAGTGGGGCCGGCGCAGGCGGAAGGTGCACCGTGTCGCCGCAGCACCCCTGCGCCGCCTACCGTTGTCGGCTGTGCCGGACAAGCGCCAGACCTCCAAGCAGCGTCGGGCCGCCCGCAACCGGGCCAGCCGCGAGGCGCTCGCTGCCCGCCGAACCAACGCGGTGACCGGTGCGACCACTGCGCCGACCGCCTCCGCCAGCTCGGGGCGGCCGGCAACGTCGTCGTCCGCCCCGGCCGGCTCGGGTGACGCCCCGGCCGCCCCTCGGAGCTACCTGCCCGGGCTCCGGGGCGACCGCCGGCCGGGCGACCGGGCCGTGCTGGCGGCGCTCGCCCTCGCGGTCGTCTCCGCGATCGCCGTGCTCTTCCTCCGCGTGCCCGTCGACGACCGCGGCGAGCCCCTGCCGACCCAGTTCCGGGGCGTCGCAAAGCTGGCCCGTGAGGCCGTCACCGGTGAGCCCCTGGCTGACAACACCAAGACGCTGCTCGACGCCAGCGGTCCCGGCGTGCTGCCGTTCATCCTGTTGCCCATCGCGGTCGCTGCGTTCGCGGTGTGGGCCAACCGTCGTCCCGACCGCAGCCGCATGCTCACGTTCGCGCTGCTCGCCATGGCCGGCGCCGTCATCCTGAGCAGCGGCATCGGCATGCTGTTCCTGCCCTCGCTCGTGATGCTCGGCGTGGCCAGCTTCCAGGTCCGCAAGGCCGACGCCCCGGCGCGGGCCGCCGAGTCGCTCTCGCGCTCCCGCCGTGGTCGCGGCGGCCCCATCGACGCCGAGTCGCACGAGGTGGTGGACGACGAGGTCGACAGCGAGGCCTACGCCGACGAGGTCGACGACAGCGACACCTACGCCGACGCGCTCGACGAAGTCGACGAGGCCGACGACGCGGACGAGGCCGACACCACCGCCGCCGCCGACGTCGACGATGCCGCGGATCGGGGGGACCCGCTGGGCGCGCTGGAGGCCGAGATCGAGGCCGAGGAACGGGCTCGCAAGGGCGAGGGCGGCGGCGGTACGACGACGGGCGCGTGACCGGCGACGCCTCGCCGTCCGACGACGTGATCCGTGTGCGGGCCGTGGTGTCCGGCCTCGTGCAGGGCGTTTGGTACCGGCAGAGCTGCCGGCGCGAGGCCGAGCGTCTCGGCGTCTCCGGCTGGGTGCGCAACCGGTCGGACGGGCGCGTCGAGCTCGAGGCCGAGGGCACCCGCGGCGCCGTCGACGCGCTGCTGGCCTGGGCCCACGATGGACCGCCGCGGGCGCTGGTCGAGTCCGTGGACGTCGAGCCCGTGGCGCTGGAGCCGGGTGATGTCGGCTTCATGGCTCGCTGACCACGTCTGCCCCGGGGTGGCCGGGGCGATCTATGGCGCGGCGACGGTGCCGCTCAGCGCCGCCGACGCCAGCACCGGCGCCGTCTCGACCCGGTCGGCGGCCTCGGCGGCGGCGGTCTCGGCCGCCACGCCGCTGGGCGCGGAGAGTGCGTAGATCCGGAAGTCGTAGTGGTGGACGTCCGAGGGTGGGCATGGCCCCGCCCAACCGGCGCGGCCGAAGTCGTTGAGTGCCTGCGTGGCCCCGGCGGGTGGCTTGCCCTTGGCCAGCCCGCCCGTGGCCGCCGGCAACCCGGCCACCACCCAGTGCACGAACCCGTCGGCGTCGGGGTCGCGGACCACGAGCGCCAGCTCGACGGTGCCGGCTGGCACCCCGGACCACGCCAGCGGCGGCGACACGTCGTCACCGACGCAGGTGAACTCGTCGGGGATCGTGCCACCCTCGGTGAACGCTGGGCTGGTGAGCTGGAACACCCCGGTCGCCGCGGTCGACGCGGTCGACGCCGCACCGCCGGCATCGCCGGCGTCGCCGCTCGGGCCGTCGCCCGTCGCCGGCGCGGTCGACGGTGTCGATGTCGTGGCCGTGGTCGAAGCCGTGGTCGTGGTGAGATCGGGGCTCGGGCTGCGGAGCTCGGTTCCGTCGTTGCCGCATCCGGCGAACCCCAGCGCGACCACGGCAGCCACGGCTCCCACGACGGGGGCGGCCGGGCTGTGCCGCCGACGGGCCCGCACTCTCGACACCCACGGCATGCGGGCGAGTGTTGCAGAAGTTCCTCGACCGCTGGCGCGAGAGCGTCGCGACCGTCATGCAGTCCTACGCCGTGAGGTCGTGCCCGGGCTCGACCGCTCCCAGTCATTCGAGGACTGGCAGGCCAAGAACGGCAAGCTCGTGACCCAGGTCTCCCCAACTCAGGGACGCATCACCTCGTCACGGGCAGCGCGGGACCGGGGGGCTCCAGGTGGTGTTCGACCGGTTGGACACGTAGTAGTCGGTGACCCACCGACTACTACTGTCGTGGAGCCGATCCCAGACCGAAGTGGTCCCGACCACGCTGCCCGCCTTCTGGCAATTCACCCATGCCAGCCCACCTGGCGGGAGCGGCGCTCCAGACAACGGGTACGACGCACCCGGACCAGTGCGGACACTGAGTGCTGTAGAGCTGGTGACCTGGCCTGGATACGTGCACTTCTGGAGCGGTGGCGAGAACGTCGTGTTCGACGGGGTCGAGACGTAGTAGTCGCTGACCCATGCACCGTTGGTCAGGCGGTTCCACACGGAGGTCGTGCCCACCTTCTGGCCGATCGTCTGGCAGAGGACGGCGAGCGTGGCCCCGGGCGCGTAGCTCGTGACGATGCTGTAAGCGCTCGAAGGCCCGGTGCGCGCGTTGAGCGCGGTGCTGCTGGTCACCTTGTACGAGCGCGACACCGTTGCGACCGGGGCGTTGAGTGCATCGCTGTCGATGTTGAGTGTGACGCCCCCCCAGGTTTCGTTGTGGTCGCCCCGGTACTGCTTGGCGCGCTGGTGAACCGCCCACTGCGAGTCCGGAGCGGTTGGCCAACCAGTCAATGAGGAGTTGCCGTCCCAACGGGCCATCCACACGGCGTCCGGGCGGGCGTACGTCGTCGAGTTGTACACCGCCGACAGGTCGCGGAGCCCCGAGTCCTGGTGGACATAGACACCGGCGAGATATCCGGAGGCGTGGAGGGTCTTGGTCCAGGCCGAGACGTAGCGACGCACCGCCGTGACACACGACGAGTTGGTCCGGTCGTAGTGCTCGACATCGGCGTAGAAGGCGCTGCCGGGCCGCAGCCCGAGCGCCTTCGCCTTGGCGACGGCGTCCTGAGCCTCAGACGTGCCGTACGACGTCGCGTCCGAGGCGGTGTAGCGGTAGGGCTTGGTGCCGAACATGCAGCTGGGCTGACGGCCGAAGTATGTCGGCATGAGGCGCCAACCGAGCGTGGTGACATCGCGAACCCACGCGGCGGTCAGGTTGGGTTGGGAACAGCCGCGGTTGACACCGCCGAAATAGATGTTGACCGTCCGGTACGGAGACGCCAGCCAAGCCCGCAAGGCCGCGACGGACGGAGCGCTACACGTGTCGAACCCGAGCCCGCTGGTTCTGGTGGCGGTCGAGCCCGACGGATAGGCGACCGGCGTGTGCGGTTCGGCCGCCGCGGGCGGCACCGGCCCGGCGACCACCAGCACGGCCACGAGCGCCGAGGCCCCGAGAATGTTCACGATCTTCCGAGGGCCACCCACCGGACACCCGCCTGTCTCTCGCCAACGCCTGGGCCGAGTGTGCCCTCCCACAGCATGTGCGGTAAAGATCTTGGTCCCGATGGCCGTCCGGACCTGCGCCGTTGGGTGCTGGGGATGGTGATGATCGCTGGGGAGCTCGAGCGGTTCAGGCGTGGGCCCAGCCCGAAGATCTGGTCGCCGGGATCGACCGGCTACACGCGGAGCTGCCCCCCAAACCGCTAAGCCGAGGAGCGGTGCGCGCAACGGCCCCCCGAGGCGGCGACATCGAGGGGACCGTTTGCTCATGGTGGCTACCCGAGCCGGAGTCCGGCTAATCGGCCGGCGTCGACGCGCGAACGGCCCCCCGGTGCGCTGGGAGCCGGGGGGCCGTCCGTATCGGGGTGGCTACCCGAACAGTTTGCGGGCCAGACGGTCGGTCGCCTTTCCGTAGGCTCGTGTTGCGACCCGGCGGATCCGGCAGGTCGCCGACACGGCGTGAACACCGCGCAACCGCCGCCACCGGAAGACAGGGCCGCACGCTTGGTGAGCTGAGGCCAGGCGACGCCGTTGGTGTCGAGATTCGCCAGCAGGCATCGCTCACCACAGACGGCTAGGGGTGTTGCAGACTGTCCCCGGTCCGATGAGCAGGCCTGGAACCAACACTCCTTCACCAACCGACCGATGCGATGGCAGGTGCCCCTCGTTGCGCGCTGGCGCGCGCTGTTGGGTCCGGACGCGGCCGGCGTCCGGCAGAGCCTCGTCGCGCTCGGGCTGAACTCGAGCACCTCGCTGATCGCGGGTGCCTTCCTGGGCGCCATCACCGGCACGCTGGCGCGCTACCCCGGCCTGCTCGTGCTCGTGCCCGCGGCCATCGGCCTCCGGGGCAACATCTTCGGCGCCTTCGGCAACCGCCTCTCCACGTCGATCCACGCCGGCACCTTCCGCTGGTCGACGCGGCCCGAGGCCGTGCTCGGACAGAACGTGCTCGCCGCGATGCTCCTCACGATGGGCATGTCGCTGGCGCTGGCGGTGGTGGCCAAGACCGTGGCCGTGGGGATGGGTCTCTCCGATTCGATCGACCTGCTCTCGATGTCGACCGTGTCCATCGCCGGCGGGGTGCTCGGGTCGGTGGTGGTGCTCGGCGCCGCGCTGGGGCTCACGGGCGGCGCGGTCCGCTACGGCTGGGACCTCGACAACGTGACCGCACCGCTCGTCTCGACGCTGGGCGACGTGCTCACCCTGCCGGCGCTCTACCTCGCCACGCTGCTGCTGGGCATCGCAGTGGTCACCCCGACAGTGGGCTCGGTGCTGGTGGTGGCGTCGCTGGTGTTGCTGGTGGCGGGCTGGCAGTCGTCGACCGAGGGACTCCGGCGCATCGTGCGGGAGTCGGTGCCGATCCTCTTCGTCGCCGGCTGCGTCAGCGCGGGCGCCGGCATCGTGCTGGAGAAGTCGTTCTCCCGGTTCGACGCCCTGCCCGCGCTGCTCGTGCTCGTGCCCGCCCAGCTGTCGAGCTCGGGAGCGCTCGGCGGGATCCTGTCGGGCCGGCTCTCGTCGAAGCTCTTCCTCGGCATGGTCGACCCGTCGGGCAAGCCCAACCGCGAGGCCCGTCGCGACATCACGCTGATTCTGCTGCTGGCCGTGCCCGTCTACGTGTTCAACGGCTTCGGTGCCCACTGGGTCGCACGGGCGCTGGGGCAGGCGAGCCCGGGCCTCGGGCAGATGCTCGCGCTGTCGCTCATTGCCGGCGCGCTGGCCGTGCTGTTCGTGGTGGCGGTCGCCTACTACGGCACCGTGGCCGCCTACCGAACCGGGGTGGACCCCGACACCTACGGCATCCCGGTGGTGAGCTCGTCGGTCGACTTCGTCGGCGCGTTCACCCTCATCCTGGCCATTGCCACGCTCGGCCTCTCCTAGACCACGAACGCGTATCGTTGAGGGCGATCCTCCAGATGGACGACAGACCCCGCAACCTCCGGGCCATGCTCGCCGAGGTCAAGGACCTCTCCGAGCTCATGGTCGACCTGGCCTACGCAGCTCTCTACTTCGGCGATCCCGACATGGCCGAGGAGGTGGGCGAGCTCGAGGAGCGCATGGACGCGCTGGTGCACGACATGCGGTCGGTGTGCGTCATGGCGGCGCGCCATCCCCGTGAGGCCGACGCGATGGCCTCGGTGCTGCAGGTGATCTCTGCGATCGAGCGCATCGCCAATGCGGCCGTCGACATCGCCCGCATCGTCACCCACCGTCTCGGCATCCCCCGCGAGCTGGTGGCCGACCTGTCCAACGCCGAGGAGGTGTCGCACCGGGTGCGGGTACGTGACGGCTCGCACCTCGCCCGACGCCCCCTCGCCGATCTCGAGCTGCCGGTGCAGACCGGCATGCGCATCGTGGCGATCCGCCGCGACCGTGAGTGGATCACCGACGTCGAGGGCGAGGAGATCCTGATGCCGGGCGACGTGCTGTTCCTCCGGGGATCACCCGCGGGCATCGTCCGCCTGCGCGAGCTGGCCGCGGCGCCCCATTGGGAACCGCCCACGCCGCCCGAGGACGGCACGCTCACCGACCTCGACCGGGCCATCGACGTGCTGGTGGAGATGAAGAACATCTCGGAGGCCGCGGTGGGCCTGGCGTACTCGGCGCTGGTGCTGCGTGACCTCGGACTGGCCGCCGAGGTGCGCCACCTCGAGGACCGGCTCGACGAGATGAAGGATCGCCTCGAGCTGTGGGTGCTGCGGGCGGCGTCCGACGACATCGATCCGTCGCCCCTGCGCGGGCTGCTCCACCTGTCGCAGGCGGCCGAGGACCTGGGCGACTCCGCGCAGCAGATGGTGTGGCTCATCGAGAAGCACGAGGAGCTGCACCCGATCCTCGGGATCGCGCTGGGGGAGAGCGACGAGGTGGCCGTGCGGGTCCCGGTCGCCGCCGGTTGCCCGGCCGACGGCGCCACCCTCATGGAGCTGCAGCTCGACGTCGACCCCGGCTTCCACGTCTTGGCGGTGCGCCGCGGCGGCCGCTACCTCTACCGACCCCGGGGCCACGTCGAGCTGCGGGCGGGCGACGAGCTGATCGCCAGCGGTCCGGACGAGGGTCATCCCCTCCTTGCCGCCCGCCTGGGTTGGCGACTCGAGGAGGACGAGGACACCGGACAGGAGCGGCTCGAACCGCTGCAACCCGCGACCCCGGTGTAGTGGTCGCTCAGCGGTAGCGGCTCAGATGTAGCCGCGGAGACGGCAGGCGTCGGACACGCGCTTGATGCCGATCGCGAACGCCGCCTGGCGCAGGGTGACATCCCGCTCGTCGGCGAACGCCTGGGTGTCGCGGCACGCCTTCGCGAGGCGGTCGGCCAGCTCGGTGAGGAAGCGCTCTTCCTTCCACGTGAACTGCTGGATGTTCTGCGTCCACTCGAAGTACGACCCGGTCACCCCGCCGGCGTTGGCCAGGATGTCGGGGATCACCAGCACGTTGCGGTCGCCCAGGATCTTGTCGGCCCCGGGCGTCGTCGGGTGGTTGGCGGCCTCCACCACGATGGGGGCCCGCACCCGGTCGGCGTTGTCCTCGGTGATCACCTCCTCCACCGCCGCGGGGACGAGCACGTCGACGTCGAGCTCGAGCAGCTCTTCGTTGCTCACCGCCTCGACCCCGGCGTCGTCGGCGTGGTCGACCACCGAACCGCCGGCGCGGACGGTGGCGACGAGGGAGGCGACGTCGAGACCCGCCGGGCGGACGATGCCGCCCTTCAGGTCGGATACGGCGACCACGGTCGCCCCCCGGTCCGCCAGCTCCCGCGCCACCCAGTTGCCCACCTGGCCGAAGCCCTGGATCGCCACCCGCTGCGAGGCGAGATCGATGCCCCGGTGCTCGCAGCAGGCGTCGAGCACGTAGACCACGCCGCGGCCCGTTGCCGAGTCGCGGCCGGGCGCGCCGCCGAGGTCGAGCGGCTTGCCGGTGACGATGGCGGGGCTGTAGCCGTGGACCGACGAGTAGGCGTCCATCATCCACGCCATGACCTGTGCGTTGGTGTTGAGGTCGGGCGCGGGGATGTCGCGGTAGACGCCGAGGACGTGGTGTATCGACTGCGCGAACCGGCGCGTCATGCGCTGCAGCTCGTCGGCGCTCAGGCCGGCCGGGTCGACTTCGATGCCGCCCTTGGCGCCGCCGAACGGCAGGTCCATGAGGGCCGTCTTCCAAGTCATCAACGACGCCAGCGCCCGCACCTCGTCGAGGTCAGCCGCGGGGTGGAAACGCACGCCGCCCTTGTAGGGGCCGCGGGCGCCGTTGTGCTGCACCCGGTAGCCCCGGGCCACGATCAGCTCGCCGTCGTCGAGCCTCACCGGCACCTGCACCGACAGCTCGCGGTAGCTCGTGGTGAGCACCCCGAACATGTCGTCGTCGAGGTCGATGACGCGGGCGGCCTCCGCGAAGTACTGGTTGACCGCGTCGATGGACGACGACTTGGCCATGGTGGCCTCCTCGCTCCGCTCGGGGTATCGCCACGCTGTGCGGGTCAGCTTCGCGCAGTGTCGCCCGAGCGTGGGCGGGTCAGACCGTCGGTGGCGGCGACGGCGGGCCGGTCGCCGCCGACCCCGGCGGTCGGCGCTCCGGTGCCGCCGGCCCGGGTGGAGCCGGTCGAGCGGCGCGGGCGGCGGCCTTCTCGCCGGCGTCGGGCATGGGCGGCTGTTCGGGGCTCTCGCCGTCGGAGCCGTTGCCGCGGCCCATCAGGTCGGCCACCGCCGTGAGCGACCCGGCGATGCCTGCGAGCTCGGTCGGCACGACGATCTTGGTGGCGCGGCCGTCGGCCATCGCTCTGAGGGCGTCGAGGTACTTGATCGTGAGCAGCGCGGTGTCGGGCGCGCCCTCGTGGATGGCGCCGTAGACCGACACGATGGCCTGAGCCTCGCCCTCGGCGACGGTCTCCTGGCGGAACTTCTCGGCCTCGGCGACCCGCTGGATGGCCCCGGACTCGCCCTCGGCCCGCAGGATGCGCTGCTGCTTGTCGCCCTCGGCGCGCAGCACGGCGGCCTGCCGCTCGCCCTCGGCGCGGGTGATCGCGGCCTGCCGCTCGCCCTCGGCCTGGGTGACGGTGGCCCGCCGGGTGCGCTCGGCCTTCATCTGCTCGTGCATCGAGCTCATCACGTCGGGCGGCGGGTCGATGCGCTGGATCTCGACCCGGCCGACGCGCACGCCCCACTTGTCGGTGGCGTCGTCGAGGATGTCTCGCAGCTCGGTGTTGATCTTGTCGCGCGACGTGAGCGCCTCGTCGAGCTGCATGTCGCCGATGACGTTGCGGAGGTTGGTCTGCGCCAGCTTGGTGACGGCCAGCATGAAGTTGGCGACGTTGTAGACGAGCCGCTGGGGCTCGGTCGGCTCGTAGTAGATGACGGCGTCGACGGACACCACCACGTTGTCGGAGGTGATCACCTCCTGCGGCGGCACGTCGACCACCTGCTCGCGCATGTCGACCGGCCGGAGCGTCTGGTAGATGGGCGCGATGATCCGGAGGCCGGGGTCGACCGTCTCCTTGTACTTACCGAGCTGCTCGACGAGGCCCTTCTGGTACGGCCGGACGATCCGCACGCCGGCCGCGACGTAGATGAACAGCACGACGGCGATGACCGCCAGGAAAACGACGAGCGCAGTCATTGGTGCAGCTCCTTGGTCGTCCGCCTCATGGTCTCATGGTTCGAGGTCGCCCGCCGTCGGAGGCGGCAACACGTCGACGGCCGCGACGATCACCCGAGTGCCCTGCACGTCGGCCACCCGAACCGTGCTCCCCGACGGGATGGGTGAACCGTCGGTCGACTCGGCCCGCCATTCCTCGCGGTCGACGCGCACCAGACCCGGCTCGCCGGTGCCCGGGATGTCACGCAACACGACGGCGCTCTGGCCGAGCAGCCGGCGTGAGCCGACGCCGGCGTCGTGGCTGGAGCGGTTGAGGCGGTGCGCCACCGGCCGGAGCGCGAACAGCGTCGCCACCGACGCGCCGATGAAGACGACCCACTCGACGGCCACACTCACGTCGGCGAAGGCCAGCAACGCCGCCAGGAGCGCTCCGACGGCGAAGGGCAACAGGAAGAACGAGCCGGGTGTCGCCAGCTCGCCGACCGCGAACACCGCGGCGGCGATGATCCAGATCCAGCGCCAGTCCTCTGGGGAATCCATCTGTCGTTGTGCCTCACGGTGTCCGCCGGCGGGGAACTGATGATCCCCCCAGGGAGAATCTACCCCGGCCCTGTGGTTCAGGTGTGACGACGTGTGTCGTTTCGGTGTCGTTCGGCCAACGATCGGGCAGCGGCCGGGCGACGGTAGCGTGGCTGGCGATGCCGGAGCCCGTGCCCTGCCTGCTCACCGTCCATGCCCACCCCGACGACGAGGCGTCCAAGGGCGCCGGCACCGTCGCCCGTTACCACGCCAAGGGCGTGCGCACGGTGCTCGTCACCTGCACCGGCGGTGAGGCGGGCGAGATCCTCAACCCCGCGATGGACCGTCCCGAGGTGGTTGCCGACCTGCCCGCCATCCGCCGGCGCGAGCTCGCTCGGTCGGCCGAGATCATCGGCTACGACGAGGTGGTGCTGCTCGGCTACCGCGACTCGGGCATGCCCGACAGCGAGTCCAACGCCCACCCGGACGCGTTCGCCAACGCCGACTTCGACGAAGCCGTCGGGCGGCTGGTCGCGGTGATCCGCCGGGAGCGGCCGCAGGTCATCGTCACCTACCCCGACGACCAGAGCCGCTACCCCCATCCCGACCACTTGCGGGTGCACGACATCTCGGTGCCCGCCTTCGACCGGGCCGGCGACCCGGACGCCTACCCGGAGGCGGGCGAGCCGTGGCAGCCTCTGAAGCTCTACTACTCGGTCTGGGCGCGCAAGCGCATCGAGGCGATGCATCGCCGGTTCCGCGAGCTTGGATTGGAGTCGCCGTTCAGCGACGAGTGGTTCGAGGGCCCGTCGCAGGACGACCGCATCACCACGTCGGTCGATCTCAACGGCTACGGCGACGTGCGCATGGACGCGCTGCTGGCCCACGAGACGCAGGTCGACCCGGAGTCGCCGTTCTGGTTCGGGCTGCCGCGTGACGAGCAGACGGCGATCCATCCCTACGACGACTACATCCTGGCGCGAACCCTGGTCGACAGCGGGAGACCAGAGTCCGACCTTTTCGCCGGGGTGCCGGCAAGGGTTGGCCGGCCGTCCTGAGCGGGCGGTCGCGGCCATGGTCACCTTTCTCAGCGAGGGGTGGGCCTAGCTGTGTCGTGAGCTGTTCGCTGGCCTGCCGGCGCGCCGCGGCGTGTCGGCCCGGGTAGCGCACGTGATCACCGGAACGCCGCAGGGCGTGGTCGTCTGTGGCCTCGTGGTCGAGGACGGCCGCGTGCTGAGCGTGGTGACCGGGCGCGCCGCGGGGGCCGACAGCGGCGCCGACCTCACGATCACGACGACGCACGCAGACGCCCGGCGGCTGGCGGCGGGCGAACTCGACGCCAGCGTGGTGGTCATGCAGGGGCGGGCCAAGGTGGCAGGCGACGTGGGGAAGCTGCTGGCGCTCCTACCACTCACCCGCACGCCCCAGTACCGGTCGGCACTGGCGGCGCTGCACGAGCGCACCACCACCGAGAGCTGAGCGGGCGGGACTACCGGATCGTTGCCAGGCGCGACGACAACGCCGCCCGCTGGTTCGCCTCGACCTCGGCGCACACGGCCACGGCCGCCTCGACGAAGGCGGGGAGCGCCGCGGGTGAGCGCCGCCCGCGGTGCCAGCCGAACGAGATGTGGCGCGGCGCCACCGGCGGATCCAGCGGCACCACGACCGTGCGCGTGTCGGCGAGGTTGACGGTGAGCAGCGGCAGCAGCCCGCTCGCCAGGCCCGCGGCGATGAACCCTTGGACCGTCGGGTTGTCGTCGGACAGGAACACGAAGTCGGGGTCTGCGTTGGCCGGCGCCAGTCGCTCGACGACCTCGGCGTGGCAGCCCCCGCCGCCCCAGGTCGCCAGCGGCAGGTGGGCGATCTGCTCGAGGGTCACCGAGCCGGCGCTGGCCTCCGGGGCGTCGGCCGTCGTCACGAACACGTAGGGGTCCTCGAGCAGGTCGACCGATGCCAGCCAGGTGGGCGGCTCCTCGGCGATGGGCGACTCGACGAACGTGGCATCGATGTCCCCGGCCTCGAGCCAGCGCATCAGCTCCGACGCCTTCTGCGACTCCCGCAGCGTGACGATGACGCCGGGCCGTTCGGCGCCGAAACGCCGCATGAGCAGGGGCAGCACGTTGGTGCCGACGCTCTGGATCGTGCCGATGCACAGCGTGCCTCGGTCGCCGCCCGTGAGCGCTCGAAGGTCGGCCTCGGCCGCCTTCACCCGGTGCACGATGGCCGCAGCGTGCTCGCAGAACGCCTGGCCGACCTCGGTGAGGTGGACGGGACGGGGGCCGCCGGGGCGGTCGAAAAGCGGCGAGCCGACGATGCGCTCGAGGGCGGCGACCTGCTGACTGATCGCCGACTGGGTGTACCCGAGCCGCCCCGCCGCGCCCGTGAACGATCCGGTTTCCGCGACGGCCAGCACGGTGTGGAGGTGCCGGAGCTCGAGGCCCGGCCAGACATTAGGGTTGCTCATCGAAGTCGATCCTAGGTCGGATTGTGCTAATGCTACCCCGGCGGCATGGTGAACCCGATCGATTGACGACGGAGGCGACACCATGTTCCTGGCCCACTGCAACCGCTGCGGGCGGCACGAGCTCAGAGGCCCCAGGGCCATCACCTCGCTGGTCAACACGCCGTCGGGCATCGAGCTGCGGTTCCGGTGCGCCAGCTGCGGCGCGGCGCAGCGCACGACGACCGGCGCCTCCGCGGTCCCGCCACTGCGAATGGTCGGCTGACACCCGTCGCCGCTCGCGTCCGCGTCGGGTCAGCCGCGGGTCAGCCCCGGCGCTGCAGGTCGCGTAGCTCGCGGTAGCCGATGAGCGTGGCGCCGGCCCGCTCGAGCATCGTGCGCAGGCTGCGGTCGGTGACCACGAGGTCGTGATCGTCGACGCGTCCGGCCCAGTCGGGTGTGAGTGCCCGGAGCTCGGGGGAGTCGACGGCCGGATGGACGTAGACCTCGGTCACCCCGGGATGCAGGTCGTGCACCGTGCGCTCGATGTCGCGCCGGCTGCCGACGCCGCGGACGTAGACCAGGTGGTCGGGGAAGACCGCTCCGTCCTCCTCGGCCAGCTTGCGGAACGGGAAGCCGATCGTGCGCTCGGTGGACGCGCCCGACAGCCGCACCGGCAATCCGAACTCCACGGCGAGGTCGAGGTAGATGTCGAAGAACTCGGCCTTGAGCTGGAGCGTGCCCATGTGGCTGTCGATGTGGCTCACGTCGAAGCCCCAGAGGATGGCCCGTTCGATCTGCGCCCGCAGCTCCCGCCGGGTCTCGTCGAGGTCGGCGTGATCCCAGACGTCGCGTACGGTGCGGGGGAAGCCGCCGTCACCGTCGAGGAGCGAGGGCGCGTGCGTGATCGGGCCCCAGCGGTAGAGGTCGTGCTCGGCGTTGAGCGTGAGGTGCACGCCCACGTCTTCTCCCCGGTAGCGACCGGCCGCCTCGCGCGCCCAGGGGCACGGCACCATGAGCGACGCGCTCGTGGCGATGCCGTCGCGCAGCGCCTCGTAGACACCCACGTTGGCGGCGTGGCACGACCCCAGGTCGTCGCAGTTGATGATGAGCAACCGGTCGTCCGGGGCGTAGCCGAGGCGTTCGGCGAGCGTGGCCATCGGGATGAGGCTACCTGGGTGGTACTCGGCCGATCGGCGGGGGGAGCGGCACCGTCGTCAGGGTGCTCGCTCGATCGGGATGTCGGCGGTGCCGCACGCCCTCCACAGGCCGACACCGCGGGTTCGGGCCTCGCGCTCGGCCTGTTCGAGCTCGGGACGATGGGTGGTGTTGGGCGGAAAAGCCAGGGTCTCCGCGAAGCCGCCGGTCACCTGGGCGAGGTTGACGAACAGGTCGTCGTGGGCGCGATAGACGTAGCCGAGCAGCCGGTCGTACTGGTCGCGGGCCTCGAGGTCGCGCTCGACGCGGACCTTGGAGCCGGGCGGCACCAGCGCCGACAGGTTGGCCGACGCCTCAGCGCCGTAGCACTCGTCGGGCCGGTCGACCGCCACGCTCTCGGGGGTGTCGATGCCGATGAGCCGGACGTTCTCGTCGTGGCCCGCCAGATCGACGACGACGGTGTCGCCGTCGACGACACGGACGACCGTGGCCGACCCCGGCGGATCGTCGGGGCCGGCGTCGTGATGCGGCAGCAGGCGGGCGGTGGCGCTCGCCGCGACGACGGCCGCGACCAGCACGAACAGGGCGCGCACGGGCGGGGGCATGGACACACGGATCCTCCGGTGGAGGCGTCTGCGGGCGGCTCGAGCCGCGAAGGGTCGGCAGCGCGGCCGCGCCGTCGCCCGGCGATCGGAGGGGTCAGACCCGCTCGATGAGCGTGCCGGTGCCCAGCCCGCCGCCGCAGCACATCGTGACGAGCGCCAGCGACTGGTCGCCGCGTTCGAGCTCGTGCACGGCTTTCGTCATGAGGAACGCACCGGTGCATCCGAGCGGGTGGCCCAGCGCGATTGCGCCGCCGTTGGGGTTGGTGCGCTCGAGATCGGCGCCGAGCTCGCGTTGCCACGCGAGCACCACGGAGGCGAACGCCTCGTTGATCTCGATCAGGTCGATGTCGGCGATCGCCACGCCGGTCCGCGCCAGGAGGCGCTGCGTCGCGTCGATGGGTCCCGTGAGCATGAGGACGGGGTCGACGCCGACGAGGCAGGTGTCGACGACCCGCGCCCGGGGCCGCAGCCCGAGCGCCCGGGCCTTCTCGGCGGTCATCATCAGCAGGGCGGCTGCGCCGTCGCTGATCTGCGACGACGAGCCGGCGGTGTGCACGCCGTCGGGGCGGCCCACGGGCTTGAGCCCGGCCAGGGCCTCGAGGGAGGTGTCGCGCAGGCCCTCGTCGCGCGCGACGTTGTGGGTGGTGCCCGTGGGCTCGCCGGCGTCGTCGACGTCGGGGGCGTCGACAGGCACGATCTGCGTGTCGAACCGGCCCTCGGCCCATGCCTGCGCCGCCCGCTGCTGCGAGGCCAGGCCGAGCTCGTCGGTGTCGGCCCGGGTGACGCCCCACTTGTCGGCGATGCGCTCGGCGCCCTCGAACTGCGACGTGAACTCGTACTGCCCGAAGTACGTCTTGGGGATCGGTACCCCTAGACCGAGCGCCTTGGCCGAGTTGGACCCGATGGGCACCCGGGACATCAGCTCGACGCCACAGGCCACTGCCACGTCGACCACCCCGGCGGCTACGAGACTGCTGGCCACGTTGGTGGCCTGCTGCGAAGAGCCACATTGCGTGTCGACGGTGGTGGCGGCCGTGGACAGCGGCAGCCCGGCCGTGAGCCACGCGGTGCGGCCGATGTTGAACGACTGCGCGCCGACTTGGCTGACGCACCCGGCCACGACCTGATCGACCTCCTTGGGATCGATGCCGGAGCGGCCGACCACCTCGCGCAGCACGGTGGCCAGGAGATCCGCGGGATGCACCGTGGACAGCCCACCGTTGCGGCGCCCGATCGGCGTGCGGACTGCTTCGACGATGACGACCTCGGTCATGGAGCCAACCTAGTTGAGCGGATGACGGCTCGGCCCGGCACAACTGACGCGGCGTCAGGTGTCGCACCCGGCACCGGGTATCACCACTTCCGGTCGCGGCTGAGCGCCTCGAGCACGAGCAGGAGTACGACTGCGCCGAGGAACGCCACGGCGACCGACCCGAGGTCGAAGTCGTCGATGACGTCGGTGTCCTCGCCCGTGGCGAGGCCGAACAGCGTGCCGCCGACCAGGGCACCGAGGATGCCGACGATGATCGTGGCGAGGCACCCCCTCGGGCGGGCACCCGTGACCCGGCGGGCCAAGGCCCCCGCGATGAATCCGACGACGACCCAGCCAAGGATGCTCATGGCCGGGGGAGGCTACCGCCCCCCGCCCACCGCCCCCGGTCAGGTGGGGCCCGGCACCGCCGGGGTCACGCCGCCGAGCGCCGCTGGCTCGCGGGCGTGCGCCCTCGCGGTTCGGGCGGTGGAGGCTCGGCTCGGCCCTGCCGACCGGCCTGGAGCGCCGCCCGGGCCTTGGCGACCCCGGTGCGTCCGAGCTGGCGGGTGTGGGCGTCGAGCTGCCAGGCGTGGCCAGCCCGGCTCTTGGTGGAGCCGTTGATGAGCGTGAGCTGCTTCGTCATGCCCCCAGTATCGGGAGCGGGTGTGACATTTTGGGCGCCGCCGGGCGCCTCCAATCAGACCGGGGCGCCCGGCGCCACCAGCGGCCAGGGGCGTTCGTTCTCGACCACCCGGGCCAGGTCGAGCAGCAGGGCGTCGGCGTGGTGGCGCCCGATCACCTGCATGCCCACAGGCAGGCCGTCGACCGTGCCCGCCGGGATGGAGACGGCCGGGTTGCCCACGATGTTGGCGGGGATGGTCAGCACCCCGTTGTTCTCCGGGCCGACCGAGAGGTTCCCGACCCGGGTGTTGAGGCCGATCTCGGCGGGGAACGCCACGTCGGGGTTGGTGGCGCAGATCACGAAGTCGACGTCGTCGAAGAGGTCGGCCATGCGCTCGTTGGCCTCGGTGCGCTGGGCCTCGACCCGTCCGGCCATCTCGAGGTTGAAGACCTGGTCGGCCAGGTCGAGCCCGAAGGCCATCTCGAGCGTCAGGTCGTCCTTGCACGCCGGCCAGCGATCGCCGAGCGCCTTGCGGAGCTGCGACAGGTTGGCCATCGCCCACTCGAACCCCAGGCCGGGGAGCCGCACCGGCACGTCGACCAACCGCAGGCCGGCGTCGCGGGCCAGCGCCTCGCCGGCCTCGCGCACGCGGGCCTCGACCCGGGGGAGGACCACGGCGTTGCCCAGGTCGGGAGCGATGACCGCGCTGAGCCCGCGCAGGTCGCGGGTGCCGAGGTCGCGCTCCCAGCCGTCGACGCGGGGCAGGCTGTAGGGGTCGCGCGGGTGGTAGCCCGAGCAGACGTCGAACCAGCGGGCGACGTCACGTACCGACCGGGCGACGCAGCCGACGACCACGGTCAGGGGCGCGATCTCGGTGCGCGGCCCGCGGGGGATGCGCCCCGCCGTCCCCTTCATCCCCACCAGCCCGCAGAGCCCCGCCGGGATGCGGATCGAGCCGCCGCCGTCGCCACCGGTCGCGATCGGGAGCAGCCCGCCGGCCACCGCGGCCGCCGAGCCGCCCGACGACCCGCCGGCGGTGCGATCGTGCCGCCACGGGTTGTGAGTCACGCCGTGGAGCTTGCTGACGCTCACGTTGAGCCCACCGAACTCGCTCGCCGTGGTCTGTGCGACCTTGACGACGCCGGCGCCCTCGAGCCGCCGCACCATCGTGGTCGTCTGATCGGCGACCCGGTCGGCGAACACCAGGCTGGCCTCGGTGCTCGGCCAGCCCTCGACCGGTTCGAGCTCCTTCACGCCGATGGGGACGCCCCCGAACGGCAGCGATGCGTCGGCCCGGGCGGCCGCCGCCCGGGCGCCCTCGGCGTCGAGGAACGACACGGCGTCGAGCGCGCTGGCGTCGATGGCGGCCAGCACCCCCTCCAGCTCCTCCTTTGGGTTGCGCTCCCCGGTGCGGAAAGCGTCGACGAGCGAGCAGGCGTCCCCCTGCCAGGGCGTGACGGTCATGACCCGGCAGTCTGGCGCATGCCCGCGGCCAGGCGCTCGGCGCCCCCACGTCCGGCGCCCGCCCGGCCCGCCTGGCGGGCAGCGCCTGGCGATCGGACCGGGGCTCGCCCCTAGAGTCGCCGCCGATGGACGCCCGCGAGTGGCTCGGCCTGCAGCCGACGCACAACCCGATGCGCTGGACTCTGCCGGTGACGCCCGGCATCTCCACCTCGGGGCCGTTCCTGTTCGGCGGATGCGGCCTCGGCGCCGCCATCGCCGCGATGGAGCACGTCAGCGGCCTGCCCGTCGTCTGGGCGACGGCGCAGTACCTCTCCTACGCCCGGCCGCCGTCGGTGCTCGACATCGACGTGACCGTGGCTGCCCAGGGCAAGCACACCACCCAGGCGCGCTCGGTGGGCCATGTGGCCGACACCGAGATCCTCACCGTCAACGCCGCGCTCGGGACGCGCGGGCTCGACGCCGACGGCATCTGGGTGACGGCGCCCGAGGTCCCGCCCCCCGAGGAGTGCCCGGTCCGCCCGCCCCGCATCGCCGGCACGGAGTCGATCATGGACCGGCTCGACATCCGCCTCGCCAACGCCCGGCCGTGGCAGGACATCGACGGCCACCCGATGCCCGACGGCCGCTCGGCGCTGTGGGCCAGGATGCCCGACCTGCTCGACCTGTCGTCGGGTGCCGGGCTCGCCATCCTCGGCGACTACGTGCCGTTCGGCATCAGCCAGGCCATCGGTCGCATCGGCGGCGGCAGCAGCCTCGACAACACGCTGCGCGTCTACCGCCTGGTGCCGACCGAGTGGGTGCTGCTCGACATCCGCATCCATGCCGTGGCGCATGGCTTCGGCCACGGCGTGGTGCACCTGTGGGCACAGGACGGGACGTTGCTGGCCACCGCCAGCCAGTCGACGATCATCCGCCTGATGACCGACGACATGGTCGCCGCCAACCGCGACCGCTGGAACGCCTGACTCGCCGGCCGTGTGACAGCATCCGGTCATGCAGCGTTACGGCATGACGATCCCGTTCGACGGCGTTCCCCTGCACGAGCAGCGCGACTGGGTGGTCGAGCTGGCCGACATCGGTTACACCGACGTCTGGTCGTCCGAGGCCAACGGTGCCGACGCCTTCACGCCCCTGGCGCTCACGTCGGTGTGGGCGCCGTCGCTGCGCCTCGGCACGGCCATCGTCCCGGCCTTTACCCGGGGTCCCGGCTGTCTGGCGCAGAGCGTCGGGTCGCTGGCGCAGGCCGCGCCGGGACGGTTTGCGTTGGGCGTCGGCACGTCGTCGGACGTGATCGTGGAGGGGTGGAACGGCATCCCCTTCGAGCAGCCCTACCAGCGCACCCGCGACCTGGTGCGCTTCCTCCGTCAGGCGCTCACCGGCGACAAGGTCACCGGCGAGTTCGAGACGTTCTCGGTGCGGGGGTTCAAGCTCGGTGTCGTGCCGCCCGAGCCGGTGCCGATCCTGGTCGCAGCGTTGCGCGAGGGCATGCTGCGTCTTGCCGGGCGCGAGGGCGACGGGGCGATCGTCAACTGGCTGTCGGCCGACGACGTGACGACGGTGGCGCCGATCGTCCACAAGGCCGGCCGGGACGCGCCGCGCGAGGTCGTGGCCCGCATCTTCGTCGCGCCGACCGACGACGCCGACACGGTGCGCGGCATGGGCCGCTTCGCCATCGCCGCGTACCTCAACGTGCCCGTCTACGCGGCCTTCCACGAGTGGCTGGGGCGGGGCGACGAGCTCGCCGACATGTGGCGGCTCTGGAAGGACGGTGACCGCAAGGGAGCGCTCGCGGCCATCCCCGACTCGCTGGTCGACCAGCTCATCGTGTGGGGCACGCCCGAGGCGTGCCGCGAGCACATCCAGCGCTACATCGACGCGGGTGTGACCACCCCGGCGTTGGCGCTCCTCCCCTTCGGCTACGACCAGCGCCAGGCGATCCGCGACCTCGCGCCCCGCTGATCCTCGGGTTCTGGCCCTCGGGGGAATCTCCGGTGCCCCCGCGGGGGTTGGGTCCCTACGGTGGAACGCATGCAGGCGATTCGGCGGAACGCGGCACGATGATCGACCTCAATTCCCTAGCCGATCTCGCCGGTTACGCCTACCTGGTGATCTTCGCCTTGGCGGCCCTGGACGTCGTCTTCCCCGTGCTTCCCAGCGAGTCGGCCGTCATCCTCGGCGGGGTGCTGGCCTGGCAGGGTCGGCTCGGCGTGGTGCCGCTGGTTCTCGCGGCGGCCGCCGGCGCGATCGCCGGCGATCACCTGTCCTACGGCCTCGGGCGCTGGACCCACCGCGGCGGCCGGCCGCAGCGGTCGCACACCAAGGCGGCGCAGGTGCAGGCGTGGGCGGCGCAGCAACTCCACACCCGCGGCGCCT
>OCZS010000145.1_pt1 | contig 22492 bp, 17 predicted proteins | sample 1539071 | NCBI WGS metagenome assembly OCZS01 (sample SAMEA3113584, study PRJEB22503) | soil metagenome
CGACGCCCAGCGGCGCGTCCGCGAGGAGGCGCGGGCCGTGCTCGACGGGCGCCCGCCCACCGCCACCCGGGCCACTGGCCGGACCCGGACCGGTTCGACCCCGACCGGTTCACCCCCCGAGGGCGAGGCCGGCCGCCACCGCTACGCCTACCTTCCCTTCGGCGGCGGCCCGCGGGCCTGCATCGGCAGCCACTTCGCGATGCTGGAGGCCGTGGTCGCCACCGCGGCCGTGGTCGACAGCTACCGGCTGGAGACACCACCCGGCCCGGTGCCGCTGGCCACCGGGATCACCCTGCGACCGGCCGCCGCCGTCCCCAGTGCGGTGGAGCCGCCGGCCCGAAGGAGGGCATGACCTGCCGGCTCCACAACCGTGCTCCGATACGCCGTCGCGGTGCGCTGGCACCGGTGGTCCATCCGCGGCTACCGTTGTCTGGTGCGAGTGGCGACCTGGAACGTGAACTCGGTCAAGCAGCGGGTGCCCCGGTTGCTGCCCTGGCTGGACCAGCGGCGGCCCGACGTGGTCTGCCTGCAGGAGACCAAGCTGGCCGACGCCGCCTTCACCGCGCTGCTCGGCGAGGAGCTCGCCCAGCGCGGCTATGCCACGGCGCTGCACGGCGAGGTCCAGTGGAACGGCGTGGCGATCCTGTCCAAGGTGGGGCTGGACGACGTCGTGCCCGGCCTCGCCGGCGGGCCCGGCTTCCCGAGCCCGGAGGCGCGTGCCCTCTCGGCGACCTGCGACGGGATCCGGGTGCACTCGGTGTACGTGCCCAACGGGCGGGTGCCCGACTCCGACCACTACCGCTACAAGCTGGCCTGGCTGGCCGCGCTGCGGGAGGAGCTCGCGGCCGGCCCGGACGCCGCGATCGTCTGCGGGGACATGAACATCGCCCCCACCGACGCGGACGTGTTCGACCCCGAGGCCTACATCGGCCAGACCCACGTGACCCCGCCGGAGCGGGCCGCCCTGGCCGAGCTGCAGGCGCTCGGCCTGCGGGACGTGGTGCGGGACCGCTGGCCGGCCGAGCGGGTGTTCACCTACTGGGACTACCGGGCCGGCATGTTCCACCGGGACCTCGGCATGCGGATCGACCTGGTGCTGGCCTCCGCCCCCGTGGCCGGCCGGGTGCGGGCGGCCTGGGTGGACCGCCAGGCCCGCAAGGGGTCCGGGCCGAGCGACCACGCCCCGGTGATCGTCGACCTGGACGACGCCCCGGACGGGGACATCGGGCCGGTCGTGCCGCCCCCCTCCGCACGGTCGGCCAAGCGGGGCCCGGCCGAGCTGCCCCAGTCGCGCTCGCGGCGGTAGCGTCCCTAGACCGCCTCGACGCGGGGGTAGTCGGGGCGCCACATGGCCTCGTGCACCTGCTGGACCGGGGCGTGCAGCTCGACCTCGGCCAGTCCCTCGGCGGCCGCGGCCCTGGCCACCGCGATGCCGACCGCCGCGGACACCAGCCGGAGGTCATCCACCGGCGGCAGCAGCGCCGAGCCGGGCTCGGTCGCGTCCGAGAGCTCGGCGACCGCGTTGGCGGCGGCGGCCAGCATCGGGTCGCTGATGCGCCGCGCCCGCGACACGGCCACGCCCAGCCCAAGGCCGGGGAAGACCAGCGCGTTGTTGGCCTGGGCGACCACGTAGCGCCGGCCGTCATGGTCAACGGGCGGGAACGGGCTGCCGGTGGCCACCAGGGCGCGCCCGTCGGTCCAGCGGATCAGGTCCGCCGGATGGGCCTCGCACCTGGAGGTCGGGTTCGACAGCGGCAGGATGATCGGCCGCTCGACGTGGGCGGCCATGTCGCGGACGATCGGCTCGGAGAACGCGCCGGCCTGGGTGGAGGTCCCGATCAGGATGGTCGGCGCGGCGTGCGCGACCACCTCGGCCAGCCCGATGACGCCGTTCGGGCCGGCCCAACCGGACACCTCGGCGGTGGGCCACGCGTAGGGCACCTGGTAGTCCCGCATCCCGGCCGCGCGGTCGTCGGTCAGCAGGCCCTTGCGGTCCAGGGCCCAGAAGCACCGCGTCGCCTCCTCCACCGACAGCCCCTCCCGGACCATCGCGTCCCGCATCATGTCGGCGATGCCCATGCCCGCCGTGCCGGCCCCGAGGATGACCACGCGCTGGTCCCGCAGCCTCGTCCCGCTGGCGCGGATGGCGGCAAGGATGGCCGCGAACACGACCCCGGCGGTGCCCTGCATGTCGTCGTTGAAGGTGCAGCAGCGGTCGGCGTACCGGTCCAGGATGCGGCGGGCGTTGCCGGCGCCGAAGTCCTCCCAGTGCAGCAGCGCCTTGGGGAACAGCTTGGTCGCCGCGGTCACATACGCGTCGATGAACTCGTCGTACCGCTGGCCGTGCACGCGGGCGTGCCGCGCGCCCAGGTACAGCTCGTCGTTGAGCAGGCGCAGGTTGTCGGTGCCGGCGTCGAGCACCACCGGGATGACCCGCCGGGGGTGGATCCCGCCGGCGGCGGTGTAGACGGTCAGCTTGCCGATGGAGATCTGGATGCCACCGACGCCCTGGTCCCCGATCCCGAGGATGCCTTCGGAGTCGGTGGCCACGATCAGGTCGCAGTCCTCGGCCCCCAACCCGTAGTTGGCCAGGGAGCCCTCGATGTCGTCGGGGTGGTCGATCGAGAGGAAGACCCCGCGGGGCCGGTTGTACTCGTGGCTGAACCGCTCGATCACCTCGCCGATGGTCGGGGTGTAGACGATCGGCAGCATCTCCTGGAGGTGGTCGGTGAGCAGCCGGTAGAAGAGGACCTCGTTGCGGTCGCGCAGGGCGGCCAGGTACAGGTGCTTGGCCAGGGCGTCCGGCTGGGAGCGGTACTGCCCGTAGGTCCGCCGGACCTGCGCCTCCATCGAGGACACGCCGGTGGGCAGCAGGCCGACCAGGCCCAGCGCGCGCCGCTCGGCCTCGGTGAAGGCGGTGCCGCGGTTGACGATCGGGATGCGCAGCACGTCGTTGCCCCGGGCCCGGATCCGCGCGACCAGACCATCGGGCGTGGTGACCAGGTCGTACGGTCGCTCGAGCACAGCTCGCTCCCTACCAGCCCTGGCCGGGGTCGAAGGCCTGGCCCGGGTCGGGGGCGTCCTCGCGGCGGACGGTCGCCTCGATCAGCCCGTAGGGCCGGTCGTCGGCGTGGAACACCTCGTTGTCGTTCTCCAGGTCGAAGCGGGCCAGGTCGTAGACGAAGTGGTGCTTGTTGGGGGCCGAGAAGCGGATCTCGGCGATCTGCGGCTGGCCGGCCAGCACCGCCGACCCCATCTCGTACAGGGTGTGCTGCAGGGCCAGGCTGTGGTGGCCGCCGAAGGTGTCCTGCAGCGCCGACAGGACGGTGTCGTACGACTTGCCCCAGTCGACGTCGTCGCTGGTGTGGTACCACTGGGCCAGCAGCGAGGTGGCCATGACCCGGTCGTTGGTCGGCGCCAGGGTGGTGTAGCGGTCCTGGAGGTAGCCCCAGAACTCCGAGTCGGTGGTCTTGAGCAGCACCAGGTCCTTGACCCCCGACACCACCCGGGTGGCCGACCCGTCGTAGGTGACGGTGGCCGTGCGGACATAGCGCCCGTCGCGGACGAAGGCGTGCGGGTTCCCCAGCCGTGACCACGGGTACATCTCCAGCTGCACCCGGGCCCAGGTGATCGGCTCCGTGTTGTCGACGAAGTGCCTGGCCAGCCGGGTCCCGAACGACTCCGGCTGGGCGACGGCGTCGTCTTCGGCGGCGAAGGCGTAGACGGTGTTCTTCTGGGTGTCGGTCGGCAGGGTCGGGCTGTTGTCGCCGGTCAGGTGGGGCGCCTCCTGGCCGCCGGAGAGGGCCACGCTGACGTTGTAGTCGACCAGCTCGTGGGGGTCGCGGTCGCGGAAGACCCGGACGACCCGGTTCTCCGCCTTGCCGTACTGGTTGTGGCCGAGCACGAAGGACATGCGGGCACCTCCTAGGAACCTCTGTAGGTGGAGAACGCGAACGGGCTGAGCAGGAGCGGCACGTGGTAGTGGCGATCGGTGCCGGTGACCTCGAAGACGACCGGGACCTCGGGGTAGAAGCCGGTCTGGCCGGTGGCGGTGAAGTACTCGCCGGTGGCGAAGACCAGCCGGTGCACGCCGGCGCCGAGGGGGCCGGGGGCCAGGTCGCGGGCCCGGCCGTCGTCGTCGGTGACCGCCTCACCGAGCGGCTGCCACCGGTCGCCGTCGCGGCGGGCCAGCGACACCCGCACGCCGGCGGCCGGCCGCCCCGAGGCGGCGTCCAGGACGTGGGTGGACAGGGTGCTCATGGTCGCAGCAGCCCCTCCAGCCGCCGGCGGGTGATCTGGCGCAGCTCCTCGGCGGAGGAGCCGTCGGCCCGCTGGCCGATCCGCGGATGCCCCGCCAGCGCCTCGGCCAGATCGTCCCGGCCGAGCGCCTCCACGGCCCGGTCGCTCTCGCCGAGCAGGGCCTCGACGTCGGCGTACGGCCGACCGGCGGCCATCCGCTCCACCCACGCCCGCGACGCGCAGCAGCCGGCCAGCAGCTGCCCGGCCTGCGCGGCCGGCAGGCTGTTGAGCCAGCGCAGCCCCAGCTCGGCCAGGCCCTTGGCGCTGAGCTCCCCGTACAGCCGGACCCGGGCCAGGCCACCGTCGGGGAAGACGTCGAGCCGGACGTCGGTGATCTCGGGCCCGGCGGGCAGCCGGAACAGGTGCAGGGTGTCGGGTTGCAGCCGGGTCCGGGGCAGCAGCTCGGTCCAGGCGGCCGGGTCGTCCGGCCCGGCGCGGCCGTCCCGGCCGCGCAGCGAGGCCCAGCCGGGGGCGTTGCCGACGAAGTACCGGGTGTCGATCTCGGCCAGCCGCACGACCCCGGGGCCGGCCAGGGCGAGCTCGACCCAGTCGTTGCCGTCGTCGCGGCGCCGGGCCGTCTCCCAGCCCTCCCCCATCACCCGCGCCTCGCCAGGGGAGATGAGGTTGGTCGGCGAGGAGTAGAACATGTTGCTGCAGCCGCTGACCACGCCCCCGTTGACCAGGGCGGCAAGGTCCAGGGCGCCGGCGGGAAGGAAGCGGGGGTCGGGGACGACCTCGCCGTGGACGCGCAGCCGGGCCACCCCGCCGTCGGGGTAGATGGACAGCCGCACATGGGTGCACCGCTGGGGCACCTCCACCACGAACGGGTTCTGGGCGTCGCCCTTGACCGGCGAGCGTGGCACCAGCTCCAGCCACTCGGCCTCCCGCAGCTCGGCCGGGGACGGGTAGCCCTCGACCCCGGTCCCCTCCACCGACACCTCGGGCGGGTAGTTGCCCTTGAAGAAGGCGGTGTCCACGACCACCCCCCGGACCACGCCGGCCGCGCCCAGGCGGATGATCGCGTGGTCGTGGCCGGGCTCGCGGCGCCGCCGGGTCTCCCAACCGTCGTAGACCTGGCCCTTGTGGCCGAAGGTGTAGGTCGAGTAAGCGGGCGCCTCGGGCTTGATGAGGTTCTCCCGCTCGGCGAACAGCTCGTCGTTGGCGTCGACCACGCTCCCGCCCAGGCGCCGGGAGGCGAGGTCGGGCAGGCGCGTGAACTCCTCGGCCATGGTCAGGCTCCTCCTCTGGTGAGCAGGCGTCCGCGTGGCTCGTCGCCATCCAGCTCCTGGCCGCGCAGCCAGGTGCTGCGGACGACCCCGAGCAGCGAGCGCCCGCCGTAGGGGGTGACGGGGTGCTTGTGGTGCAGCCGGTACGGATCGACGACCAGGACGTCGTCGGGGGCGAAGATGCAGAAGTCGGCGTCGTAGCCGGGCGAGATCTGGCCCTTGCGCCCAAGCCCGGCCAGCCGGGCCGGGCGCTCGGCCATCCAGCGGACGACGTCGGCCAGGCCGAAGCCGCGCCGGCGCGCCTCGGTCCAGACCACCGGCAGGCCGATCTCCAGCGAGGCGATGCCGCCCCAGGCCAGCCCGAAGTCGCCGGTGTCGAAGCGCTTGAGCTCCGGCGCGCACGGCGAGTGGTCGGAGACGACGCAGTCGATGGTGCCGTCGGCCAGGCCCCGCCAGAGCAGCTCCCGGTTGGACGCCTCGCGCACCGGCGGGCAGCACTTGAACTGGGTGGCGCCGTCGGGGATCTCCTCGGCGCTGAGCGCCAGGTAGTGCGGGCAGGTCTCGGCGGTGATCCGTACCCCGTCGCGACGGGCGCCGGCGAGCATGGGGAGGGCGTCGCTGCTGGACAGGTGCAGGATGTGCGCCCGCGCCCGGGCGGCGCGCGCCGCCTCGATCACGTGGGCGACGGCGAGGTTCTCGGCGGCCCGGGGCCGGGAGGCCAGGAAGTCCCGGTAGTGCCCGCCGGAGCAGCCGGGCGCACGGTCGATCGCGTCGGAGTCCTCGGCGTGGACGAGCATGAGCCCGTCGAAGCCGCGCAGCGTCTCGAGATAGGCACCCAGCTCCGCCGGGCGCAGCGGCGGGAACTCGTCCACGCCCGAGTGCAGCAGGAAGCACTTGAACCCGAACACGCCGCCGTCGTGCAACCCGCGCAGCTCCCCCAGGTTGCCCGGGACGGCGCCGCCCCAGAAGCCCACGTCCACCGAGCACTGGCCCTTGGCGCTCTTGCGCTTGACCTCGAGGGCGGCCACGTCCACGGTCGGCGGGATGCTGTTCAGCGGCATGTCCAGGATCGTGGTCACGCCCCCGCCGGCGGCCGCCCGGGTCGCGGTCGCGAACCCCTCCCACTCGGTGCGGCCGGGCTCGTTGACGTGCACGTGGGTGTCGACCAGCCCCGGCAGGAGGACGACGTCGTCGTCGAGCTCGACCACCCGCCGCCCTTCGAGGCCGGCCTCGAGCGGTGCGACGGCGGCGATCCGCCCACCGGTGACCCCAACGCACCCGCTGGCCTCACCGGCCGCGGTGACCAGGCGGCGAGCACGCAGGACGGTGTCGTGCATCGGACCGGTCATCATCATCTCTCTAGGTACGCGCGCCAGCCACCGTGGTCGGAGATGTCGACCAGCCCGGTGCCGCGGGCGTGGACGTCGGGGCGGAGCACCACGGCCAGACTGGCCGAGCCGTCGGTCAGCTCGACCACCCCGAGCTCCAGCTCGGGCGGCTCCACCGGCAGGAACTCGTCGCGGACCGCCTCGAGAGGGAGCTCGATGAGCTCCCCGGGGACCGAGACGCCGCCGTCGGCGACGGGCCAGAGCGCCGGGAACCGGTCCTGGTAGACGTAGAAGCGGTACCTCGGGGCGGTCCTGGCCTCGCCGAGGAAGGGGTGGTGGGCGATGCTGGGGTGCACTCGCCCGCCGCGCATCCCTTCGCCGTTGAGGAACAGCGGCACGTTGACGGCACGCCGGTCCGTGTGCGATCCGGTCATCGGGTGGTTGCCTCCTGTGGGTCGGTCATCCAGCCGCGAGCGACCTTGGCGACCAGCCGCTCCAGCAACGGGCCGGCCTCGGTCATGCACCGGTCCAGGTCAGGCTCGAGATCGGTGAGCGCATAGGCCGCCTGGATCCCCGCCGCCTCGAGGTCGGCCGGGGACAGCAGCGAGCGGCCGGCCACCGCCACCACCGGGATGCCGGCCGAGCGCGCGGTCGCGGCCACCCCCGCCGGTGCCTTGCCGTGCAGGGTCTGGCGGTCCAGCGACCCCTCGCCCGTGATCACCAGGCCCGCCCCCGACAGGGCGGCGGGAAACCCGACCAGCTCGAGGATCAGCTCGATGCCCGGTTGCAGGGTCGCACCAAGGACGGCCATCGCGGCGAACCCGACTCCGCCGGCCGCGCCGGCTCCCGGCATCCCGGCCAGGTCCAGCCCGGTGGCCCGCCGGACGGCGTCGGCCCACCGGCCGAGGGCGGCGTCCAGCCGGGCCACCTCCGCGGGCGACGCCCCCTTCTGCGGGCCGTACACGGCCGCCGCCCCGCGTGGTCCCAGGAGCGGGTTGTCCACGTCGCCGGCCACGACGACATCGGCGCTGGACAGCCCGGGGTGCAGGCCGGCGAGGTCGAGCGACCGCACGGCCCCGAGCGCGCCGCCGCCGCGCCCGACCTCGTCGCCCCGGGCGTCGGCGAGCCGTCCCCCCAGCGCCTGGACCATGCCGGCTCCTCCGTCGGTGCAGGCGCTGCCCCCGATGCCGAGGACGACCCGCCGGCAGCCGGCGGCCAATGCCGCCCGGATCACCTGCCCGGTGCCGTAGCTCGAGGCGGCGGATGCCGCCAGCCGCCCACCGGGGAGCCGGCCCAGCCCCGACACGTCGGCCAGCTCGACCACGGCGACGCCGTCGCGCTCGGCGTAGGCGGTGTCGACCAGGTCGCCGGTCGGCCCCTCGGCGGGGACCGGGACGCGGCGGTAGCCGGCCGACACGGCCGCCTCCAGGGTCCCGTCGCCGCCGTCGGCGACGGGCAGCTGCACGACGTCGACCCCCGGGGCGGCGCGGGCCAGGCCCGCCGCGACCCGGGCGGCGACCTGCGCCGCGGTGAGGGAGCCTTTGAACTTGTCCGGTGCGACGACGACACGCATGACGCCTAGTCCAGGAACTGCATCTGATCGAGGTTGAGGGCGCCGAGGGCGGTGGGAGCATGCTCGCCGCGGGTGGCCAGCTCCTCGAACTCGATGATGTTGTCGATCTCGGTGCCCATCGAGATGTTCGTCACCCGTTCCAGGATGACCTCGACCACGACCGGGACCCGGAACTCGGCCATGAGCTTCTTGGCCTGCTCGAGGGCGGGCAGGATCTCCCCGGGCTCCTGCACGCGCAGCGCCTTGCAGCCCATGCCCTCGGCCACCTTGACGTGGTCGACCCCGTAGCCCCCGACCTCGGGCGAGTTGACGTTGTCGAACGACAGCTGCACGCAGTAGTCGATGTCGAAGGCGCGCTGGGCCTGGCGGATCAGCCCGAGGTAGGAGTTGTTCACCAGGACGTGGATATAGGGCAGATGGAACTGGGCGCCGACGGCCAGCTCCTCGATGAGGAACTGGAAGTCGTAGTCGCCCGACAGGGCCACAACGGTGGCCTCGGGCTCGGCCACGCAGACCCCAAGCGCCGCCGGCAGGGTCCAGCCGAGCGGGCCGGCCTGCCCGGCGTTGATCCAGTGGCGGGGCCGGTAGACGTGCAGGAACTGCCCGCCGGCGATCTGGGACAGGCCGATGGTGCTGACATAGCGGGTGTCGTTGCCGAAGGCCTTGATCATCTCCTCGTACACCCGCTGGGGCTTGACCGGGACGTCGTCGAAGTGGGTGCGGCGCAGCATGGTCCGTTTGCGCTCCGCGCACTCCTCGACCCAGCCGGTGCGGTCGGGAAGCCGCCCGGCCGCCTCGCGCTCGCGGGCCAGCTCGATGAACCGTCGCAGGGCATGGCCGGCATCGGAGACGATGCCGAGGTCGGGGGCGAACACCCGGCCGATCTGCGTGGGCTCGATGTCGACGTGGATGAAGCGGCGGCCGCGGGTGTAGACCTCAAGGCCGCCGGTGTGGCGGTTGGCCCAGCGGTTGCCGATGCCGAGCACCAGGTCCGACGCCAGCAGGTTGGCGTTGCCGTAGCGCTGGCTGGTCTGCAGCCCGGCCATGCCGGCCATGAGCCGATGGTCGTCGGGGATGGCTCCCCAGCCCATCAGCGTCGGGATGACCGGGACGTCGATGAGCTCGGCGAGCTCCACCAGCTGGTCGGCGGCGTCGGCGTTGATGATCCCGCCGCCGGCCACGATGACCGGCCGCTCGGCTGCCTCGAGCATGTCAAGGGCCTTCTCGACCTGCGCCCTGGTCGCCGCCGGCTTGTGGACGGGCAGCGGCTCGTAGGTGTCGATGTCGAACTCGATCTCGGCCATCTGGACGTCGAAGGGGAGGTCGAGCAGCACCGGGCCGGGCCGGCCGGAGCGCATCAGGTGGAACGCCTGCTGGAACGCGCCGGGCACCTGGGCCGCCTCCAGCACGGTCATCGCCAGCTTGGTCACCGGCTTGGCGATGGCGGCGATGTCGACCGCCTGGAAGTCCTCCTTGTGCAGCCGGGCGACCGGGGCCTGGCCGGTCACGCACAGGATCGGGACGGAATCGGCCGCGGCCGAGTAGAGCCCGGTCAGCATGTCGGTGCCGGCCGGGCCGGAGGTGCCGACACACAGGCCGATGTTGCCGGCCCGGGCGCGGGTGTAGCCCTCGGCCATGTGCGAGGCGCCCTCGACGTGACGGGCCAGCACGTGGGTGATGCCGCCGCTCTCACGGAGCGCGGCGTAGAAGGGGTTGATGGCCGCACCGGGGACGCCGAAGGCGTGGGTGACGCCTTCGCGCTGCAGGATCTGCACCGCGGCTTGGATGGCCTTCACTCGGGGCATGGCAGGCTCCTGATCAGTCGGTTGGCGATCGGCCGCGACCCGACAGCTGCTCGACGAGCTTGAGCAGCGCCGAGTGGTCGAGGCCGCCGTCACCCTGCGCCTTGAGGCTGGCCACGAGCTGGGCGACCACGGCGCCCAGCGGGATGACGACGCCAGCCTCACGGGCGGCCGAGGTGACGATCCCGAGGTCCTTGTGGTGCAGGTCGATGCGGAAGCCCGGGGTGAAGTCGCGGGCCAGCATGCCGGCGGCCTTGCGGTCGAAGATCGCGTTGCCGGCCAGCCCGCCCGCCAGCACCTTGACCGCCGCTTCGGTGTCGACGCCGTAGGCCTCCAGGAAGACGATGGCCTCGGCGACCAGCTCGATGGTGCCGGCCACGATCAGCTGGTTGGCGGCCTTGACGGTCTGCCCCGACCCCATGGGCCCCACGTGCACGATCGTCTTGCCGACCGCCTCAAGGACGGGGCGGGCGTCGGCGAAGTCATTCGGGTCCCCACCGACCATGATCGACAGGGTGGCGTCGATGGCGCCCTGCTCGCCCCCGCTCACCGGGGCGTCCAGGACCCGGAGGCCGCGCTGCCTCCCGGCCTCCCCGACCCTCCTGGCCACGTCGGGCCGGATGGAGCTCATGTCCACGTGCAGGGTGCCCGGCTTGGCCTGGGCGTAGATGCCGTCCTCACCGAGGGCGACCGCCTCGACGTCGGGCGAGTCCGGGACGATCGTGACCACCACGTCGGCGTCCCGCACGGCCTCGGCGAGGCTGCCGGCGCCCCGGCCGCCCTGCTCGACCAGCCGCTGGACGGGCTCGGGAGAGCGGTTGTAGCCGATGACGTCGAAGCCGGCCTTGACCAGGTTGGCGGCCATGGGGCCGCCCATGATGCCGAGGCCGATGAAGCCGACGGTTGACATGAGCTTCCTCCTCCGGGTCGGTCAGGCGGCGCCGCGACGCTCGCGGGGCAGCCAGGCGAAGCTGTCGGCGCTGGACCCGCTGGGCTGGTACTCCAGCCCAACCCAACCGCGATAGCCGGCGGCGGCCAGCTGGCCGAGGTGGCGGTCGAGGTCGAGGGTGCCGGTGCCGGGCTCGTGACGCCCGGGGGCGTCGGCGATCTGGACGTGGGCGACCCGGTCGCCGTAGGTGGCGATCGCCTGGTCGAGGTCGTCGCCGTTGCTGGCCAGATGGTAGAGGTCGCAGAGGAACCCGAGGTCGCGGACGCCGGTCCGGTCGGCGACACGGTCGACGACCCCGACGGCGTCCGCGGCGGTGCGCAGGGGATATCGGGGCGCGCCGCTCACCGGCTCGACCAGCACGGTGCCGCCGATCCGGGCCGCGGCCCGGCCGGCGATGGCCAGGTTCTCGATGGCGAGGTCGTCCTGGGCGGCCGGGTCGGCGCCCTCGACCCGGTTGCCGTAGAGGGCGTTGAACGCCCGGCAGCCCAGCCGCTCGCCGATCCCGACGGTGACCGCGACGTTGTCGCGGAACTCGTCCGAGCGGGCCGGCCAGGACACCAGCCCGCGGTCGCCGCCGGGCATGTCCCCGGCGAAGAAGTTCAGGCCGGCCAGCTGCACGCCGGCGTCGCCGATGGACCGGATGAACGCCTCGACCTCGGCGTCGGGAGGCACGGCGGCCGCGAAGGGCCACCAGAACTCCACGCCGTCGAACCCGGCCGCCCTGGCCGCCGCGGGCCGCTCCAGCAGCGGCAGCTCGGTGAACAGGATCGAGCAGTTGACCTCGTACCGTGGGTGTTGATCGGTCATCTCTTCTTCCATATCGTGGAGTAGGAATTCCGTTGATGGAGTCGATCGAGCGGGTGCGGCGTCATTCCGGCCACACCCGCCGTGCCCTGCGGGCCAGCTCCCGGCGGAGCTGGCCGGCGTCGGCCCCGAGCAGCTCCCCGTCGCGGACCACCGGCTGGCCGTCGACCAGGACGTGCCTGGCCCGCCGGTCCGGCCCGAGGACCAGACCGGCCAGCGACCAGGACGTGCCTGGCCCGCCGGTCCGGCCCGAGCACCAGACCGGCGAGGGGGTCTGGCACGTCGCCGAGGTCGTCGCCCGGCCAGACGGCCAGGTCGGCCCGGAAGCCGGGGGCCAGCCGGCCGATGTCGTCGCGGCCGAGGCAGGCCGCGCCGCCCTCGGTGGCCAGGCGCAGGGCGTCGGCGGGCATGAAGGACGCCGGGCGGCCGGTGCGCTGGCGGCCGGCGTAGAGCGCCTGGCGGAGCTCCGGGAAGAGGCCGCCCACCTCGTTGGAGGCCACCCCGTCGACCCCGAGCCCGACCGCGGCCCCGGCCGCGACCAGGTCGGTGACCCGGCACACGCCCGACCCGAGCCGGGCGTTGCTGGACGGGCAGTGGGCCACGCCGACCCCGGCCGATCCCAGCCGCCGCACCTCGTCGTCGTCGAAGTGGATGCCGTGCGCCACCCAGACGTCGTCCGCGACCCAGCCGAGCTCCTCCATCAGCTCGACCGGGCGGCGCCCGAACCGGGCCAGGGCGTCGCGCTCCTCGTCCAGGGTCTCGGCGAGATGCGTGTGCAGGCGCAGCCCGTGGTCTCGGGCCAGGGCGGCCGACTCCCGCATCAGCTCCGGGGTGACGCTGAACGGGCTGCAGGGGGCGACGGTGACCACGACCCGCTCGCCGTCCTGGAGCCGGGCGGCCACCGACTCGGTCGAGGCCAGGATGGCGTCGAGCTCCTCGACCAGGAAGTCGGGGGGCAGGCCGCCCTTGCTCTCGCCCAGGTCCATCGACCCGCGGGCGAGGTGGACCCGGATGCCGACGGTCCGGGCGGCGGCGGCGATGGCGTCGAACACCGAGTCGTCGCCGCCCGGGACCACGTAGTGGTGGTCGGCGGCGGTGGTGCAGCCGGTCAGGGCGAGCTCGGCGAGCGCGACAAGGGCGGCGGCGTGGACGTCCTCGGCCGACAGGCGGGCCCAGACCGGGTACAGCTCGGTCAGCCAGCCGAACAGGTCGCAGCCGACGGCGCGGCCGCGGGTCATCCACTGGTAGAAGTGATGGTGGGTGTTGACCAGCCCGGCGGTGATCAGGTCCCCGTCGACCCGCACGACCTCGTCACCGGGCGCCTCGGGCACCGACCCGACGGCCACGATCCGCCCGTCCTCGACGGCCACGTCCCCCGGCCAGCGCGCCCCGCGCAGGACCAGTCTGGACATGGCCGCCTCACGCCACCGGACGGTCGACCGGCTCCTCGACGATGTCGAGCAGGCGCAGGTTGGCGATCTTGGCGATCTCGACCAGCGCCGTCGCCTGTTCGGCGGCCGGGGAGTTCTGCAGCCGGGCGTTGCCGGACTTGATGATCGTCTCCTTGGTGTTCTCGCGCACGGCCACGACCAGCGGGAAGCCGAACTTCTCCCGGTAGGCCCGGTTGAGCTCGTCGAAGGAGGTGTACTCGTCGCTGTTGAGCCGGTCCAGGCCGGCGATCGCCTGGTCGACCACCGACTGGGTGGCCAGGCGGCCCTCGCGGGTGGCCGCCCCGGCCAGGTCCGGGTACTGCCCGATGAGCTCGAGCTGGCGCTCGGCGGGCGCGTCGAACAGGGCGTCGTGGAAGGCCCGGCGCAGGTCGTAGACGTTCTCGAAGGGACGGGCGGCGAAGGCCTGCTCGGCGATCCAGGGCGGCCCCTGGAACAGCGGCCCGAAGGTGGCCACGAACTGCTCGCGGTCCATCTGGTTGACCTGGTCGATGCTGAGGACGTCCTCGTGGCGAGGGACCGGCAGCACCCTGGTGACCAGGTTGCTCCTGCCCCCCCAGACGTTGAAGACCAGGTTGAGCAGGATCGCGCTGATGCTGCCGAGGGTGATCCCGCTGGAGATGATCGTCCGCACCGCCTCGGGGAAGAAGGCGGTGATGGTCGGGTAGACCGTCGGCGTCATGGCGAAGCCGAGGCTGACGGCCAGGATGATCACGTTGCGCTCGTCGTGGAAGTCGACCCGGCGCAGGGTCTGGATGCCGATCACGGCCACGGTGCCGAACAGGGCGAACCCGGCCCCGCCGAGCACCGGCGGCGGGATGGCGGCGACGATCGCCCCGACCTTGGGGACGAGCCCGATGAGGATCATGAACAGCCCGGCGGTGGCCACCACCCAGCGGCTCTTGACCTTGGTCAGCCTGACCAGCCCGACGTTCTCGGCGAAGCAGGTGTAGGGGAAGGAGTTGAGGATGCCGCCCAGGGTGGTGGCCAGTCCGTCGGCCCGCAGGGCCCGGGCCACGTCCTCCTTGTCGACCGGCTTGCCGACGATCTCGCCGGCCGCGAACACGTCGCCGGTGGTCTCGACCATGGTGATCAGCATCACGATGACCATGGAGATGACGGCGGCCACGTTGAAGGTCGGGGCGCCGAAGTAGAAGGGGGTGGTGACCCCGAGCACGTCGGCCCCGCCGACCCGGCTGAAGTCGGTGAAGTCGAACAGCCAGCCGACCAGGGTGCCGACGACCAGGCCGATGAGCACGGCCACGGTGGCCACGAAGCCGGTGAACACGCGGTAGATGACCAGGATGATCAGCAGGGTGAAGCCGGCCAGGGCCAGGTTGCGCAGGGCCCCGAAGGTGGGCGGGTCGCTGAACTGGCTGGACCCGCCGCCGCCGGCGTCCAGGGCGGCCACCGACAGCAGGACGATGCCGATGATGGTGATGACGGTGCCGGTGACGATCGGCGGGAACAGCCGGATGAGCCTGGCGAAGAACGGCGCCACCAGGAAGGCGAAGATCCCGGCGATGATCACCGATCCGTAGATGGCCCGCAGGCCGGGCACGCCGCCCCCCTCGGCCAGCCCGATCGAGATCATCGGGGACACGGCGGCGAAGGTGACCCCCTGGAGCAGGGGCAGCCGCACCCCGATCTTCCAGAAGCCGACCGACTGGATGATGGAGGCGATGCCGCAGGTGAACAGGTCGGCGTTGATCAGGTAGGCGAGCTGCTCGGGGGTCAGGTCGATGGCGCTGGCCAGCAGGATCGGAACGATGACCGCGCCGGCGTAGAACGCCAGCACGTGCTGGAACCCGTAGACCGCCAGCCTTGGGACCGGGAGGACCTCGTCCACCGGGTGGACGGCGTCGGGGCCGGACGCCCGCTGGTCGCGCTCGTCTGTCCTCGCCATGTCCTGCACCAGCCTTTCTGCTCCGCTGGCGGATACGTCTCAGGCCGCAGTCTCCGGGGCCGGGCGATGTCGTCGGGCCGCACCACGAGAGGTTTCCGTAGAGTGGAATCTACTCTCTGGCTACCTGGGAGGGTACGGCGGCCTCTGACCTCCGTCAACCCTCGACGGTGGCGGCGACGCGCTGGCGGCGGTGAAGAACGCGGCGCTCAGGGCGGCCGAGATCCGCAGCATCTCCGGCAGGACGCGCTCGATGTCGCGGTCCTGCAGCCGCCCTTCCGGAGCGGAGACCGACATCGCGGCCACCGAGCCACCGACACCGAACACCGGCACGGCCAGGCAGCGCACGCCCACCTCCTCCTCGCCGCTGTCGATGGCGTAGCCCTGGCCGGCGACCTTGTCCAGCTCGGCCAGGAACCGGGCCGGGTCGGTGATCGTGCGGGGCGTGCGCCTGGGCAGGCCGGTCCTGGCCAGCAGCGCCTCCACCTCGACCCGCGGGCGGAAGGCGAGCACCACCTTGCCGACGCCGCTGGTATGGGGGTGGACACGCCGTCCGACCTCGGTGAACATCCGCACCCGGTGGTGGCGGGAGGCGACCTGGGCGACGTAGGCGACCTGGCCGTCCTCGAGCATGGCCAGGTTGGCCGTCTCGCCGCTGGCCTCCATCAGCTCGGCCAGGTACGGGCGGGCGAACTGCGCGAAGTCGCGCGCCGCCGCCTCACCCAGCCGGATCAGGTGGGAGCCGAGGGTGTACTTGTGCGACCTGGCCTCCTGGCGCACGTATCCTCGGGAGACCATGGTGGCGAGCAGCCGGTGGATGGTCGCCACCGGCAGGCCGGTGGCCCGGGCCAGCTCACTGACGCCCTGGGCCTCCCCGGGCTCGGCCAGGGCCTCGAGCAGCTCGAGCGCCCGCTCGACCGACTGGACCCCGTCGCCGGCGCGCTGCGGCTTCCCGGCACCCTCGGGCTGTCTGCGTGCGGCCACCTTGCTCCTCGCCAGGTCCTGGACTCCGCTGTATGGAGTGCACTTATCATCGCATCGATGCCTGTAGAGTGCGCGGCCTCGCCGCAAGGGTAACCGCCGCGCCCTTGCCTCCGACTGCTTCTACGATACGGAATATTGATTCTGAAGTGGCTTCACAGGGTCGTCGGCGCTTGTTACAGTCGGTTCAGGGGGGACAGGAGCATCTGACATGGTCGCCAGCAAGGTCACGGTCAACGGGCAGAGCAGGTCGATCAGTGACGTGCCGCTCCACACCACGGCGCTGGACTTTCTCCGCGAGTGCGGTCTCACCGGCTGCAAGGAGGGCTGCGCCGAAGGAGAGTGCGGGGCCTGCTCGGTCCTGATCGCGCGTCCCGGCCTCGGCACGTCGACGGAGTGGGTCGCCATCAACGCCTGCCTGGTGCCGATCGCCTCGCTCGACGGCCAGGAGATCGTCACCGCCGAAGGGCTGGGTGAGCCAGGCGCGCTGCACCCCGTGCAACGGGAGATGGCCGACCGCGGGGGGTCGCAGTGCGGCTACTGCACGCCGGGGTTCATCTGCAGCATGGCCGCGGAGTACTACCGGCCGGATCGCCGCCCCTCCGACGGGGGCGATGCCGAGCCCGACCACGCACACGGTCCCAACGGGTTCGACCTGCACGCGCTGAGCGGGAACCTCTGCCGCTGCACCGGCTACCGCCCGATCCGTGACGCGGCCTATGCCCTCGGTGGCCCACCGCCTGACGACCCGCTCCTGGCGCGGCTGAGCGCGCCGCCCCGCGAGCCCGCCCCGACCCAGCTGCGCTACGAAGGCCGGTCGTTCGTCCGCCCCGAGACCCTTGCCGGCGCGCTGCGGCTGCTGCACGCCGACCCGGCCGCCACCGTCGTCGCCGGCTCGACCGACTGGGGTGTCGAGGTCAATCTCCGGGGCGCGAGGGCCGAGTCGGTCATCGCGATCGACCGCCTTCCCGAACTTCGCGGCCTGGTCGTCGACGCCGACCGGATCGAGATCGGCGCGGCGCTGACGCTGACCGAGATCGAGCGCCGTCTCGACGGCAGGGTGCCGTTGCTGGCCCAGCTGTTCCCGCAGTTCGCCTCGCGGCTGATCCGCAACGGCGCGACGCTCGGCGGCAACCTCGGCACCGGCTCGCCGATCGGCGACGCGGCCCCCGCCCTGCTCGCCCTCGAGGCCAGCCTGGTGCTGGCCAGTGTTGACGGCGAGCGGGAGGTCGCCCTGTCCGGCTACTTCACCGGGTACCGGCAGAGCGTGCGCCGCCCCGACGAGCTGATCAAGGCGGTGCGCATCCCGCGGCCGCTGGCCCGGCTGGCGGCGTTCCACAAGATCGCCAAGCGGCGCTTCGACGACATCTCCAGCATGGCCGTCGGGTTCGCCGTGGACGTCGAGGACGGCGTCGTCACCAAGGCCCGCATCGGGCTCGGCGGGGTCGCGGCGATGCCGATCCGCGCGCTCGCCACGGAAGGGGTGCTCGAGGGCCGGCCGTGGACGCCCGACACGGCGCAGGCGGCCGCGGACGTCCTGCGCGGCGAGGGCACCCCGATCGACGATCACCGCGCGAGCGCGGCCTACCGGGCCGCCATGCTCGGCCAGAGCCTGCGCAAGCTGTACGCCGAGAGCCCGGAGGAGGTGCCGGCATGAGCGCCCTGTCGGAACGGCCCGAGAACCCGTCCGTCGGGCTCGCGATCCCCCACGAGAGCGCGGCCCTGCACGTCACCGGCAAGGCGCTCTACACCGACGATCTGGTCGGACGCACCAAGGACGTGCTGCACGCCTGGCCGGTGCAGGTCCCGTGCGCGCACGGCCGGGTCTCCGCGCTGCGCACCGACCCCGCGCTCGCCGTGCCCGGCGTCGTCCGCGTGCTCACCGCGGCCGACGTCCCCGGGGTCAACGACGCCGGGGTCAAGCACGACGAGCCGTTGTTTCCCAGCGAGGTCATGTTCTACGGCCACGCCGTGTGCTGGGTGCTGGGCGAGACGCCCGAGGCCGCGCGGCTCGGCGCGGCGGCGGTCGAGGTCGACGTCGAGCCCCTCCCGTCCTACATCAAGGTGACCGAGGCGATCGAGGCCGAGTCCTTCCAGGGCGCGACACCCCAGGTGAAGCGGGGCGACATCGAGACCGGCTTCGCCGCCGCCGCCCACGTCTTCAGCGGCGAGCTCGAGTTCTCCGGCCAGGAGCACTTCTATCTCGAAACCCACTGCGCGCTGGCCCACGTCGACGAGAGCGAGCAGGTCTTCATCCAGAGCAGCACCCAGCACCCGTCCGAGACGCAGGAGATCGTGGCCCACGTGCTGGGCAGGCACAACCACGACATCACGGTGCAGTGCCTGCGCATGGGCGGCGGCTTCGGCGGCAAGGAGATGCAGCCGCACGGCTTTGCGGCGATCGCCGCGCTGGGCGCGACGCTCACCGGGCGCCCGGTCCGGCTGCGGCTGAACCGCACCCAGGACCTGACCATGTCGGGCAAGCGGCACGGGTTCCACGCCGACTGGCGGGTCGGCTTCGACGAGGACGGGCGCATCCTCGCCCTGGACGCCACCTTGACCGCTGACGGCGGCTGGAGCCTCGACCTCTCGGAGCCGGTCCTGTCGCGCGCGCTGTGCCACGTCGACAACGCCTACTGGATCCCCAACATCCGGGTGAACGGCCGCATCGCGAGGACGCACAAGGCGTCGAACACCGCGTTCCGCGGCTTCGGCGGCCCCCAGGGCATGCTGGTGATCGAAGACATCCTCGGCCGCTGCGCACCGCTGCTCGGTCTCGACCCGATGGACCTGCGCGAGCGCAACTTCTACCGGCCGGGCCAGACCACGCCGTACGGTCAGCCGGTTCGCCACCCCGAGCGCCTCTCGACGATCTGGAACGAGGTCGTCTCCAGCGCCGACGTCGAAGCCCGCCAGCGCGAGATCGACGCCTTCAACGCCGCCAACCCCAACACCAAGCGGGCCCTGGCGGTGACGCCGGTCAAGTTCGGCATCTCCTTCAACCTGACCGCGTTCAACCAGGGCGGCGCGCTCGTGCACGTCTACAAGGACGGCTCGGTGCTGATCAACCACGGCGGCACCGAGATGGGCCAGGGCCTGCACACCAAGATGATCCAGGTCGCCGCGACCACGCTCGGCATCCCGCTGCACCACGTCCGGCTGGCGCCCACGCGCACCGACAAGGTGCCGAACACCTCGGCGACCGCGGCCAGCTCCGGCGCCGACCTCAACGGCGGCGCCATCAAGAACGCCTGCGAGCAGATCAAGGAGCGGCTGCTGCGCGTGGCCGGCGGGCTGCTGGGCATGAACGCGCTGGACATCCGGATCGTGGACGGTGTCGCGTACGGCCTTGGGACCTCCGAGGAACGGGTCGGCTGGGACGAGCTCGTCCGCACGGCGTACTTCCAGCGGGAACAGCTGTGGGCGGCCGGGTACTACCGCACCGAAGGGCTGCACTGGGACTCATCGGTGATGCGGGGCTCGCCGTTCAAGTACTTCGCCTACGGCGCCGCCGCCACCGAGGTCGAGGTCGACGGCTTCACCGGCGCCTACCGCACACGGCGCGTCGACATCGTCCACGACGTCGGTGACAGCCTCTCGCCCCTCGTGGACCTCGGCCAGATCGAGGGCGCGTTCGTGCAGGGGGCCGGCTGGCTCACCCTGGAGGACCTCCGCTGGGACACCGGTGACGGTCCCCGGCGCGGCCAGTTCCTGACCCAGGCGGCGAGCACCTACAAGCTGCCGAGCTTCTCGGAGATGCCCGAGGTCTTCAACGTGACGCTGCTCAGGAACGCGACCGAGGAAGGCGCGGTCTACGGGTCCAAGGCCGTCGGGGAGCCACCGCTGATGCTGGCCTTCTCCGTGCGGGAGGCGCTGCGGCAGGCGGCGGCCGCGTTCGGGCCGGCGGGCACGAGCGTCGATCTCGGCTGCCCCTCCACGCCCGAGGCCGTCTACTGGGCCGTCGAACAGGCGCGAGAGCACACCTCGCACGGCCATGTCGCCGACGCGAACGTCGTCCCACCCCAGCCGTCCCACCCGCGCGGCCGCCACCCCGAGTCCGAACGCGCGCAGCACGCCGCCACCCATGCCTGAGACGACCTGGTTCAACGCGGTCGCCCGACTGCGCCGGCGGCGCGAGCCAGGCGTGCTGGTGACGGTCGCCTCCGTGCGCGGGCACGCTCCGCGCGACGCCGGCGCCAAGCTCGTGGTCGGCGCCCGGGAGACATGGGGGTCGATCGGTGGAGGCAACGTCGAAGCGGTGGCGATCGACCGGGCCCGGGAACTGCTCGCCGACCCCGGCGCCAGGCCTGCGCTGTTCGAGACGGCCCTTTCGGACAAGGCACCCTACGAGCACGGCGTGCAGTGTTGTGGAGGAACGGTCACCGTCCTGCTCGAGCCGCTGCCGGTGGTGCCCGCCGTGGCCATCTTCGGCGTTGGGCACGTCGGGTTCGAGCTGGCGCGCATCCTCGCCCGGCACGACCTCGAGCTGCACCTGGTCGACAGCCGCCCCGAGCAGCTGACCGACGAGCGGTTGGCGCCGCTGTCGGACGCGGTGGCGAACCTCCATGTCCACCGCGTGCCGCTGCTCCCGGAGATCATCCTCGGTGAGCTGCCGCCGGGCACCCACGTGCTGATCATGACCCACGACCATGCCGAGGACGCGGCGCTGTGCGACGCCCTCCTCCGCGGCGGCGACCTCGGCTCGATCGGGCTGATCGGCTCGGCGGGGAAGTGGGCCCGGTTCCAGCGGATGCTGGCCTCCGGCGGCCACGACACGTCGGCGATCGCCCGGATCCGCACGCCCATCGGGCTGGCCGAGATCACCGGCAAGGAGCCGGCGACGATCGCCGTGAGCGTCGCCGCCGACCTGCTGCTGACCTTCGAGCGCGAGCGCTCCGCCGCGCGGAGCTGATCGCATGACGCTGTATCGCGCCCAGGTGATGGACACGCCCGACGACCCGTTCCGCGGCGGGGCGCTGCGGGCCGACGCCGATGCGGGACTGCTGGTCGTCGACGGCATGATCGTCGAGCGCGGCCCGTACGCGGACGTTCGCCGCGAGCACCCCGGCGAGACCGTCGTCGACCTGACCTCCGGCCTGTTGCTGCCCGGTTTCGTCGACACGCACGTGCACCACCCCCAGATGCGGGCCATCGGCGCCCTGGGGATGCCCCTGCTGGAGTGGCTCGATCGCTGCGCCCTCCCGGAGGAGGCGAGGCTGGCCGACGCCGGGTACGCCCGAGAGGTCGCGGCCGAGTTCATCGCGTCGCTCGTCGACTCGGGCACGACGACCGCGCTGGTCTTCGGCTCCCACTTCGCGCCCGCGGTCGACCTGCTCTTCGAGCGCGCCACCGAGCGCGGCCTTCGGATCACCAGCGGCCTCGTCGTCGGTGACCGCATGCTGCGACCGGAGCTGCACACGACCGCCCAACGCGCCTACGACCAGGCGCGGGAGCTGGCCCGGCGATGGCACCAGCAGGGCCGCACCCGGTACGCGGTCACGCCGCGGTTCTCGTTGTCCTGCACCGACGAGCTGCTCGAATCGTGCTCGGCCATGCACGCCGACACCGCGGGCTGCTGGTTCACCTCGCACATCAACGAGAACCCGGCGGAGATCGCCAAGGTGCGGGAGCTGTTCGGATGCGGCTACCTCGACAGCTATGACAAGCATGGTCTGGTCGGCCCCCACAGCGTCTTCGCGCACAACGTGCACCCCACGGACACCGAGCTGGAGCTCCTGGCCGCCAGCGGCGCGTCCGTCGCCCACTGCCCGACGAGCAACGCCGCCCTCGGGAGCGGGCTGTTCCCGCTCGACCGCCACCTGTCATGCGGTGTCCGGGTGGCGCTCGGCTCCGACGTCGGCGCCGGCACCGGCTTCTCGCTGTTCAAGGAAGGCCTGCAGGCGTACTTCCTGCAGCGGTTGCGCGGCCCTGAGGGAGTGCCCATGACCTCGGCGCACCTCCTGTACCTGGCCACCTCGGCCGGGGCCGATGCGCTCGGGTTGGGGGACCAGGTCGGGGACCTCGAGGTGGGCAAGCGCTTCGATGCCGTGTGGCTGGACCCGCCTCCCGGCACGCCGCTCGCCATCGGCCTGCGGCACGCCGACGGGTCCTCGGACGCCCTCGGGAAGGCGTTCGCGCTCGCGACACCGCACGACCTGCGGGGCGTGTGGGTCGACGGT
>OCZS010000146.1_pt1 | contig 22445 bp, 30 predicted proteins | sample 1539071 | NCBI WGS metagenome assembly OCZS01 (sample SAMEA3113584, study PRJEB22503) | soil metagenome
AATCACAAAGTGAATATTCTGATTCTGATCAAAACCATATGATGGAAAAGATGACGGATAAAAGTGATTATCAAAATATTTAGCAATTAAATATCCTAAATTAATCAATATTTTTTTTCTTTATATTAGTTGTTAACTTGAGTGTCATTTTTTAGAATCTATGGATAGTATTTTTCTAGCAAAAATAAGATAAGTTGTATGTCCAATCATTCTCATCGATGGCCTTGTCATTCCTTCTCGTGCCTCAATATTCCGAATTAGAATTTCAACACATTCAATATCGGTAAAATAATTATTTTTTAATGAAATTGCAGTTTTTTCTGCTTGATTCATTGTAGGACATATAGCCAGAAAAGCTCCACTTCCTTTTAATACTTTATAAACATGTTCTACTATCGTCCAGGGATCTCCAAGGTCAATAATGGCTGCATCAAATTCTTGTAAACTAATACCATTTCGAATATCATGTTCTGTCATTGTTACATATTCATCCATATTTGATTTAACAAGATTTTTTTTTGCGATTTTCATAAATTCCGGATTGATATCATATGTGTATACATGTCCATTAGGTTTTACTATGCTTGCTAAAAATGTTGTTAAAGCTCCGCTTCCCGTTCCTATTTCTAATACCTTTGATCCATTTTGAATTCCACTTCTTATAGCTATATATCCTAAATCTTTAGGATAAACAATTTGTGTATTTCTTTCAGACTTCATAATATAATCAAAGATGGTAGGCTGAATCAAGTGAATTTTTTTATCTAAACTTGTTGTTATTGTCATTCCATATTCCAATCCAATTATAGAAGAAATATCAATTATTCCAAGGTGGGTATGCATTTTTTTTTCTTCTTCTACTTTAATAAGCCACTTTTTGTTAATAGTATGATACAATAAGACATAACTACCGGCAATGATTTTCATAACTTTTATCTTTAGATAGCCGTCAATTAATATTTGTTATAATACAAGAATAATTGTTTATTTTTTAAATTCTTGAGAATGTTTGTATCCCTAATAAATCAAATAAGTTTGTTAACACAATTACAAATACTTTAACAAGGAGTAATCTACTGACTTTTAAGAAAGGATCATCACATAAAACAGGTAAGCTTTCATAAAAAGAATTAAATTTAGTGGATAATTTATTTGCATATTTTGCTATAATCTTTGGGTTTAAGGAATATACTGCTTCTTCTATAATCATAGTAAACTTTGATATTTCTTTAATAAGATCAATTTCAATTTTGTGATTCAAGATATCAAGTTTTATATCTGCATTCGTTTCTATTTCAATAAAGTTAGGTAAGTACTCATTGCCTTTTTCTAAAATTCGGATAGCGCGAGCAAATGAATACTGTAAATATAATGAAGTATCACCATCGAGATTAAGAGCTTCTTTCATATCAAAAGTTATCATCTTATCTAAATCTTGTTTTATGAGATTATATCTAATTGCTGAAACTGCAATTCCTTCTGCAATTTTTTCTGTAATGGAATCAATCCAATCAGGATTCCGTTTCTTAATTTCAGAAAAAGCTTTTTTGTATAATTCATCTAAAATAATATCTGCATTAATAAATATTCCTTTTCTACCTGACATATGAATAATTTTCTTATTTGTTTGTTCTAATTCAAATCCAATAGATTGCACTGTTTCTTGACTAAGCGCAACTGCTTCATATCCAAGATATACATATTTTTTGGTAGTAGTATCATCAACCTTTTCTATAATATTTGAAATAATATTTTGTAATCGTGCTTGTCGTGAATCTATTATTGTTATAACTGTAGTAGGTTTTTGGTCATTAGAGAATAACTTATAATTGTTAGATAGTTCATCTTTACTTTCTGATTTCAACATAGTTTTCCATAAAATAGACGTATCCCACTGGATTGAGAATTTTTTATAAGTAAAGGGATCTTCAACTAGGTTTAATTTCCATACTGCAAATGAGATATCTTTTGCAATATAAGTAGCAGTTTGATCACTTCTTACCACTACCTTTTCTTCATTATTTTCATCTTTAATTAACCAACAATTGATATTTTTACCTTCACTTGAAAAATGGATAATATTATTGTCTTTTAAAAGATTAAATGTATTTTTCCAAAGTTTTGATAATAAAATTTGTGATTCAATAATAAGTAAATCATACCTAGCTTTGATTCTCCAACAAGTCAAAAGTTGCTGTTTAACAATCTTCTCAACTATAAAATTTGTAAATTCTGCTATGTCTGTATCTCCTTTTTCAATCTCTTTGATAACCAATTTTCTTTTTTCAATTAAATCAGGGTTTGTCTTATACAACTCATTTATTTTTACATATATTTCACCACAATATTGGTCAAATTTAATGGTTTTATCATTACTTTCAGAATTAAAACCAGCAAATTTAAATGCTACAATGAGATCTGCAATTTGAACACCAGAATCATCTATATAATTTAATACAATAATTTTATGATTAGTTAATTTAAATAACCTATATAATGAATCGCCTAATACAATATTCCTAAGATGTCCAATATGAATCGCTTTATTAGGATTTACGCTAGTGTGTTCAATGGTTATTTTAGTATTTTTTCCTATATCTGGAAACGAAAATTTCTCTTGTTTAACAATTTCCAATATGAATCTATTAAAATGTTTATAATCAATATTAAAATTAATATGTCCTGAAGGATGAGCCTCTGCATTTAATATCAAAGAATCTTTACCCTTATTTTTTAATTGAATATTAATAGAATTGTAAACAAGTTCTCTAGCAATTTCATAAGGTTTTTTATGATTTTTTTTACCCAATAAAAAAGCAATATTTGTTGTTAAATCACCAAATTCGCTTTTTGGGGGTTCTGATACGTCGTAGTTAATGACATCATATTTTAAATCTAAAAGTGATCTGTTAACTATTTTTCTGATTTCATGGATTACCTCTTTAAGACTCATGTGATAGCATTTTTACCAAAAAAATTGAGCGCTATATAATCTAATGCCTCAACTAAGCCTTTTCCCTCATTTCCTGAGACAACGTGGTTGGCTTTTGATTTTACAATTTTATCAGAATGATTTAACGCAATGCTAAAACCACAAAATTCAAACAAAGGAATATCAGTTTCACTATCACCAATTGTTACTGTTTCTGAGGGATTTATTTTTAAAATATCTAATGCTTTTGCAAGACCCGTAGCTTTATTGATTCCTCTATTATTAATATGAAAAGAATATTTACTGTCGTATAGATCGAGATCTAAATTATTTTCTTTAAAGATTTTCTTACCTTTATCAATATCAAAAGTTCTTTCTAAGACAATCTCCGTCATACGATCGAAGCCATTTGTAATTTTAACATTTTCGATTTTTCTATTTAAAGTATTATATCCCATGATGCATTTTTCTTTATTACCTAACAGAATATGGTCTGAAGGGCTTATAGTAACGACTCCACCATTTTCTCCAACAGCAATTTTTGTTGTCCCTCCAAATACTGATAATATATAAGCTTCAATTGAAGATCTTCCAGTTACATAAATAATTCTATAGCCTAATTTTTCTAAAGTCCTAAGGTTCTGGAAGGCAGGAAGGTGAATAGTCCCCCCACCATTCTCAGTCAAAGTACCATCAATATCAATTGCAAAAGCTTTAATTAACAAAGTCGTAAAAAATTTTGATTACAATCATCATTTGCTCTAAAGTTTCCATTATTATAGTATTTAATTTTCTTCCCCTTTTACTTCTCTTCTTGTTCTAAACTTTGGCGTTATTCCTAAAGGACTGTAATTCCCTGTTGAGCAAGTAAAGCATAACTCTTCTTCAGGTATTCCTATTGCGTTGGCAAGATTTGTGGTATTATTATAAAAAACTTTATCTGCACCAATTAATTTGCTTACTTTTGTATTAAGTTCTATTTCTTTTCCATCTTTTATAATTTGTTGGTTTGCCAATAGTTCATCCATTGAGGGAAAATCAATTCCTGCATAACAAGGATATCTTACAGGAGGATAAGTAACTATCATGTAGATTTTGTTAGCACCCGCCTTTCTTAGAGTTCTAATAATAGATTCTGAACTTGTTCCTCTGATTATACTATCATCTATCACTACAACATTTTTGCGATTGATAATATCTTTAATAGGAAGAATTCCTTTATTAATTTCAACTCTGTCTGATTGATAAGGTTCTATAAAACTTCGCAAGGCACCTTTATTAATATGTCTATCCTTAACTAATCCTTCCTCAAAAGGTAAGCCTGTCTGTTGAGCATAACCTAATGCAGCAGGTCTTGCAGAATCAGGCACTGGAATTACTATGTCGGCTGAATCAATTGGACATGCTTTACCTAAAAATTCTCCCATTCTTTTTCTAGCTGCATAAATATTGACTCCTTCCATTATACTCACCGGATGAGCAAAATAAGTATATTCAAAAGCACAATGTGCATGAGGCTTTTCGGCTAAAAAGGTTTCGCTCTCTAACCCTTTTGTACTTAGTTTTATTAATTCTCCTGGCTCTATATCTCTTATTAAGTAAGCACCTACTGCAGAAAAAGCACATGATTCTGATGCAATAATATATGTATTTGTTTCTTGGTGAAAACCTAAAACCAATGGTCGAAAGCCTTTTGTATCTCTTGCTGCATAAACCGATCCTTGATCAGTCAAGAAGGTAAAACAAAATGAACCTATCATCTCTTGCTTTAGAATTTGAATTGAATCTTTCATATTCATCGTACTAGAAAGATGCTCTACAAGTCTTTTAGCTGCTATTAGCGTATCGCTCATGGTTTGAGGCGTAAAGGTACATCCTCCAACCATATTTGCCATTTCTTCAACATTTGCAATTGTTCCGTTATGTGCAATACATAGATCTTTGACTTTTAATGGTTGAGCATTCTCTATTGTGCTCTTACCAAACGTAGAATATCTGACATGACCTATCGCAGCATTTGATTTGAACTTTGTAATAATAGTTTTAAAATTATCTGCATAACTGGAAACCAAACCTAATTGTTTGAATGGTTTTTTATTAGGAACGGCTATACCCCATGATTCTTGACCTCTATGTTGTAGAGCACGTAATGAATCAATAAGAATTGGAATTACATTATGTTCATCTAGAGAAAAAACTCCAACAACACCACAATTTTCCCTTACCATTTAGAATACACCATTATTACTCAATTAAAATATTTGAATCCTATGTCTTTGTAGTATATATGATTTATTTTATTACACATTTATTATTTAAATTCAATAACTTTTCATTATAGTGGAAATATTTTCATAATATTTTCTTGCAATTTTTACTTCAAGATTAATAGCTTTCTTATTTTTCTGTTGGAATATTATTCTATCTGGAAATTTTACGACTTTTCCTATTTTGGCATATTCTAAATTTTTAAATTTATACAATTCCTTTTCAAGTTTATCTTCATCTTTTGTTCCTATAATAAATCTAGAAGGAGTTTCTGAAAATAAAAGATGATCTAATCGTTTACAATTATTAGGAACTTTATCTAAGTCAATCTCTATTCCGCAATTACCACCAATTGCCATTTCTGACAAAGCAATAGAGAGGCCTCCCTTTGAACAATCATGAGCACATGTAATTAATCCCTTTTTTATTACATTTAATATGAGATCTGAATTTCTAGAATCCCCATGTAAATCCAAATGAGGGACAGAGCCACCTATAATTCCATTCAAATATTGATAATATTCAGATCCTCCCATCTCGTAAGATGTGTTTCCTATAATATATAAGGTATCATCATAATTTGGAATTGCTTTTGCAATATGATTCTTGTCTTCGATTAATCCAACCATTCCTATGACTGGTGTAGGTTTAATCGGTCCATTCTTAGTTTCATTATAAAAACTAACCTTGCCTCCTACTACAGGAATTTTATTGAATTTACTAAAATCAATTATAGCCTCTATACATTTTTGAAATGTCCAAAAGATTTCAGGATTTTCAGGATTACCAAATTGCAAATGATCAACTATTCCTATCGGCTTTCCACCGGAGCATATTATATTTGCCCGGCATTCGGAAAGACATGATAAAGCGCCTTGATATGGATTCAGATAACATAATTTAGAATTTCCATCTAACTTTGCTGAAAGAAATTTATTATTATTTAATTTTAAAACTGCTGAATCAGTAATACCCGGCTTAATAATGGTTCTTAATCCTATCTCTTGATCAAATTGTTGAAAAATCCAATTCTTGAAGGCAATAGTTGGATTTGATAACATGTTGAGAACTGTCATGTTCAAATCTTTAGGATTCTTTAGCAAAATGTTCTTTACTCTCAAATTATCAATATATTTGGGCTTTGTACTTTTTCGGTTTAATAATGGAGCATAAGCTATCAAATGTGAAGGCATTTTTGCAATAATTTTTTTATCTTTGTATATTACCAGGTTTTTATGATTTTTAACTTTGCCAATTATTGCAAAAGGGACCTCATATTTTTTAAGAATTTTTGAAAATTCCGAAAATTTATTTTTGCTAATAATATATAACATTCTTTCTTGGGATTCAGAAATCATAATTTCTGTCGGAGTCATATTATGATATTTTAGCGGAACTTTAGAGATATCTATGTCAAAGCCTTTATCTAAATTAGCAGAAGTTTCAGAAAGGCAACAAGACAAACCTCCTCCTCCTAAATCTTTTACTGCTTTTAATACATCATTTTCAATAGCTTCTCTTGTCACATCAATTAATAACTTTTCCATGAATGGATCGGGAATTTGTACTGCAGATCTGTTTTCTTGTTCCAATTCTTTTGATGCAAAGGATGCACCATGAATTCCATCTCTTCCAGTTAGACCGCCTGCTAAAATGATGATGTCATTTGCTTGAATAACATTTTGTATTATATTGTCTTTTTTTCCAAATCCTATTGCTGCCACATCGACCAAACAATAATTCTCAAATGATTCATCAAATTCTATCTCTCCTCCAATGGTTGGAATTCCTATACAATTTCCATAATCTGCTATTCCTCTAACTACATTTTTTAATAGCCATTTAGAATGTGAATATAATTCACTATTTGCATACATAGAATATTTGATACTACTATGATAATGAGGGGAACTAATAGACCCGAATCTTAATGCATTTAGTAAAGCAATAGGCATAGTTCCCATAGAAATAATATCGCGAATTATACCTCCTATTCCTGTAGCTGCACCCCCATATGGTTCGACAGCAGATGGATGATTATGACTTTCAATATGTATGGTAATTACTTCGCCATTGCCAACATCAATAACTCCTGCATCATAACCTGGACCAACTAAAATTTGGTCTCCTTTGCTTGGAAGGAGTTTAATATATTTTTTTGAGGATTTATATGAACAATGTTCTGACCATTGCGCACCTACAATCTCCTTTTCCATGGAATTGGGTTCGCGTTTTAATTCTTTTGTAAGATACTTTAATTCTGTTTTAGTTAATATTTCCAAATAATTTAGATTAAGGATTTTACTATTTATGAGCTTATTTTTTTAGAAAATTCATTAATGAATCAAAAATTCTCATAGCTTTACCAGTTAATCCAAATGATTCTAATTCACTTTGACATGTTCTTTCTGGATGTGGCATCATCCCTACAATATTTCCTGAATCATTACAAATTCCTGCAATAGATTCAATAGATCCATTCGGATCATCATTATGATAACTAAAAACAATTTGATTTTTTTTTCTAACTTCTTTTAATTGGTCGTCATTTAAGATATACCTTCCTTCTCCATTAGCAATAGGAATTTTGAATACTTCATGCTTTTGAAAAGATAATGTAAAGGGAGTATCAGTGTTTCTAACTTCGAGATCTGTCCATTTACAAATAAATTTCAGAGAGTTATTTTTGATTAAAGAACCTGGTAGTAATTCCGACTCTACCAATATTTGAAATCCATTACAAATGCCTAATATTGGTACTCCTTGATTACCAAGTCTTTTAACTTCTTTGATTATCGGACTATGAGCTGCTATAATTCCTGCTCTTAACCTATCACCAAAAGAAAACCCACCTGGAATAATTATGGCATCATAATTTTTTATATTATCTTTTTTATGCCAAATAAGATCTGCTTTTACCTTGTAGATATGGGTTAAAACATGATAAACATCTTTGTCACAATTACTTCCAGGAAATATTGGGACACCAATTGTTAACATTAGGTTATAGTAAAAAAAGTGGTGTTATAGGAATTAATATTTTTTGATTTAAAAAAAGTAATTTCAATTATTTTCATATTAATTTAATTGATAGAATTATAAGGTTTTTAATTTTATAATATATTTCATTGCCATGGATGAATTAGTAAGAGACATAATGACCAAAGATCTTCTCACTATCTCTGAAAAAGATACTGCGTTAAAAGCCGCACAATTAATGAGTGAAAAGGGAGTTAGCTCATTAATTGTTTTATCTGATGAACAACCAATTGGGATAATTACAGAACGAGATTTTATCAAAAAAGTTTGCCTCAAAGAATTAAAATTATCAAGTGTAAAAGTAGGTGATATGATGTCTAAAATAAGAACTTCTGCTTCTCCTGATACTTCAATTGATGTTGCAGTTCAAAGAATGGTAAATAATAGAATAAGAAGGTTACCTATTATTGAAAACGGAAATTTAGTCGGAATAATTACTGTAACCGACTTAGCTAAACATTTACGGACTATTTTACTTTTAAATAGGGCACTTTCACATCATTCCTCACAATGAATTATTCAATTTGAATAATTTGTACTTATTGATTTCTTGAGATTTATCTTTTTAAACATCTTTATTTATTTCCTCTTTATGTATTACATTAACGTGACAATTGCTTACAAGAGGATTAAATATTCTCAAATCTTCACACATTTTTCTTGTATTTGATATTGCTTCTTTTGAATTATTTGCACTTATAATTATTTTTAATACCTTAGCCGTTCTAACTGATTTAATATTCCCATAATTATTTTTTAAAATTAAATCGCGGTATATTGTTTCTCCTTCAGGGTCATTTATGAAAGATTTATTTTCTATTGTAACAATAACATTAAATTCTTGATTTATCACTAATGATTTCTAAAATTATAGTTACTTAAATATATTGTAATTATTGGCAAAGAATTAATTATAGTGATAATAGAAAAGTCGATAAGTATAAGGTCATGTAGCTCAGCCTGGCCAGAGCGAAGGTTTTGTAAACCTTAGGTCGTGGGTCCAAATCCCACCATGACCTATTAATTCTTCAAGACTAAAGCTAAGTTTCTCGCCAAAGTGCGCGAGCTTTTGCTAAGATAACAAATGCCATAGCATATACTAACTGTACTGCTATTCCAATGAATAATGACCAATTTTGAGGTGTATCAAACCCCATTGCATATTGAATCATCAAGGAAGCATGAGTTGTAGGTACAAGATAGGAAGCAAATTGAAGAGTTTCTGGAAGCTTAGAAATTGAATAAAATACAGGAGGTAAAATAGTTAAAAAAATATTAACAAAAGATATAATTTGCGTTGCATTTCTCATATTTAACATATGGGAAGATAAAAAGAAACCCATACTTGAAGTAGAGATCCATACAATTAGTATTATAAATACAAGTAATGGAATGTAAACTAAAGTAACCCCAAGATAAAAAACTAAAAATAAAAGAATTAGAAGGGCTGGCAATCCAAATAAAATTTCTGATAATGCCAAACCTGTCATATAAGTTAATGGTGATACAGGAGAGGCTACAAACATGTCTTGTATTTTATATTCTGTTTTATAATATGTAATATCTTGTCCCAATGCTAAACCATATCCTACTAAAGCCATGACTAAACTTCCACTTATAGCAAATTGAGTATACTGTCCATCGCTAATGATATATAAAACAAATAGTAAAGAAAAAGGAGTTATTGCAGAAAAAATTAAGGAGAGAGGGTTTCGTCTCAACCATAGGATTCCAGTTGTATATGCTATAATTAAAATTTGATAAAGTATAAAAATATACGAATTGTTTTCCTTCGGAAAAATCATGTTTCTATTTCAATTTTTTTATTATAGATAATTATAAAAATATATTTTTTCATATCTATTACAATTGAAATTAATACATAAAGGAAAAGTCAAAGATGTTTATCAGTCTTATAATAATAATGACAATAATCTCTTATTTGTTTTTTCAAATCGAATATCTGCATTTGATGTTGCAATGAAACAAGAAATTCCAAGAAAAGGAGAAATCTTATGTAAATTCGCCAAGTTTTGGTTTGATAATCTAGATGTTGATAATCATATGATAAAAACAATTGATAACAACAAAATGTTAGTTGAAAGATTATCAATGATCCCAATTGAATGTGTAGTAAGGGGTTATTTTTATGGTAGCTTGGTTGATCGATACAACAATAATCAAATTGATATGACTAGTTCTCCTGACTTTCACATTTTATCGCAGGATTTTGATGAAATAATAGCTACTAAATTATCCGAACCATTATTTGATCCATCTACAAAATCATTTGAGCATGATCTTCCTATCTCTAAAAGTACAATTATTTCCTCTAATATCTTGTCAGAAAATGATTATAATTATTTGAAAAATAAATCTATAAAACTTTATCTCGAAATGAGTCGTATCGTAGAGACAACAGGTTTTATAATTGCAGATGTAAAATTTGAATTTGGTTTTAATAAGAAAGGTGAAATAATCTTAGGAGATTCGCTTGGCCCAGACGAATATAGAATTTGGAATAAAGAAAACTACCAGAAAGGAATACTTCAAGAAAGCTATGATAAACAAATTCTAAGAGATTGGCTTACGAAAATCGGCTTTAAAGAAAAAGTTAATGAATATACTTTACAAAATAAAAAACCAGAACCTCCACAATTACCTTTGTACATAATCAAAAAAATTTTAGATAGATATATTTATTCTTATGAAAAAATCACAGGAATAAAATTTGAATAATTTAGATATCCTTTAATAATCATTTGCTGAAATTCTTAAAATCCCTCTTGTGTTTGGATTTTGTAATTTTGATACTATTTCTCGTGGTAGATGAATAGATGCTTTATCACACTTTACCGAAGCAGTTCGTGAACAAACAAAATTACTTGTTCTTATCACAATATCATGTGGATTTATTAGTGTAAGGTTACTATTTCCAAAGCCATTTATCTGAAATATATAATCTCCAACAATAATTTCTAATTTTATTGGAATGTTATCCCTAGTTATTAATTTTTGTAATTTTGGATTTAAATTATTGCAAGCCTTATTAGCTTTAATTCCTATAATACAATTTCCCTCTCGTGTAAGATAATCATCTTTGGTTATCTCTATTGATCTTCGATGAGTAGCAAGAACATTTGGATGACCATAAAATTCAATTTCATCAGATATCATTATTCAAGAAGGTGTGTTAATAAGGTAAATTTAAATTAAACACAACAAAGTAGTAATATCGAATTGTTACCAGCAGCAGCAGGTTATGATAGAGCTATAACAGTATTTTCTCCTGATGGAAGATTATATCAGGTTGAGTATGCCATTGAGACAGTAAGAAGAGGTACTCTAGCTATAGGGATAAAATGTAAAGATGGAGTACTTTTGGCGGTTGAAGAAAAAACAAGGAAATTACAAATTTCAGATGTAACTCAAAAGATATTTCAAATTGATGATCACATTGGAGTAGCTGCAGCAGGTTATATTCCTGATGCAAGAGCTCAAGTTGATCATGCCAGATTTTTCGCTCAAAGTAATAAGTTAATTTATGATGAGCCCGTAGATGTAGAAATAGTTGCAAAAAATATTGCAGACATGTCCCAACAATTAACACAATATGCAGGTGTACGACCATTTGGAGTTGCATTAATTATAGCAGGTGTTGATAAAACAGGTGGGGAGTTATTTTTAACTGATCCTAGTGGAACTTTTATAGGCTATGATGCAATTGCTATTGGTCAAGGAAGTGATCAAGTAAATGAATTTTTAGAAAAATATTATAGAAATGACGTTTCAATAGAAGAAGCAGGAAAACTAGCTCTAGAATCAATTTATTTGGTAAGCGAAGAAAAGGCAGAAATTTCCCATATTAAGATGTCCTTAATTGAAAATGAAAATAAAATTATGAGAAAAGTAACTGAAGAAGAAATAGATAGATTTGCAAGAATGGCAAAAGAAAACCCTACAAATTCAAAAGAAAAATCGCTCTAATTAACTTATTATAGTGTTTTTACTTTAATAATTTAAATTGACAGTCCGCTTGGGTTCTAAAGCTCCAAATCTACATGTTGAGGAGTGGATTCAGGGTTTACCAACTAATATTGATAAAAATATTGGAAAAGTAGTTCTCGTTGAAGTATTTCAAGTAAATTGTCCTGGATGTTTTATGTATGCAATCCCAAATGCAATAGAAATTTATAAAAATTACAGTAAAGATGATGTTGTTGTATTAGGATTGGCTACTGCCTTTGAAGATTATGATAAAAATACAAAAGATAATTTACGAATGTTATTGTCTTCTGGACAAGTAATTGGAGAAACATTAAATGCACTCAACCAATATGGGCAATTAAACGATGGGAATAAACTCAATTATAAAATTCCTTTCCCTGTAGGTATGGATATTTTGCGTAAAAATAATTCCATTTTTTCAGATTCACATATCCTAGAATTTATTGAGGCAAATATCCCCAATTACGATTCTTATAGCGAATCCGAGAAGAAAATTTTATTTGAGAGAGTAAAAAGTTATCTTAAAAACAAAAAATATTCTGCCCTGACTTTTGACCAATATCAACTACAAGGTACTCCTTCTGCAATACTGGTTGATAGAAAAGGCATTTTAAGAAATGTTTTTTTCGGTGCTAATAATTATCTCAATGGTTTGATCAATCAATTAGTAAACGAATGAATGAATCAAAAACTTAGAATTTTTGTAGCAATACCAGATTCCTCTTTATCTGATGAGAAGAATCTGAGAGAAAAAACTATAAAAATTGGAAGATTCGCTAGGGTCTTTTCTATTTTCGGTGTTAATAAAGTTATCATATACAAAGATCCTACTACTAAAAATATGAATTCAGATAAACTACTGATGAAATTAATTCTTGACTTTCTAAATACACCACAATATCTAAGAAAATCAATTTATCCATTGAATCATGAATTATCATATATTGGTTTACTTCCACCTATAAGAGCACCACAACATAAAAAAAAAGTTAAACTTAGTGAGGTAAAGGCAGGTGAACTAAGGATAGGCCTTATTTATCATAAAAAGTCTCTTCTTAATCAAATATCTAACAATAAAAAATTCATCATTGATTGGAGAAATAAAACATATGAATATTATGTAGATGTAGGTCTAGATTCTCCTATTCCATTTTTAGGACAAGGAAAGGATGGACAAAAGATAATTGTTAAATTTATTGATTCTTATCCCAATCTAAAAGCTATTCAAACAACAGAAACTGACATAGAAAAGGAATATTTGGGTTATGATATATTGAGTATTAATTCCATTGATGAATTTATAAAAAAGATTGATCAAAAAACATTTGTTGTATTTACATCAAAAAAAGGAACGTTATTCAAAAACAAGGAATCTGAATTTAAAGATATCATAAAAAAATTCGAGATTTTATTAATCGTCTTTGGTTCGCCTAGTAAAGGAATAAATGAGATATATCCTACTTTTCAAAAAATAAATAATTCTATGTATCTTAATATGTTTCCTCACCAAAAGACTGAGACTATAAGATTAGAAGAAGCACTTTTAGGAACTTTAACAATATTTAATCACTTTCTAAACTAATTAACATAATGTAATTTATTATCTTCACTTCAATTAAATTTATTAATGAGATCAGAAAGTCTTTTGTTGTATCCATGGGTCATAGAAAGTATAGTTCCCCAAGAAGAGGAAGTCTAGCATTTTATCCTAGAAATAGAGCCAAGAGTCTAGAGTCTAGACTACGAAATTGGCCAGAAATCTCTGGAAATAGTTCTCTTTTAGGTTTTGCGGGATTTAAGGCAGGTCAGATTCAAGTTATGACAATAGATGATAAAGAAAAAACTCCAAATTTTGGTAAACAACTTGATAATCCGTCAACGGTGATTGCAACACCGCCTATTAATATAATTGGTATAAGATGTTATAAAAAAGATGCTTATGGAGAAAAGGCTTTTATCGATGCTTATTCAAAAGACTTACCAAAAGAATTAGAAAGAAAATTTAAGACCAAATATAATGAAAAATCTTTTGAAATGATTGAATCATCTTTTGATTCTATTTCTTCTATTTTTGCAGTTGTAGCAGTTTCTCCTAAAAAAGCAAATCTATCTCAGAAAAAACCATTTGTTTTTGAAATAGGAGTATCAGGAAAAGATATCCAAACAAAATATCAGTATGTGAAAGATATTTTAGGAAAGGAAATTAAAATATCTGATGTTTTTCAAAACGGTCAATTTATAGATGTATCAGGAATCACACGTGGTAAGGGTGTTGAGGGTCCAGTTACTCGTTTTGGTGTAAAGCGAAAACAACACAAATCTAGAAAAAGTGTAAGAGCTGTAGGAACCTTGGGTCCTATTTCACCTGCTGTGGTTATGTATTCAGTACCAAGACAAGGACAAAGAGGTTTTCATCAAAGAACTGAATATAACAAAAGAATATTGATGGTATCTCCAGCACATGGTTCTACACAAACACCAGCACAACCTTCAAAAGTTCCAATTAATCCTCCAGGCGGTTTTAAACATTTTGGATTAATTAATACTGATTATATTGTAGTAAGAGGCTCTGTACCTGGAGTACCGAAAAGATTAGTTAAAATGAGGCACCCTATAAGATATCCTGCTAAAAAGGTACTTGAACCTAAAATTATTGAGGTAATTGCAAAATGAGTGTAGTAAAAATTTTAGAAATGGACGGAAGTAATCAAAATACTATAGACCTACCAACGATTTTCAAAACTCCTTATCGTCCAGAAGTGATTCAAAAAGTTTACAATAATATTAATTCCTATTCATTTCAGAAACAAGGTAGATATCCTGCTGCTGGTCAGATAGTTAGTGCAGAGTCTCGAAATACTGGATTAGGAATTGCAAGATTGGCTAGGGCAAAAGGAGAAGGTTTTCCACGCGCAGGTCAAGCAGCAGGGGTAGCAGGCGTTAGACATGGTAGACTTGCTCATCCTCCAGTCTCATGGAAAAATATATACAAAAAAGTAAATAAAAAAGAAAAATTATTAGCTTTATGTTCTGCTATTGCTGCAACAGCTAACGCTGATCTGATTAGAAAACGTGGTCATCGTTTCAGCAATAATATACAATTACCAATAATTGTTTCAAATAAAATTGAATCAATAACAAAATCAAAAGACTTAGAGAAGATTCTTATAAAAATAGGACTCGAAGATGATCTAAAACGTACACATGTTCGCAGAATTAAATCTGTACATAAAAACGATACAAATAGAAGATCTGCATTAAGTGTCCTATTAATTGTAAGCAATGATGACAATGTAGGAAGATTAAACAATTCTCTCCCAGGAATTGCAGTAAAAACAGTAAAATCAGTAAGTGTATTAGATCTCGCTCCAGGTTCTAAACCCGCAAGATTGACCATTTTTTCTGAAAGTGCTATTAAAGAACTAAACACTTTAAAATCCGCTTCAAGTATAAAGATAGAGATGAATAGTTAATGAAGAAAAATTTAGCAGCGTTAAAATCAGCTAGATCTGTTAAGCAAAAAAGAAAAACTTCAAACTCAGGAAATGAAAAACCATTAATTATCGAACCATATATCACGGAAAAATCATTTAATTTAATAGAAAAAGAAAAAAAATTAACATTTATTGTAGATGAAATAGCAGATAAAAAGTCTATAAAACAAGAATTACATGATCTTTACGAAGCCGAAATAGTTGAAGTTAATACTGCAAGGACTATAGATGGAAAAAAAGCATTCGCAAAGTTCAAAGACTTAGATTCTGCAAGAGACTTAGCTACAAAACTCGGATTGGTTTAATATGTCAAAACAAATTATTCTCGGTAGATTTAAAAATAAGCCATTGGAGGTATAATTCGTATTGGTTAGGGAATTTAAATTTAGAGGTTATAGTCAAGATCAATTAAAATCGATTTCAATAGAATCACTCTTACCATTATTAAATGCACGACAAAGAAGATCTTTGAATAAAAGAGTTGGAAAATATATGACTGATCAGAAACGAAAGTTAAGAGAAGAGATTAAACTTGCCCGTAATGGCAATTTGAATAATAAATTAAAAACGCATGTTCGGGATATGATTATCTTGCCTGATATGATAGGTCTCTCAATTAGTGTACATAATGGTAAAGAATTTTTTGATGTTACTATTAGGCCCGAAATGGTAGGGCATTATTTAGGAGAATATGCTATTACAAATAGAAGAGTACAACATGGTTCACCAGGAGTAGGATCATCTAGATCCAGTTTGTATGTCCCTTTAAAGTGATTGAGTTATGCCAAATTATTCTTATGCATATAAAAATTTTGATAAAAGTAGACAAGTCAGATCTGCTATTAGGGAAAAAGACATTTCTCATAAACATGCTAGAGAGATTTCTTTAGCAATAAAGAATCTTTCTATTGAGAAAGCAAGAGATTATCTTGACTCTGTTTTACGAAAAGAAATAGCAGTCCCGTTTAGGAGGCATAATAATGAAGTTGCCCACCGCTCTAATATTCGTGATGGATTTAGTGCAGGCCGATTTCCATCAAAAGCAACACACGAATTTCTAAAACTTTTGGATAATCTAGAAAGCAATGCTGAATACAAAGGTATGGATCTTGATAGATTAAAGATAATAAATATTGTTGTTCATAAAGGTACTCGATTAAAGAGATTTACTCCACGTGCTATGGGAAGAGCAAGCCCAAAGTTTGATACTCTAGTACATGTTGAAATGATCGCACAAGAAGGTGTAATAACAGAATGAATGCAGCAAAAAATGTAATGTCTAATAATTATAAAAATATGGAACTAGATGAATATCTAAAACAGGCACTAAAAGAGACAGGATATGGGGGTGTGGATATACAAAAAACACCTATTGGTACTAGAATAACATTATATGTAACTCGTCCAGGATTAGTAATAGGAAGAAAAGGCGCCGGTATAAAAGATCTTACGTCAAAGTTAGAGCAAAAATTTGGATTAAATAATCCTCAAGTTTCAGTAATGGAAATTGAAGTTCCAGAATTAAATCCCAAAATCATGGCTAATCGAATAGCTCAACTTGTAGAGAGAGGAACAGCCTTTAGAAGAGCTGCCATGTGGACAATAAATACAGTAATGGGAGCTGGAGCAATGGGTGTGGAAGTTACTATAGCAGGAAAATTAAGAAGTGAAAGAGCACATTTCGAAAAACATGTTGTAGGAGTAATGCCTAAAAGTGGAAATTCTGCAGATAAAATAGTAAAACTAGGCGTAACCGACGTGTTAACTAAAATGGGTTTGATGGGTATTCAGTTACGAATTGCTTTAAAGAATGAAATGCCAAGTGAATTTGAACTCATAGACTCAAGAAGTGAAACTGATTCTAATACTAGTCTGCAATCAGATCAAAACGTAGGAGAGGAAATTGATCAAAATATTGCAGAAGTTCCTGTTCAAAAAAACACTATAGAGAAAAAAAATAATGTAGAAAAAAATAATCAGAATATAAAAAAACCTTATCAAAAACAAAACCTTAAAACAAAAGATATAAAAGATAAATCCGTAAAACAAAATAACCTTAAGGATAATGAAAAAGGAGAAAGTGTTAAAAGTAAATGAGTAGAATAAAATTATCAACTCTTCGAGAAATGAATGATCATGATCTTGAGGATAAATTATTGGAATTGAAGGCGGATCTATCTAAATTACGATCAGAAGGAGCTAAAGGTACTTTGAAAAAAGAAAGTTCTAGTATACGATGGGCTAGAAGAGACATTGCTAGAATTCTTACTCTAATAAACGAGAGACAAATAGAAAAAAAGGTTTAGAAGATATATGCGATCTGTAGAAAATATATTATATCATGAGTTAATTGGATTAAAAATAAAAATCTGCCAATCCCCCCAAGCTGACTTTATAAATGTAATTGGTCAAATTGTTTATGAAACAAAAAATATGCTTTTTATAAAAACATTCAATGGTATTAAAAAAATTGCAAAAAATATAATTTATAAATGTATTATTTACATTCAAAGAAACGCTTGCTTTATAAATGGTAATCAATTGATAGGTCGACCAGAAGATAGAATTTTAAAGATAAAGAGATAATATATGATATGATTAGAAATATAGGTCTTATGGTTTCATTACCAAAAAAATCTTGTGAAGATGAATTGTGTCCTTTCCATGGAAGCTTGCCAGTTCGAGGAAGATTGTACATAGGAACAGTAGAGAGCAATAAATCTTCAAAGATGATTGTTGTTTCAAGAGAATATAATAGATTAGTGAAAAAATATAAAAGATATGAAAGAAGCAAATCTAAAGTTCATGCTTTTCTTCCAGATTGTATTGCTGTTAATGAAGGGCAAAAAGTAAAAATAGCTGAATGTCGGCCTTTATCTAAAACAGTATCTTTTGTAGTAGTTGAAGGAGATAATAAAGATGGCATCTAAGTCAAGAGCAGTTTCTGCCAAAGGAGCATCAGAATTTCGTCCTTATATAACAAGGGCATTGCCAGTTACAGCAGAAATGGTATGCGCTGATAATACTGGTGCAAAAATTCTAAGAATTGCTCAAGTTACAAAATATAAAGGTCGCCATTCAAGAATGCCTTCTGCTGCAGTAGGAGATCTTGTCACTGTGACTGTTAAAAAAGGTCCTGCACAACTAAGAAAACAGATTTTTGGTGCAGTAATAATTAGACAAAAATATCCTATAAGGAGATTAAGTGGTGTTAGAGTAACATTTGAAGATAATGCTGCTGTTTTAGTCACTCCAGAAGGTGAAATTAAAGGAACTGATATAAAAGGACCTGTTGCGGCTGAAGCAGCAGAAAAATGGCCAAGGATTGCAAATCTTGCGTCATTCATAGTATAAGAATATGGTGATTATATATGGTAAATAAAAATACGATTATTAATATAAAAAAACATGTAATTGATAAAAACATTCGTTCACCTCTTGCAGATACTTTGAGAGATGAATACCATAAGAGAAATGCCCGTGTAATTAAGGGAGATACTGTCAAGGTACTACGAGGAGAATATAAAAATGTGGAAGGCAAAGTAGAGAAAGTTAAAACAGGTAGATCTACCCTTTTTATTGAGGGTATTCAAAGAGAAGCCTCTAAAGGAGGCAAAGTAAAAGTTCAGATACATTCTTCTAATGTTATGATTACATCATTAAATTTACAGGATAAACAGAGAGCAAATGTAATTCGAAAAATAAAACCTTCGCCAAATGAAAAAAAAGAAGTTAAAATAAAATCAAATTCACCTAAAACAAAGATAAGACGAAATTTGAATGTTAAAAATGTTCTCAATAAACAATCAAAAAAGATAGCCGGCTCTCAACGTAGTCAAGATAATAAAGGGGATCAATAATCATCATGCTGTTAGAAATTAAAATGTATTTAAAATTACAAATGGAGGCTGAATAAAAAATGGCAAAAAAAGGAGGAAGAACTACCGTAAAAAGACAATTAGCTCCAACTTTTTGGGATATAAACAGAAAAGAAGGACGATTTATTCAAAGAATTCATCCCGGCTCACATTCACAAAAGCATGCTTATCCACTTGGGACTATTTTACGTGATGTATTAAAAGTAGCAAAAACTATGCATGAAGCTAAAAAAATTGTTGATGGAGGCAAAGTAAAGGTAGACAATGTATTAAGATATAATATCAACTTCGCCGTAGGATTAATGGATACCATTGAGCTAATTCCTTCAAAACAATCTTATCGATTTGTGCCTAAGAATTCGCTTTTATTACATCCAATAGAAATAACTGAAGAAGAAAAAGCAATAAAACTTGTAAAGATAAAAACAAAAAATATTGTCAAAGGAAATAAAATACAATATACTTTTCATGATGGTAAAACTGTTCTTTCTGACAGTATTTATTCCGTTGGTGATACTTGTCTTATTAAATTACCAGAATTAGAAACTATTCAACATCTAAAACTAGAAACAGATTGTCTTGTAATATTAACAAGAGGAGACAATGCTGGAAAAATTGGAAAAATCCAAGAAATAAAAGAAGGAACATTTTCTCTTCCTAAACGTGTTGTTATTCTTGTAGAGTCAAGAATATTGGAAATTCCAATCGATGCAATTATGGTTATTAGTGAAAGTAATGAAAATAATCCTAAAATAAAAGTGAGTTAATGACATGTCTGAAATAAATAAAGATTCACATGGAATAATGAAAAAGATTGATATTGAGAAAATTGTAATAAATATCGGTGTTGGAAAATCTGGTGACCCTTTTGAAAGGGCAAAGATGGCATTAGAAGAATTAACTGGTCAAAAACCAAGTCCTAGAGGCGCAAAAAAGTCTGTTAGAGATTTTGGTATTCATAAAGGGGAACCAATTGGCGCTATGGTAACTTTAAGAAAAGAAAATGCAAGAGACTTTTTAAAGAGAATATTTTTAGCTAAAGCAAATTCTTTTAAAAGATCTTCTATAGATAATAATGGAAATCTTTCAATTGGAATCAAAGAACATATAGATATACCTGGAATAAAATATAATCCAGATATAGGAATATTTGGAATGGATGTATGCATATCATTAAAAAGACCTGGTTATCGCATTTCAAAGAAAAGAAACCCAGATAAAATTGGCAAGAACCATAAGATTACAAAAGAAGAATCTGTTGATTTTTTTCAAAAGAATTTTGGAGTTGATGCTACTTAATGCCAAAGCCACGTGAATATTCAGAAACTGGAAGGAAACAGGTTCCCCATGGCAAGGGAAATAGATGGTGCAAAAGATGTGGAGCCTTTAATGGCTTAATCCAAAAATATGACATAAATCTATGTCGACAATGTTTTAGAGATGTTGCAAATAGTATAGGATTCAAAAAATATGAATAAAATATATAATATCAATATTAGAAGAATAAAGAAAATATATAGGAATGAACATAGTACAGTGAAAATAGATACAAATAATAACTTTTTGGAGAAAGAGTTTTAGAATGCCGGCTTTAAATATTGTTTCTAATCTATTTAATACTCTTTACAATAATGAAGTTAGAAGGAAAAAAGAGTGTTTAGTGCTCCCAACGTCACGATTTGCTAGTGAAATTCTTAGAGTTATGCAAAAATATAGGTACATAGGAGAATTTGAACAAATTGATGACAACAGAATGGGGAAATTTAGAATTCAATTATTAGCTAAAATAAACAAATGCGGAATTATTACTCCTAGGTATAGCGTAAAAAAAGACCAATATTTGAATTGGGAAAGACAATTCTTACCAGCTTACAATCTAGGAATATTATTGGTATCAACAAGTAAAGGAATAATGTCACATCATGAAGCTCAAAGTCAAGGATTGGGAGGAGTTCTTATCGGTTATGTCTACTAGTAAAGAAAATAAACAATTTGGTGAAGTTACAATTCCCGAAAATGTCAAAATTATTCAAGAGGGAAATATTATAATTGTTGAAGGTAAAAATGGCAAAATAAAAAAGGATTTTACTAAAATTCCTATAAAACTTGTTTTTGAAGATAATAAGATAATGATACATCCGCCTGGTCAACGTCGTAAAGATTTGGCTTTAATAAATACCGTAAAAAGCATTATTTCTAGTATGATAAAAGGTGTAGAAACAGGATTTACTTATAAACTTAAGATAATCTTTTCTCATTTTCCAATATCTGTTAAAGTCAAAGATAAAAAAGTAATTGTTGAGAATTATTTTGGTGAACGATCTTCTAGAATATCAAAGATTGTGGGTGATACCCAAGTAGAGATAAGTGGAGAAGATGTTATTGTAAAAGGGCCTAGTTTGGAGGATGTGTCTCAAACTGCTACAAACATAGAATCCTCTACAAAAATAAAGAACAAAGATCAAAGAGTCTTTTTAGATGGTGTTTATGTTTACGCAAAACAAGATGGATTATAAGAATAAAATTTACTGTTATTTATAATTCTTCTTACTCTTTGCTTTTTTACAGTTATGATGAATATTATAAACTTGCACTAGCTTTATAAATTGCATAATTGTTATTTCAATATTTTGGTTCTACATTTAAAATCAGTGGTTTATAATTTATGTCATAAGAAAATCTAAATAAGAAAACATTTTTATTGTGATTAAAAAAATGATAGTTGAATGCCGCTGTAGCTCAGCATGGTAGAGCAAATCTAAAGTGATACACTTTAGAGCTTAGCTGGCTGTTAACCAGTGGGTCATCAGTTCGAGTCTGATCAGC
>OCZS010000147.1_pt1 | contig 22404 bp, 18 predicted proteins | sample 1539071 | NCBI WGS metagenome assembly OCZS01 (sample SAMEA3113584, study PRJEB22503) | soil metagenome
GGTTCGCGCGGAAGAACTACTTCTACCCGGACATGCCGAAGAACTTCCAGACCTCTCAGTACGACGAGCCCATCGCGTTCGACGGGTTCCTCGACGTCGAGCTCGACGACGGCGCGGTCTACCGGGTCGAGATCGAGCGCGCCCACATGGAGGAGGACACCGGGAAGTCGCTGCACGTCGGCGGCTCCACCGGACGCATCCACGGGGCGACGCACAGCCTCGTGGACTACAACCGCGCCGGCATCCCCCTCATCGAGATCGTCACCAAGCCGATGCTGGGGACGGGGGAGCGCGCACCGGAGATCGCGCGTGCCTACGTCGCGACCCTGCGGGACCTGCTCAAGGCGCTCGACGTCTCGGACGTCCGAATGGAGCAGGGTTCGATGCGCTGCGACGTCAACCTCTCGCTCACGCCGAAGGGCGCCGACCGGCTCGGCACCCGCACGGAGACCAAGAACGTCAACTCGCTGCGCTCCGTGGAGCGAGCGGTCCGGTACGAGATCGGGCGTCAGGCCGCGGTCCTGTCATCGGGCGGCAGCGTCGTCCAGGAGACCCGGCACTGGCACGAGGACACCGGCGTCACGACGTCCGGGCGCGTGAAGTCCGACGCCGACGACTACCGCTACTTCCCCGAGCCCGACCTCGTGCCGGTGGCGCCGACGGCAGAGATGGTGGAGGCGTTGCGCGGGACCCTGCCCGAGCCGCCGGTGGCCCGCCGTAGGCGGCTTCAGACCTCCTGGGGCTTCAGCGACCTCGAGATGCGCGACGTCGTCAACGCCGGGCTCGTCGAGCTCGTCGAGGAGACGGTGAGAGCCGGCGCCTCCCCTGGTGCGGCGCGCAAGTGGTGGTCGGGGGAGATCGCTCGGCGCGCCAACGCAGTCGGACAGGACGTCCCCACGTATGCCGCCTCGCTCGGGGTGGCGGCGGCGCACGTCGTCGAGCTGGAGGCGCTCGTCAAGCGTGGGCGGCTGAACGACTCGATGGCGCGGCAGGTCTGGGACGCGGTGCTCGCGGGCGAGGGCACTCCCACCGCCGTGGCCGACGCCCGCGGGCTCGAGCTCGTGGAGGACACCGGGGCGCTCGCGTCAGCGGTCGACGCCGTGATCGCCGCCAACCCGGAGGTGGCGGCCAAGGTCCGCGAGGGAAAGGTCGCCGCGGCGGGGGCCCTCATCGGTCAGGTCATGCGTGAGCTCAAGGGCCAGGCGGATGCGGCAGCGGCGCGTGCCCTCATCCTGGAGCGTCTCGGCCAGTCCTGACCCCGGGCCCCGGGGCCGCATCCGCGCGAGGCGTCGTGCCCGCCGACTGCCCAGGAGCGGGCAGGACAGCCCCCTCGGGGGAGGTGCATGATCGGCGTATGACCCGGGCAGCACAGGACCGCACGCTCGTCCTCCTCCGCCATGCCAAGGCCGAGCAGCAGGGTTGGGACGACGACCACGAGCGGCAGCTGACCGGGCGCGGCCGGCGCGACGCCGCGGCCGCCGGCCGGTGGCTCGTCCAGCACGGCATCGGCCTGGACGAGGTGCTGTGCTCGACGTCCGAGCGCACCCAGCAGACCGCCGAGGGCGTGTGGTCAGGTGGCTGCCCCGAGACGGACCTTCACCTCGACCGGCGCATCTACCTCGCATCGCCCGAGCGGCTGCTCGAGGTCGTTCGGGAGGCGGACGACGACGCCGACGTCGTCATGGTCATCGGCCACGCTCCCGGCATCCCGGCGCTGGCCGAGCTGCTCTGCGACGGCGAGGGCAGCGTCGAGGGGCACCGGCGGATGGCCGAGGGGTTCCCGACGTGCGGGGTGGCCCTCCTGCACTACGCGGGCCGGTGGGCCGACATGGGGTTCGGCGACGCCCGCCTCGAGCGCTTCCACGTGTGCCGCGACGGCACCTGACTCCTGTGGCGCCGGGGCAAGCCGGGCCCGGAGTGGGCGCCCTGGGGCGGCATCCTCACATCAGCGAGCGCATGGCCGCGGTGGCACCCCGCAGGTAGCGCTCGACGACGTCACGGTCGTGGGCGTCGAGGGATGCGTCGAGCGCGGCGAGGGCGGTGAACATGGGGGCCATCCGGGTGTAGACCTCCGTACGCCCTGAGTCGGTGATGACCACCTCGGTACGCCGGCCGTCGGCGGCGTGTGCCCGCCGCGTCACGTGGCCCCGGGTCACGAGCCGGTCGACGATCCCCGAGGACGCGGCGGAGGTGACGCCCAGTGCGCGCGCCAGCTCGACGGGTCCCATCGGCGCGCCCATGAGATGGCGCAACGAGTGCAGCTCGGAGGTGGAGAGGCCCGCCTTGCGCGCCACCTCGTGAGGCACCCGCGTGCCGACGTCGACGAGCTCCTGCAGGGCATCGAGCGTTGTCGAACCTTGCCACTGCGGGACCACTCTCCGCAGGTCTCGACTTGCGTCGGCTGACCGAGGCTTCGTAATATTCCTCACCTACTTAGCAACTGGTTGAGTTATCTATTTGACTATCTTAGCAACGGAGGCGTCATGGGAAGGGTGGCATCCCTCATCACCCGGAAGTGGGTGGCCGGGCTCCTCGCCCTCGTCGCCATCCTCGGAGCCGGGGCCGTCATCGGCCTGGTGGGTCAGGCGGAGTCGCCGGCGACAGGGACTGCGGCTCTGCCCGATGGGACGGACAGCCGCGAGGCCGCGGAGCTGCGGGACCAGCTGCCCGAGGACGAGGGCTCGTCCGCCGTCGTCCTGTTCAGCAGCGACGACGCCCTCAGTGCCTCGGAGCTCGGCCTCATCGAGGCGAGGGCGAGCAGCCTCCCCGGTGCCACGGGGGCGCCGCCGGCCGTCGCGGACGACGGCACGGCGGCTGCGGTGGTCGTTCCCGTGACCACCCGCGACGCGATGGAGACCGCCGAGGTCGTCACCGAGCTCCGCGAGGCGGCCAGTGCCGACCTGCCGCAGGGCCTCACGGCGCAGGTGACGGGGCCTGCGGCCGTGGAGGCCGATCTCGCGGCGGTGTTCGACGGGGCTGACGGGCGCCTCCTCGCCGCCACGGCGTCGGTCGTCGCGATCCTGCTCGTCATCACCTACCGCAGCCCGTTCCTCTGGCTGGTCCCGCTGACGATCGTCGGTGTCGCCGACCAGCTCGCCGCCGTCCTCGCCACCCGGACCCTCGCGGCGCTCGACGTGCTGTGGGACGAGTCGACGATCGGCATCCTCTCGGTCCTCGTCTTCGGCGCCGGCACCGACTACGCCCTCCTCCTCATCAGCCGGTACCGCGACCAGCTCCGCATCACGGCCGACCGCCGGGAGGCCATGGCCATCGCACTCCGGCGGACCACCGAGGCAGTGCTGTCCAGCGCCACGACGGTGGTCCTCGGGCTCCTCACACTGCTGCTCTCGCTCTTCCCGGCAACTCGCGGGCTCGGCCTGGCGTGCGCGGTCGGCGTGCTGGTCGCCGCGACTTTCGCGCTCGTCGTGCTGCCGGCGGCCCTCGTCGTGTTCGGCCGCTGGATCTTCTGGCCGAAGGTCCCGCGAGTGGGCCAGACCGGTCTCGCCGACTCCCGGTCGCTCTGGCGCCGGGTCGGGGATGCCGTGGCGGCGCGGCCCGCGGGCTTCGTCACGGTCACCGTGCTCGTCCTGGGCATCCTGGCCGGTGGGGTCACCCAGATCCAGACCGGTCTCTACGGCGCCGACCAGTTCCTCGAGAAGCCGGAGGCCATCGCGGCGGGCGAGCGGCTGGCCGCATCATTCCCCGCGGGCGCCGCCGACCCGACCTTCGTGATGACCCGTGGTGACGGCGAAGCCGTCGCGAGCACCGTCCGAGAGGTCGAGGGGGTGAGCTCTGCTCGGGTCGGGGCGAGCGGCAACGGCATCAGCGAGATCGACGCGGTCATCGACGCCCAGCCCGGCTCGGACGAGGCGCGCGCGACGATCACCGCCCTGCGCGAAGCCCTGGGGAGTCTTCCCGACACCCATGTGGGCGGCACGGAGGCCGTTGCGCTGGACGCCTCTGACGCCTCGGCCCGTGATCGCGCGGTCATCCTGCCGCTGATCCTCGCCCTCGTCCTCCTCGCCCTCGCCGCGCTGCTGCGTTCGGTGGTGGCTCCGGTCGTGCTCGTCACGACAGTGGTCCTCACCTACCTGGCCAGCCTCGGCCTGTCGTGGCTGGTCTTCACGCGGGTCCTTGGCTTCGAGCGGCTCGATGACGGGGTGCCCCTGCTCGCCTTCGTGTTCCTCGTGGCGCTCGGCGTGGACTACAACATCTTCCTCGTCACACGCGCCGCCGAGGAAGCGCGCGGGCACGGCGCGAACCGGGGGATGCTGCGGGCGCTGGCCGCGACAGGAGGCGTCATCACGAGCGCCGGCATCCTCCTCGCGGCGGTCTTCGCCGTGCTCGGTGTGCTCCCTCTGGTGGTCCTCGCCCAGCTCGGCGTCGTCATCTGCGTCGGTGTGCTCCTCGACACCCTCGTCGTCCGCACCGTGCTCGTGCCGGCCATCGCCCTCCTCCTCGGTGACCGTTTCTGGTGGCCACGTGCCGTCGGCGGTCCGGCCGCGGCCGACCCTCGCCCGACCCGGCGCCGTCGCGGTGGTTCTCGTCGTCCTCGGCCTCGGTCCCGGGTGGGTCACCGTCGCCACGGGGTCGGCGATCGCCGATCCGAAACCTCAGCGAAGGGAGTCATGACGGGGTCGTGACTTTCCTCGGTGGAGAACGCATCCACCGGCGGCCCTCACGCCGAACTACGGGTGAGGTCGCGTCAGGTCGGCCCATCACGAGGGAGGACCGTCCATGAGCGTCGCGACGCCGACGCGGGGCCCGTGCGTCGCCACGCCGGTGCGCTCGCTGCCGCGGCTCGCCGCGCGGCGGCCCCGACGGACGCGCCCGGGCCGCACCGACCCCCGACGGGCCCTTATCGTGGAGGGCGTGCGCACCGACGAGGAGGAGACGACGGCGGTCATGCACGACCTCGCCGAGCGCCTGCGCGACGGCTCCCTCGAGGCCCTCGAGGAGGCCTACGCCCGCTGGTCCTCCCTGGTGCACACCCTCGCGCTGCGCTCGCTCGGCAACCACCACGACGCCGAGGACGTGACCCAACAGGTGTTCGTCGCCGCGTGGCGCAGTCGGCACACACTCCGTCCGGAGCGGGGCACCGTGCCCGGTTGGCTCGTCGGCATCACCCGCAACAAGGTGGCGGACCTCCACGCCCAACGCGCCCGCCAGGCCCGTGACCTCGGAGCCGCGGCGCTCGACGCCCTGCCAGACCAGCACGACCCGCCGCCCGACGAGCAGCTCGCCGCCCGCCTCGTGCTCGCCGACGCCCTCGACGACCTGGGGGAACCCCGCTCGACCGTCGTCCGGATGGCGTTCCTCGAGGACCTCACCCACGACGAGATCGCCCGTCGGCTCCAGCTTCCGCTCGGAACGGTCAAGAGCCATGTCCGCCGGGGCCTCCTCCACCTCCGATCGCGCCTCGAGGAGGTGAACCATGTCCCATCCTGAGGACGACGTCCTCGTCGACCTCGCCACGGGCGAGCAGGTCGATGCCGCGGTGACAGCCCACGTCACCTCGTGCCCACGGTGCTCGGCCGAGGTCTCCGCACTGCGTGAGGTGCTGTTCGCCGTGCGCGAGCCGCGACCCGAGCTCGTGGCGGCACCACCCGGCGTCTGGAACGCCGTGAGCGCCGAGATCAGGCGAGCCGACGCGGCGCCGGAGCTGCGCCCAGCAGCGACGGACCTGGAGCCGTCCAGCCGGGCAGCCGCCGAGGCAGGGCCTGGAGCACCAGCTTCTCCGCCGGCATCCGGTCAGCCCGTCGACCTCGCCGCCCGTCAGAGGGATCGCGGTCGCCGACGCGCACCGCTGACGTGGATCGCGGCTGCGGCCGCCGCGGGTCTCGTCGTCGGGGCCGTGGGCGGCCGCCTCGCCGACCGTACCGAGCCGGACCCGACGGCCGTGACGCTGGCCAGCACGACGCTGGACACGCTCGACACGCAGCAGGCGCGGGGAACCGCGGAGGTCCTGCGTCACGCCGACCGCGTGGACCTCGCCCTCCGCACCGATCCGCTCGACCCTCCCCAGGACGGTTATCTCGAGGTCTGGCTCATCAACGAGGACCTGCAGCGGATGGTCTCGGTCGGCGTGCTCCGCCCGGATGCAGCCGACCAGACGTTCCCCATCCCGCAGCAGCTGCTCGACGAGGGCTACGTCATCGTCGACATCTCCCGGGAGGGCTTCGACGACTCGCCCGAGCACTCCGGCGACAGCGTCGTCCGCGGCTCGCTGGCGACCTGACCTCGTGGCCCGGACCGCCGGACCGGTGAGGCGGACCGTCCCTAGGATGGCGACATGACGACCTCCCCCGACATCAAGCCACGCAGCCGCGATGTCACCGACGGTCTCGAGCGGGCGGCCGCCCGGGGGATGCTTCGAGCCGTCGGCATGGGCGACGACGACTTCGCCAAGCCCCAGATCGGCGTCGCCAGCTCGTGGAACGAGATCACGCCGTGCAACCTCTCGCTCGACCGGCTCGCCAAGGCGGTGAAGGACGGGGTCCACGCGGGGGGCGGCTACCCGCTCGAGTTCGGGACGATCTCGGTGAGCGACGGCATCTCGATGGGACACGAGGGCATGCACTTCTCCCTCGTGAGCAGGGAGATCATCGCCGACTCCGTCGAGACCGTCATGAACGCCGAGCGCCTCGACGGCTCGGTCCTGCTGGCGGGGTGCGACAAGTCGCTGCCCGGCATGCTCATGGCCGCGGCACGGCTGGACCTCGCCTCCGTGTTCCTCTACGCCGGGTCGATCCTGCCCGGCATCGCCAAGATGTCGGACGGGTCGGAGCGGACCGTCACGATCATCGACGCCTTCGAGGCGGTTGGCGCCTGTGCCCGTGGCCTGATGTCGCGGGAGGACGTCGACGCCATCGAGCGGGCCATCTGCCCGGGCGAGGGGGCCTGCGGGGGGATGTACACGGCGAACACCATGGCCTCGGTCGCCGAGGCGCTGGGCATGTCGCTGCCTGGCTCGGCCGCGCCGCCGGCGACCGATCGGCGCCGCGACGGCTTCGCGCGCAAGTCCGGTGAGGCGGTCGTCGAGCTCCTGCGGCGCGGCATCACCGCTCGCGACGTCATGACCAAGGAGGCCTTCGAGAACGCGATCGCCGTTCTCATGGCCTTCGGTGGGTCGACCAACGCCGTGCTGCACCTCCTGGCCATCGCCCACGAGGCGGAGGTCGCGCTCACCCTCGAGGACTTCCAGCGGGTCGGCGCCCGCGTTCCGCACCTGGCCGACGTCAAGCCGTTCGGCCAGTACGTCATGACCGACGTCGACCGCGTCGGCGGGGTTCCGGTCGTTCTGCGGGCGCTGTTGGATGCCGGTCTCCTGCACGGAGACTGCCTCACCGTCACCGGTCGGACGATGGCTGAGAACCTTGCCCACATCGCCCCGCCGGACGTCGACGGCAAGGTCGTGCGGGCGATGCGCGAGCCGATCCACGCGACAGGGGGCATCACGGTGCTGAGCGGATCGCTCGCCCCGGACGGGGCCGTCGTGAAGTCCGCGGGCTTCGACTCCGACGTCTTCGAGGGCACCGCTCGGGTCTTCGACGGTGAGCGGGCCGCGATGGACGCGGTGGAGAACGGAGCGCTGAGCACCGGGGACGTCGTCGTCATCCGGTACGAGGGTCCCAAGGGGGGCCCCGGCATGCGCGAGATGCTCGCGGTGACCGGCGCGATCAAGGGTGCCGGCCTGGGCAAGGACGTGCTCCTGCTGACGGACGGCCGGTTCTCCGGCGGTACCACCGGCCTGTGCGTCGGACACGTCGCCCCCGAGGCGGTCGACGAGGGGCCCATCGCGTTCGTCCGGGACGGCGATGGGATCCGCCTCGACGTGGCCCGGGGCCGCCTCGACCTCCTCGTCGACGACGACGAGCTGGCCCGGCGCCGCGCGGAAGGCGTGACGCACCCCGAGCCGAAGTACACCCGCGGGGTGCTCGCGAAGTACCGCCGCCTCGTCGGCAGCGCCAGCACGGGCGCGGTGTGTGACTGAGGTCGGGCCGGGGGACCCGGCCCTCGAGCTCCGAGGTCTCGTCAAGGAGTTCCGGGGCCGGAGGGTCGTCCATGCGTTGACCCTGGCCGTGCCACGGGGATCGCTCTTCGGCCTCGTCGGTCCCAACGGCGCCGGCAAGACGACCACCTTGTCCATGGCGACCGGGCTGCTGCGACCGGACGGTGGCACCGCCAGGGTCCTCGGCCACGACGTGTGGGCCGATCCGGCGGCCGCCAAGGCCGCCATGGGCGTCGCGCCTGACGGCATGCGCCTGTTCGAGCAGCTCTCCGGCCGCGAGCTGCTCCTCTACGTCGGCGCACTGCGTCGGATGCCGGTCGACGTCACCGCCGCACGTGCCGCCGAGCTGCTCGCCGTGCTCGACCTCGCCGAGGACGCCAGCACCGTCGTCGCCGACTACTCCGCGGGGATGGTGAAGAAGATCAGCCTCGCCGCGGCGCTCATCCACGCGCCGCGGCTGCTCGTCCTCGACGAGCCGTTCGAGGCCGTCGACCCGGTCTCGGGCCAGACCATCCGCACGATCCTGCGCCGATACGTCGCGAGCGGGGGCACCGTCGTCATGTCGAGCCACGTCATGGAGCTCGTCGAGGGCCTCTGCGACCGGGTCGCCGTCATCGCCGGCGGCCGGGTGCTCGCCGAGGACACCATCGGCGGGCTCACCCGCGGTGGGTCGCTGCACGACCGCTTCCTGGAGCTCGTCGGGGCGACCGACTCAGCCGGCGAGGGCCTGACGTGGCTCGGCTGACGTGAGCGCGCACGGGGGCTGGGTGTGGTCGGCCTGATCGTCCGGCTGCGGTTCGCCATGTGGCGGACCGCGATGTCGCGCAGCCCTCTGCACCTCGTGTCGTCGATCGTCGGCGCCCTCGCCGCTATCGGCGTGCTCGCACTGCTGGGGCCCGGGCTCATCCTCCTCGCCGGGCAGCCGGTGCGCATCACCGCACTCACGGTGCCCCTCTTCGCGGTCATCACCCTCATGTGGGGGGTGCTCAGCCTCATCGCGACAGGGGTCGACTCCATCCTCGACCCCGCCCGTTTCGCCGTCCTGCCCCTGCGCGCGTCCGAGCTCGCGCGAGGGCTGCTCGCCGCAGCCTGCACCGGCATCCCCGCGCTCATGCTTGCCGGCCTGGCACTGGCGCAGACCGGCTCCTGGCTGGGGCACCCCGCAGCGGTCCCTGCGGCGCTGCTCGGGGGAGTGTTGGGCCTGCTCACGGCGATCCTGTTCTCCCGGGCGGTGACGAGCGCGCTGGCCGCTGTCATGACGACCCGTGCGGGCAGGGTGCTCGGCGCCGTGGTCGTGTCCCTGGTGACACTCCTCCCGCTGGGCCTCAACCTCCTGCTGACCACCGGGTCGCTGGCCGCAGACCTCTCCTCCTTCGACGCCACCCGTTCCGCGACGGTGGCGTCGTGGACGCCCGTGGGCTGGGCGTGGGCGCTGCCGTTCGACGTCTCCACCGGCCGTTGGGGGGCCGCCGCCGTGCACCTGGCCCTCGCGCTGCTGCTCATCGGGGCGCTCTGGGTGGTCTGGGTGCGCCGGCTCGACCGGACGCTCACCTCCCCGCTGACCAGCGCGGGGGGCCAACGGATCGGTCACGGTCGCCTCCTCCCGGCCGTCCTCGGCACCTCACCGACCGCCACGGTCGCAGCTCGGCGGATCCGCGCCTGGTACCGCGACAGCCGGCTCGTGGGCATCGCCCTCCGCACGGCGGTTCTCCCGGTGTTCTTCGTGGCCCAGGCTGTCCTCACGGGGATGCCGGGGCTCGCGGGGGTGGGCGTCGTGACGCTTGCGGTCTTCGCCGGACTGACCCTCATGAACGACCTCGCCTTCGACGGCCCGGCGTGGTGGCTGCACGTGGCCGTCGGAGTCCGTGGGTGGGAGGACCGGCTGGGTCGGGCGCTCGCCTCCGCCGTCGTCTTCGGCCCGGTGGTCCTCCTCACGTATGCCGTGAGCGTCGCCATCGGCGTCATCGGCCGTCCCGTCCCGTGGCTCACGGTGATCGTCGTCGCGTTCCTCGCCAGCCTCGGCCTGGCCGTCGCTGTCGGGGCCGTGCTCCCCGGGACGGCGCCCCGGACGGGGGGCAACCCGTTCGCCGCCACCTCCGGAGGAGCGGCTCAGGGATGCCTGACGGCGATCGTGTCCTTCGTCGGGCCCGTCGTGCTGACCCTGCCGGTCGCGGTTGCGGCGGCGGTCACCGCAGGCTCGGTGCCCGGCCGGTGGCTCACTCTCGCGCTCGGCACGGCATACGGGCTCGGCCTCCTCGCCCTCGGCGTGATCCTCGGTGGGCGGCGGCTCGACCGGCGGTCGCCCGAGGTGCTGGGCCAGCTGGCCCACGCCCAGCTCTAGGCCACCGGCCGGCTCTGGGGCACGGGAGCCGGCTCCGGGTCGGTGCGGTCGTGGGCGGCACGCACCACACCTACGGGCGCAAAGCGGTCGTGGAGGGTGACGAGCAGGGAGAGGAGGAGGACGAAGAAGAGCATGTCGGACTCGCTCAGGGAGCCGCCCCCGAGGACGAGGCGAGCGAGGAGCACGAGCATCACGTTCGTCAGGACCCGGACGCCGAACGCGGCGAAGAGCCCTTCGCGGCTCTGCGCCCACCGAGCGACAGCGAGGGAGATCGCGGCGTTGGCGACGACGTAGGCCGCGACACCGACGAACATCCCGAGGTCCGACACCTCGAGGCCCGGCAGGACGCGGGCGTAGATCGTCGAGAGCAGGCCGATGAGGACGACCTTCTCCACAGTCCACCACGACCGGATTCTCACGTTCGCCGCCGTCCAGGCATCACGTTCGGTGGCCGTGTCCATCTCCTCCGGGAGGGGGTCGGCGACAACTCGCCATGTCCAGTCGGGTCGTGGGAGGCGCGGGCGCACGACGAACCAGAGCACGGCGAGGCCGGCCAGGGCCGCCGCGACGATGAGTGGTGCGAACCACGACACGTCCGTCCACGTGTCGGTGAAGTCGAGCTGCGCGATGTGGATCCAGTACTCCTGCGGCAGCTTGACGAAGACCCAGATGGCCGCCGCGGTGAGCACCCAGAAGCGCGTGCCGAAGCGTCGGGGGTCCCAGCGGAGACGGACCACCTCGTAGGCGATGAAGAAGTACTCGAACGTGTTGGGGAAGACGAGCAGCAGGGTCCGGTTCCCGGTCAGCTCGAACGCCATGACGCCGACCATCCGGTAGAAGAAGAGGAAGCGGGCGATCTGCACCGCCGAGCTCCTCGTCCAGTTCTGGAGCGTCGAGAGGAAGGCGATGGCGAGGTAGTAGACGTCCATCGCCTTGTCGTAGTTCTGGTATCCCGGGGGGTCGAACCCGAAGGCCTGGAAGATGCTCTGGTCGATCCCGTCGAGGACGAGGCACGCGAGGATCGCCGGCAGCGGGAAGCGCGGGATGAACAGGGGCACGAGGAAGCGCGCCCCCACCACGGCCACGAAGACGATGGTGACCTCGGTCGTCATACGGGCTCCCGGCGCTCGTGCTCCGCCGTGCGACGGTGCGTGGCCGCGAGGCTAGCGGAGCGACGTCGTCCACGTCGGACGAGGAGTGCCGCCCGCTGGGGCCGGGCGAGAGTTGCCCGCCCGGATCGTGGGACCGGGCGTCTCGCCCGTTGACACGGCCCTCACCTGCGGGGAGAGTGAACCCGTGGCCCGAGTCCTCGTACTTCCCCCGCGCGTCTGACCGACCGAGACCAGACGCGCTCCCTCCGTCGTCCCGCTCCCGGGACTGGAGGGTTTTTTTGTGCACGGACGACGACCGGGAGCAGCGACCCGAGAGAGCGGTGACAGGCAGTGAGCGACGTGAGACCGGCGACCCCGGTTGCCCCAGCGGTCCCCAGCGCGCCGAGCCCTGCGCAGCTGGCACAGCAGGCCAGGGCGCGCTCGCCGATCGAGGTGACCGGCGCGCAGAGCCTCGTCCTGTCGCTCGAGGCCATGGACGTCGACACCGTCTTCGGTATCCCCGGCGGTGCCATCCTGCCCGCGTACGACCCGCTCCTCGACTCGGTGAAGGTGCGGCACATCCTCGTGCGCCACGAGCAGGGCGCCGGCCACGCGGCCGAGGGCTACGCCTCGGCAACCGGGCGGGTGGGCGTCTGCATGGCGACCTCGGGGCCCGGCGCGACGAACCTCGTGACCCCGTTGGCCGACGCCCACATGGACTCGGTGCCGATCGTCGCGATCACGGGGCAGGTGAGCTCGAAGGCGATCGGCACGGACGCGTTCCAGGAGGCCGACATCCGCGGCATCACGATGCCGATCACGAAGCACAACTACCTCGTCACCAACGCCGCAGACATCCCCCGCGTCATCGCCGAGGCCTTCCACATCGCCTCGACGGGACGCCCGGGACCCGTGCTCGTCGACATCGCCAAGGACGCCCTCCAGGCCCGCACGACGTTCTCCTGGCCGCCTCGTTTCGAGCTGCCCGGCTACCGTCCCGTGGCGCGCCCCCACAGCAAGCAGATCCGCGAGGCCGCGCGGCTCATCGCGCAGGCCGAGCGACCGATCCTCTACGTCGGCGGTGGCGTCATCCGCGCCAGGGCCACCGAGGAGCTGCACCGTCTCGTCGAGCTGAGCCGGATCCCCGTCGTCACCACGCTCATGGCTCGCGGGGCCCTGCCCGACAGCCACCCCCTCCACCTCGGGATGCCGGGGATGCACGGCTCCGTCCCCGCGGTGACCGGCCTCCAGAAGGCCGACCTCATCATCGCCCTCGGGGCCCGCTTCGACGACCGGGTCACCGGTCAGCTCTCGACGTTCGCCCCCGAGGCGCGGGTGGTCCATGCGGACATCGACCCGGCGGAGATCTCCAAGAACCGCAGGGCCGACGTGCCGATCGTGGGTGACTGCAAGGCGGTCATCGCCGACCTCATCGAGGCCGTCGACGCGGACAACGACGCGGGCAGGGGAGGCGACTACACCGAGTGGCGCGAGCGCGTCGCCGGCTGGAAGGAGTCATTCCCCCTGGGCTACGCCGAGCCGGAGGGTGGGACGCTGGCCCCGCAGTACGTCCTGGAGCGGCTCAGCGCCATCGCCGGCCCGGAGTCGATCTACGTCGCCGGCGTCGGACAGCACCAGATGTGGGCCGCGCAGTTCGTGCAGTACGAACGCCCCAACGCCTGGCTCAACTCCGGTGGCCTGGGGACGATGGGGTATGCCGTGCCCGCCGCGATGGGTGCCCAGGTCGGCGAACCGCACCGCACGGTGTGGGCGGTCGACGGTGACGGCTGCTTCCAGATGACGAACCAGGAGCTCGCGACCTGCGTCATCAACAACATCCCGATCAAGGTCGCCATCATCAACAACAGCTCACTCGGCATGGTCCGTCAGTGGCAGACGCTGTTCTACAACGAGCGCTACTCCAACACCGACCTGCACACCTCGGTGGGGTCCCGCGTCCCCGACTTCGTCAAGCTCGCCGAGGCCTACGGCTGCGTCGGCCTGCGGTGCGAGCGACCGGAGGACGTCGATGCGACGATCCGTGCGGCGATGGACGTCACCGACCGGCCGGTGGTCGTCGACTTCGTCGTGCACCGCGACGCCATGGTGTGGCCGATGGTCCCGGCCGGAGTGAGCAACGACGCGATCCAGGTCGCCCGCGACACCGCGCCCCAGTGGGACCGCGAGGAGTCCGAGGCGGTCGAGCAGTCGCTCGACCCCGACCACGACGGGATCCCCTCGGGCTCCCACCGGATCTGAAGGGAGCCGAACCATGTCGAAGCACACGCTGTCGGTCCTCGTGGAGAACAAGCCCGGAGTGCTGGCCCGGATCGCCGCCCTCTTCTCGCGTCGGGGGTTCAACATCGACTCGCTCGCGGTGGGCGAGACGGAGTATCCCGACGTCTCCCGGATGACCGTCGTCGTCGACGTCGACGAGCTGCCCCTGGAGCAGGTCACCAAGCAGCTCAACAAGCTCGTGGAGGTGCTCAAGGTCGTCGAGCTCGAGCCCGCGTCCGCCGTCCAGCGCCAGGTCATGCTCATCAAGGTCCGGGCCGACCCGGCCACCCGCAGCCAGGTCCTCGAGATGGTCTCGATGTTCCGCGCCAAGGTCGTCGACGTCGCGACCGACTCGCTCACCATCGAGGCGACGGGAACCACCGACAAGCTGCGCGCGCTGCTCGAGGTGCTCCAGCCGTACGGCGTCAAGGAGCTCGTGCAGTCCGGCATCGTCGCGGTCGGCCGGGGCCCGAGGTCCATCACGGACCGGGCCCTGCGCAGCGCCTGAGATCGCGCCCCGCCGCGCCGGCCGCACGGCATACAGTCCCACCGTCACCTGGGCACGCACGAAGGAACCGACGCCCACCACCACCGAAGGAGAGGCCGACACGATGGCCGAGATGTTCTACGACGACGACGCCGATCTGGCGGTCATCCAGGACCGCAAGGTCGCGGTCATCGGCTACGGCAGCCAGGGTCACGCCCACGCGCTGAACCTGCGGGACTCCGGCGTGGACGTGCGCGTCGGCCTCGCCGAGGGGTCGAAGTCCCGCCCCAAGGCAGCGGCGGAAGGGCTGCGGGTCCTCTCCGTGGCGGATGCCGTCACGGAGGCCGATCTCGTCGTGATCCTCACCCCCGACCAGGTGCAGCGGACGGTGTACGCGGAGCACATCGAGCCCCACCTCCGCGAGGGTGCCGCCCTCCTCTTCGGGCACGGGTTCAACATCCGGTTCGGCTACATCAAGCCGCCGACCGGCTCCGACGTCCTCATGGTCGCTCCCAAGGGCCCGGGCCACCTCGTCCGCCGCGAGTACGTGGACGGCCGGGGTGTGCCGGTGCTGCTCGCCGTCGAACAGGACGCCTCTGGCACTGCCTGGGACGTCGCGAGGTCCTATGCCAAGGCGATCGGGGGCCTGCGCGCGGGCGGCATCACGACCACGTTCACCGAGGAGACCGAGACCGACCTGTTCGGCGAGCAGTCGGTGCTCTGCGGCGGCGCCTCGCAGCTCGTCATGTACGGGTTCGAGACCCTCGTCGAGGCGGGATACCAGCCGGAGGTCGCCTACTTCGAGTGCCTCCACGAGCTCAAGCTCATCGTGGACCTCATGGTCGAGGGCGGCATCGCCAAGCAGCGCTGGTCGGTCTCGGACACGGCGGAGTACGGCGACTACGTCTCCGGACCTCGGGTCATCGACCCCTCGGTCAAGGAGAACATGAAGGCCGTGCTCGCCGACATCAGGAGTGGTGCCTTCGCGCAGCGCTTCATCGACGACCAGGACGCCGGCGCACCCGAGTTCACGGCTCTGCGCAGGAAGGGCGCCGAGCACCCCATCGAGGCGACCGGCCGTGAGCTGCGCAAGCTCATGGCCTGGGTCGACTCGGACCGCGACCAGGACTACGTGGAGGGCTCGGCCGCGCGCTAGCCACCGATCGGGCCACATCGTGGCCAGCGGCGGCCACATGGTGGCACGCCCCTATCATGGTGTGCCGGCCCAGCGGCGTGCCGACGGGCCACCCGAACGCGGGGAGGGCGACGCCCACCCGGCACCGGCATCCCGCCGATCGGCGGATGACTCACCGCAGCACCGAAGGCAGGAACGTCTCGTGACCAAGCCCGTCGTCCTCATCGCCGAGGAGCTCTCGCCCGCCACCCTCGACGCCCTCGGACCGGACTTCGAGGTGCGCCACGTCGACGGCGCCGACCGCTCGGCCCTGCTGCCGGCGCTCACCGACGTGGACGCGGTGCTCATCCGGTCCGCCACGAAGATCGACGCCGAGGCCCTGGCCGCGGCGAGGAACCTCAAGGTGGTGGCGCGAGCCGGCGTGGGGCTCGACAACGTCGACGTGCCGGCGGCGACGAAGGCCGGGGTCATGGTGGTCAACGCCCCGACGTCCAACATCACGAGCGCCGCCGAGCTCGCGGTCGGCCTCCTCCTCGCCTGTGCCCGCAACATCGCCCCGGCGAACGAGGCCCTGAGGAACGGCGCGTGGAAGCGCAGCAAGTACGGCGGTGTCGAGCTGCTCGACAAGAAGGTGGGGGTCGTCGGGTTCGGCCGGATCGGCCAGCTGGTCGCGGAGCGGCTCAAGGGCTTCGGCGTCGAGATCCTCGCCTACGACCCGTACGTCTCGGTCCAGCGCGCCGGCCAGCTCGGTGCCCGTCTCGTCACGCTCGACGAGCTGCTCGCCGAGTCGGACTTCATCACGATCCACCTGCCCAAGACGCCGGAGACCATGGGGCTCATCGGCAAGGAGGCGCTGACGAAGGTGAAGCCGTCGGTGCGTGTCATCAACGCCGCCCGGGGCGGCGTTCTCGACGAGGAGGCCCTCGCGGCCGCGATCGCCGAGGGCCGGGTGGCCGGTGCCGGTCTCGACGTCTTCGCCACGGAGCCCTGCACCGACAGCCCGCTGTTCGCCCACGAGTCGGTCGTCGTCACGCCCCACCTCGGTGCCTCCACGGAGGAGGCCCAGGAGAAGGCCGGCGTCGCCGTCGCTCGGTCGGTGCGCCTGGCGCTGGGGGGTGACCTCGTGCCGGATGCCGTCAACGTCGCCGGTGGCGCCGTGGCCGAGGAGGTGCGTCCCGGCATCGACCTCGTCGAGAAGCTCGGTCGGGTCTTCACCGCCTTCGCGGGCTCGGTTCCCGTGCAGCTCGACGTCGAGGTGCGTGGGGAGATCACGAGCCACGACGTCTCGGTGTGGGAGCTGTCGGCGCTCAAGGGACTCTTCACCGACGTCACCGAGGACCCGGTGACCTACGTCAACGCGCCCCTGCTCGCCAAGGAGCGCGGCTGCGAGTCGCGCCTCGTCACCGACGAGGTGTCCGAGGACTTCCGCAACGTCACCACGCTGCACGGGACCCTCGCCGACGGTACGACCCTCTCGGTCTCCGGCACGCTCACCGGGCCGAAGATGGTGCAGAAGCTCATCGGCATCAACAGCTACGACCTCGAGATCCCGATCTCCACGCACATGGCGTTCTTCGCCTATGAGGACCGGCCTGGCGTCATCGGCGTCGTCGGCAAGCTCCTCGGCGACGCCGACGTCAACATCGCCGGCATGCAGGTCTCCCGTGACGACGACGTGGGGAAGGCCCTCGTCGCGTTGACCGTCGACAGCCTCATCCCCGCCGACGTCATCGCGGCCATCGAGAAGGAGATCGGCGCGGAGACCGTCCGCGTGGTCGACCTGGTCTGACCGGCGGACCGGACCCATCGAGGCCGCCCACCGCGGTGGGCGGCCCGACGCCCCGGTCTGGCGCCGCTGCCGCTCACAGGGATCTCCCCCGAGCCACACCGGCTCGGTTGTTGCCGACGATCGGCTGCGCGACCCTCGATGACGGTGTAGCTGACGGCCCACACGACCACACCCCCCCGGGCAGCGAGCGCCCGCAGGACCAGGTGCCGCCGGGGGCCGGGCATGGTGCGGAATCCATGGCGTCTGGCGGTGGCAGCCATGGATCCCGACGCCAAAGGGCCCCGCACGGCGCAGGTCCGGTCGTCGAAGCGTCCGAATGCTGGGAAACCCCATGACACGTAGTTGGACGTCCACGTACCGTCGACGGCATGACGCGGCGGGTGGTACTCCTGATTCCCGGCCGCGGCGAGGTTCGGTAGTCAGCTCCCTCGCCGCGGAGATCCCGTGGCGCCGCTGACCGTTCGCCGGCACGACCGTCGGCTCGAGCACCGTGCACCCCTGACCAGAGAGCGGCAGTGTCGCCGCGGAAGTGAGACGTCATGAACGAGAACAGCACGCTCGACGAGGCGACCCTGGCCCGTCAGGCACTCCAGGAGTCCATGGACCTGCGCGACCAGGGCCACTCCGACTGACCGACGACCTCCACGTCGAGAAGGTCGACCGGGCCGTTCCTGCCTCCACGGGCTGGGACGGCCCGTCCGCATTCCGGACGCACGGCATACGCTGAACGACATGACCGAGCGCACCACCGACCCGGACACGCAGAGCCTGGACATCGCCGTCATCGGGGGCGACGGCATCGGCCCGGAGGTCGTCCGGGAGGGGCTCAAGGTGCTGGAGGCGCTGACCGCCTCCGCCGGCCCCAAGATCTCGACCACGGAGTACGACCTCGGTGCCCGCCGGTGGCACGCGACCGGAGAGACCCTGCCCGACTCGGTGCTCGCGGAGGTCTCGCAGCACGACGCGATCCTGCTCGGAGCGATCGGCGACCCCACGGTCCCGAGCGGCGTGCTCGAGCGTGGCGTGTTGCTCCCGTTGCGCTTCGCCCTGGAGCACTACGTCAACCTCCGCCCGGCCAAGCTCTACCCGGGGGTCCGGAGCCCGCTCGCGGTGGAGAGGGTCGCCCCCGACGGCATCGACTTCGTGGTGGTCCGCGAGGGCACCGAAGGGCCGTACGTGGGGAACGGTGGGTCGCTGCGGACCGGCACGCCGCACGAGATCGCGACCGAGGTCAGCGTCAACACGCGCTTCGGGGTGGAGCGCGTGGTGCGCGACGCCTTCTCCCGCGCATCGTCTCGCCCTCGTCGTCACCTGACCCTCGTCCACAAGCACAACGTCCTCACCCACGCCGGCCACCTCTGGCGCCGCACGGTGGAGGAGGTGGGCGCCGAGTTCCCGGAGGTGGAGACGGCATACCAGCACGTCGACGCCGCGACCATCTTCCTCACCACTGACCCGGGTCGGTTCGACGTCGTGGTCACCGACAACCTCTTCGGGGACATCATCACCGACATCGCGGCCGCCATCGCCGGCGGCATCGGTCTTGCCGCCAGCGGCAACATCAACCCCGAGCGCCGATTCCCGAGCATGTTCGAGCCGGTCCACGGGTCTGCCCCGGACATCGCCGGCCGGGCGCTGGCCGACCCCACCGCGGCCATCCTGTCGGTGTCGATGCTCCTCGCCCACCTGGGCCGGCTCGACGAGGCGACCCGAGTGGAGCACGCCGTGGCCGCCGACCTGGCCGAGCGCGGCGCGGTCGGCCGGTCGACGAGCGCCGTCGGTGACGCCATCGCCGCACGCCTCTGAAACCGCGGCGGGTAGCCTTTCGCGGGTAGCGCCGTCGCTCCCGAGGAAAGGACCTCCAGTCCGATGAGCCTGACCTTCGACCTCCACCGCCGACCCGATCCGGCCAGCGACGAGCGACGTGCCGACATCCACGCCGACCCCGGCTTCGGCGTCCACTTCACCGACCACATGGTCACGGCGATCTGGACCGCGGAGGGTGGGTGGGGGCACGGCGCGGTCCGTGCCTACGGCCCGATCCAGGTCATGCCGAGCGCGGCGGTCCTCCACTACGCCCAGGAGATCTTCGAAGGGCTCAAGGCCTACCGGCACGAGGACGGCTCGGTCTGGTCGTTCCGTCCAGAGGCGAACGCCGAGCGGATGCAGCGCAGTGCTCGCCGCCTCGCACTCCCGGAGCTGTCCACCGAGCACTTCCTCGGGTCCCTGCGCGCCCTGCTCGAGGTGGACGAGCCGTGGGTCCCACCCGCAGGTACCGGGGAGACGAGCCTCTACCTGCGGCCGTTCATGTACGCCTCCGAGGCCTTCCTCGGCGTCCGCCCGGCCAAGGAGGTGACCTACTGCGTCATCGCCTCGCCCGCGGGCCCCTACTTCGCCGGCGGGCTCAAGCCGGTCACCCTGTGGCTGTCCGAGCACTACGCCCGCGCCGGCGCGGGTGGGACCGGAGCCGCCAAGTGCGGCGGGAACTACGCCTCGTCACTCGCCGGGCAGCTCGAGGGCATCGAGCACGGATGTGACCAGGCGGTCTTCCTCGACTCCTCGACCCAGACGTACATCGAGGAGCTGGGCGGGATGAACCTCTTCTTCGTCACCCGGGACAACCGGCTCGTCACCCCCGAGCTCACCGGCTCCATCCTCGAGGGAGTGACCCGCAGCTCGATCCTCCAGCTGGCGAAGGAGCTCGGGCTGGACCCCGAGGAGCGGCGGATCCCCATCGAGGAGTGGAAGGACGGGGTCGCGAGCGGCGAGATCCGCGAGATCTTCGCGTGCGGAACGGCGGCGGTGGTGACCCCCGTCGGGGAGCTCAGGTGGGAGGGCGGCACCGCCGCCTCCACCGCCGGCCAGGACGGCGGCGAGGTCACCCACGCCATCCGTCGTGCCCTGCTCGACATCCAGTACGGACGCGTCGCGGACACGCACGGGTGGCTCACCCGGCTCACCTGACCTAAAGGTTCACCCCCGGACCATTACCAAGGCATACTCGCTCCTGTGACACCGGAGCAGTCGCCGCCGCAGCCGCCCAGGCTGCCGGATGCCGTGCTGCGACCGGCCGTCGGCAACGTCTTCGAGACGACGGTCGAACAGCTGGGCACCGCGATCCGGCTCGGGGTCTTCGTCGCCGGGGAGCAGCTCCCGCCCGAGCGGGACCTTGCCGAGCGCCTCGGCGTCTCGCGCAACACCCTCCGGGAGGCGATCGCGGCCCTGCGTGACTCGCGCCTCGTGACGACCACGCGTGGCCGCGGAGGTGGCACGGTCGTCACGTACGCCGGTCAGCCCCTGGCCGGGCCGCGGCAGGCCGGGAAGGTGACCACGAGGATCCGGCACGGAGCGTCCCTCGAGGACGCGCTCGACTTCCGGAGGGTGGTGGAGCCGGGTGCCGCGCGGCTCGCCGCCACCCGACGGCTCTCCGGGGACCAGCGAGACTGGCTCACCGGGTCCTGCCGCGCGGTCCGGGAGGCGGAGACCGGGGCCCACCGGATCGCCGACTCACGCCTCCACCTCGCGATCGCGACCCTCACCGGCTCTCCCATGGTCGTCGAGGCGGTGACCCGTGCCCAAGCGGCCCTCGGTGAGCTCCTTGCGGCGATACCCGTTCTGCGCACGAACATCGAGCACTCGCACGAGCAGCACGAGACGATCGTCGCGGCCATTCTCAGCGAGGACCCCGACACCGCCCGCACCGCAATGGAGGAGCACTGCGACGCGACGTCCGCCCTCCTCCGTGGCCTCATCGGATAGCGAGAAGGAGCACCATGCCGAGCCCGATCCACCACGGTGGCCCACCGCAGCTCTCCGTCGACCAGCTGCGCGCCGCGGTCCTCGCCAACGAGGTCGACACCGTCATCGTCGCCTTCACCGACATGCAGGGCCGCCTCCAGGGCAAGCGACTGCACGGACACTTCTTCCTCGAGCACGTCCTCGACCACGGCACCGAGGGGTGCAACTACCTCCTCGCCGTCGACGTCGACATGAACACCGTCGACGGCTACGCCATGTCGTCGTGGGAGCGCGGCTACGGCGACATGTTCTTCGAGATGGACCTGTCCACCCTGCGCCGCACGCCCGGACACCCCAACTGCGTCACCATCCAGAGCGACCTCACCTGGCTCGACGGCTCCGGCGACGTCGCGCAGTCCCCACGCACCATCCTCAAGCGCCAGAACGCGGCCGCCGAGGCGGAGGGGTATGCCGGCTACGCGGGCACGGAGCTGGAGTTCATGCTGTTCGAGGACTCGTACGAGTCCGCGTGGGACCGGCGCTACCAGGGCCTCACCGGTGCCAACCGCTACAACGTCGACTACTCCATCCTCGGCGGCAGCAGGGTCGAGCCGGTGCTGCGGGAGATCCGCAACGAGATGTACGCAGCCGGGATGACCGTTGAGTCGGCGAAGGGCGAGTGCAACTTCGGCCAGCACGAGATCGGGTTCCTCTTCGACGAGGTGCTCCGCACCTGCGACAACCACACCATCTACAAGACGGGGGCGAAGGAGATCGCGGCCCGCCACGGCCAGTCGCTCACCTTCATGGCGAAGTTCGACGAGCGGGAGGGCAACTCCTGCCACATCCACCTGTCACTCCGCGGGACCGACGGGGCGGTGGTCTTCGCCGACGAGGGTCGGGAGGACGGACGCAGCGAACTGTTCGACCACTTCCTCGCCGGTGTGCTCGCGACGATGCGCGAGCTGTGCTACTTCTATGCCCCGAACATCAACTCGTACAAGCGGTTCCAGCCCGGGTCGTTCGCGCCCACGGCGGTGGCGTGGGGCATGGACAACCGCACCTGCGCGCTGCGGGTCGTCGGCCACGGGGGTGGCCTGCGCGTCGAGAACCGCGTGCCGGGCGGCGACGTGAACCCCTACCTCGCCGTGGCGGCGATGATGGCGGGCGGGCTGCACGGCATCCGCGAGGCGCTGCCCCTGCCCCCAGCCTGCGAGGGCAACGCCTACGTCGGCGACTACGAGCACGTCCCCACCACCCTGGCCGAGGCCCGCGACCTGCTCTCCGGGTCGGCAATCGCCCGCAAGGCCCTGGGGGACGACGTGGTCGACCACTACGTCAACGCGGCGGACGTCGAGCTCGCCGCCTACAACAGCGCGGTCACCGACTGGGAGCGGGTCCGCGGCTTCGAGAGGCTGTGAGCAACGCGCCATGAGCAGCACCATCACGCACGACGTCGTGAACCCCGCGACGGAGGAGGTCGTCACGACGATCGATCTCGTCGGGCGCTCGGAGACGGATGCCGCGATCGCCCG
>OCZS010000149.1_pt1 | contig 22214 bp, 26 predicted proteins | sample 1539071 | NCBI WGS metagenome assembly OCZS01 (sample SAMEA3113584, study PRJEB22503) | soil metagenome
GGGCGTCGATGATCGGGCTGTCACCACTCGTGCGGTAGAGCGTCTGCTTGATCGCAAGAACCCGCGGGTCGGCGGCGGCCTGCTCGATGAAGGCCTGCACCGACGTCGAGAACGAGTCATAGGGGTGCTGGAGGAGCACGTCCTGCTTGCGGATCGCGGCGAAGATGTCGCGCGCCTTGGCGCTCTCGGTCGGAGCGAGGTCGGAGTTGGTGCGCGCGACGAACGGCTCGAAGTGAAGCTCGGAGCGCTCGAGGTCGGCGATGACGTTGAGGGCGCGCAGGTCCAGCGGGGCCGGCAGCCGGTAGACCTCGGACCCGGCGACGCCGAGCTCTCGGATGAGCAGGTCCAGGACGTGGGCGTCCATCGCCTCCTCGACCTCGAGCCGCACCGGCGGGCCGAAGCGCCGCCGTGTCAGCTCACGCTCGAGCGCGGTGAGGAGGTTCTCGGCGTCGTCCTCCTCGACCTCCAGGTCCTCGTTGCGGGTGACCCGGAAGGTGAAGTGCTCCCGCACCTCCATACCGGGGAACAGGTGGTCCAGGTGCGCGGAGATGACGTCCTCGAGGGGGACGAACCGGGTGTCGTACATGTCGGCCAGCGGTGACCGGTCGGGCCCCGCCTCCACCCGCAGGAGCCGCGGCAGCACGGGCGGCACCTTGACCCGCGCGAAGTGCTCCTTGCCGGTGCGGGGGTTGACGAGCACGACGGCGAGGTTGAGCGAGAGTCCCGAGATGTAGGGGAATGGGTGCGCGGGATCGACGGCGAGCGGGGTGAGCACAGGGAACAGCCGCTCCGTGAAGACACCGCCGATGCGGGTGTGCTCGTCGTCCGACAGCTCGTCCCAGCGGACGATGGTGATGCCCTCGGACTCCAGCGCCGGGCGCACCTGGTCGCGGTAGAGCCGGGCCTGCATCGAGAGCAGCTCGTGAGCGACGAGCGAGATCTGCTCGAGGACCTCGCGGGGCTCCAGCCCGGACGCCGACCGCACGGCGATGCCGGTGGCGATGCGCCGCTTGAGGCCGGCGACCCGGACCATGAAGAACTCGTCGAGGTTCGAGGTGAAGATCGCCAGGTAGCGGCAGCGCTCGAGCAGCGGGACGTTCTCGTCTCCGGCCAGCTGCAGGACGCGCTCGTTGAACTGGAGCCACGAGATCTCGCGGTCGAGGAAGCGCTCCGGCGGCAGGGCCAGGGCCTCGTCGAGGGCGTGGAGCACGCCTGCCGACCGGACGAAGCGCCCGTTGGAGGCTCGCGGCTGGTGCGTGCGCGTCTCCGTCGCGGCGGCGCTCGCAATCGACACCTCACTGACGATGCTCGCCTCGGCGGCCGCGTCGGCGGCGCTGTCGCGGGCAGAGGTCTTCTCCTCGAGCTCCACTCCGGTGTCTGCCGTCATGGAACAAGTGTGTCAGGTGCCGGCGCGGGTGTACTGCCCGTCGACCGCCACGTCCACGAACCCCAGCCGCTCGTAGGTCCGTCGCGCGGCGGCGTTGTCGCCGTCGACGTAGAGCTCCACCGCGGCCAGCCCGCGGCGGGCGAGGTGGGCCAGCCCCAGCCGGGTCAGCGGTGCGCCCAGCCCCCGACCCTGGTATGCCGGGTGCACCCCGACGACGTACACCTCCCCGGAACCGTGGGCCCGCCCGGTCCGAGGTCGGGGAGTCGCGGCGTGAGTGGGCTCGATCTTGGTCCAGTGGAAGGCGACGACCCGGCCGGTCTCGTCGTCCTCGACGAGGAGGAGACCTGCGGGGTCGAACCACGGCTGCGCCATGCGCTCGTGCAGGTCCTCGAGCGTGAGCCGGCCCTGCTCGGGGTGGCTCGCGAAGGCGGCGGCGTTCAGCCCCACCCACGTCTCGTCGTCCCTGCCCGGCTCGAAGGCGCGCACCGAGAACCCGGCGGGCAGGGCGGGGTCGACGGCGTCGTCCGCAGTGAGCGGTCGGGCCATCCGGTAGAGGCTCCTCGTCATCACCAGACCGGCGGATCGTGCGAGCGCCTCGGCGGCGGGCAGCAGGCCGTGCGCCCAGACGCTGTGCGCGCCGTCGGCGAGCACCGCCTCGAGCAACGCCCGACCGTGTCCCTGCCGGCGGTGGGACGGGTCGACGACGAGCTCGGCCGTGGTGGCCGCCCCGGCGGCGGTGGTCCCGGCACCGGCGACCTGCGCATAGCCCACGACGGTCCCGTCCCCGGCATACCGAAGGATGTGGACCACGCCTTCGCGAGCCGGCCCGACGGCGAGGCGGAAGGCCTCGGAGATCGCTTCCACACGGTCGACCTCCTCGGCCCGAGCGAAGAGGTCGTGCAGGAGCCCAGCCGTGGCGAGGTCGACGTCCGGGACGCGCGCGGTGCGCGCCACCTCAGGACTCGATCTCGGAGAAGGAGTCGGCGACTTCGGGGACGAACCGGTATCCGACGTTGCGCACGGTCCCGATGAGCACCTCGTAGTCGGTGCCCAGCTTCGCGCGCAGCCGGCGCACGTGGACGTCCACGGTCCTCGTGCCGCCGAAGTAGTCGTAGCCCCAGACCTCCTGGAGCAGCTGGGAACGGGTGAAGACGCGGCCCGGGTGCTGCGCGAGGTACTTGAGGAGCTCGAACTCCTTGTAGGTGAGGTCGAGGATGCGCCCGCGCAGGCGCACGGAGTAGGTCGCCTCGTCGATGACCAGGGCTCCCGCCGTGATGGGCCCTCCCTCGTCGACCGCCGACTCCACCGTGCGACCGAGCGCAAGCCGCAGTCGCGCCTCGACCTCGGCCGGACCGGCGGTGTCGAGAAGGACGTCGTCCACGCCCCAGTCACTCGTGATGCCGGCCAGGCCCCCCTCGGTGACCACGATCATCAACGGCGACGAGATGCCGGTCGTGCAGATGACCCGGCACAGCGACTTCGCCATGGCGAGCTCCCGGCGGGCGTCGACGACGACGACGTCGGCCTGCGGGGCGTCGACGAGGGCGGACGCCTCCGCGGGGAGGATGCGAACATGGTGGGACAGCAACCCGAGCGCCGGGACGACCTCGGCGCTGGGCGCCAAGGTGTTCGTGAGCAGCAGGAGCTGGGCCATTGCCCATCAGGATAGGCGGTCGTGCAGGTGAGCCATCGGGACGAGCGCGGGGCTGAGACGGTCACCGTCCGCTACTGGGCGGGTGCCCGGGCGGCCGCCGGGGTCGACACCGAGGTGGTTCCGGAGGCGCGGACGGTCGCCGACCTCGTGGGTCACCTCGTCGCCTCACGACCTGCGCTGGGACCCGTGATTCCCGTCTGCTCGGTCCTCGTCGACGGCCGGGCGAGCACTGGCGACGACCCCGTGCCCGCTGGTGCGGTGGTCGAGGTCCTGCCTCCCTTCGCCGGCGGATGATGGAAGGATGCCGCGCGTGGAGGACCAGGGCACCGACGTGAACCCCGGCGCCGCCGGGGTCGACGGAGCTCCGTCCCTCCCGGAGACGCGGGCCGCACGACGGGCTCGTCGCGACGCCGTCCTCCGGAGGCCGGTCCTCCCTGCACTCGCCACCGTGCGCCGGCCACTGGCCGTGGCCGCCACCATCGTCCTGGCCGCCCTTCTCGTCCTGGCCCTGCTCGCGGACCCGGCGCTGCTCGCCGCCGGCCTCGCGTGGTCCGGAATCGTCGTGGCCTGGGGGTGGCCGGCGCTGCACGGCTCCTCGAGCCGGTTCGGGTCCTCCCTGGCGATCGGGGTCGCGGCGGTGCTGGCCCCTGCCGCGGCGGCCCTGCCCGCGGAGGAGCCCTACCTGCGCCTCGTGCCCGTCGCGCTGGTCCTCGGCCTCGCCGTGATGTTCGGCCACCAGATGGTGCGACGCGACGGGCGGCCACGGCTCACCGAGTCCATCGCCGTGACGTCGCTCGGCATCGCCGTCGTCGCGCTGGGCACCACGTGGATGCCGCTCTCCCGTCAGCATCGCGCGAGCGAGGTCGCCATCGCCGGTTTCGCCGGCATCGCGGTCTCCGCCCTCGCCGACCTGGCAGCGGGGTCCACCCGGGCGCGGCCGTGGATGCTGCCGCTCGCGATGCTGTTCGGCGGCGTGGGCTCCGTCGTCGCGGCGGCGGTGCTCGGGGCGCCCGACCTGGCCCCGGCGGCCCTCGTCGGCTTCCTCTGCGGTGCCGTCTCCCACGCCACCCGCCGGATGCTCAGCGTCCTGCCGGCCATCGCGTCGATGCGGGCCCAGCTGTCCTCGGCGGCGGCGGGGCTGCTCGTGCCGGGTGTCGTGGCGTACGGCCTGGCTCTGGGGATCGTCGGCTGAGCGCAGGGATTCTTGGCGGTTTCGGCCCTCGCGGGCAGCCGGTGCACCCGCCACGTTGGACTGCTCAGTAGACGAGGGCGCGGGCTCCGGGTGCCATGACCTCCTCCACGAACGCGGCGGCGCCGCGGATCGCGACACCGGCCAGGACGTCGTCCTCCGTGATCCCACGGCGCGCCGCGCACTGGGCACAGACGGTGACCCGTGCGCCGTCGAGGAGTGTGTCGCGGAGGTCTGCCAGAGGCACGGCATACGGCAGCTCGACGCCCTCGGCGCCACCGGGGACCATGGTGCGCGTGGCGTCCCCGGTGAGCCACAGGCTCACCTCGACGTCAGCGGCGAGGGCTGTCGCGGCGACGGTGAACGCCTGGTTCAGCCGCTCGAGCGCCTCGGTGCCGCAGGTGACCTTGACGACGAGGGTGGCCGGGCCGGAGTCCATAGACTCCAGCGTATGGTCTTCCACCTCGACACCTCCCTGCACGACGACCTCGCCCCACTGGCGTGGCTCGTCGGACGGTGGGAGGGTGCCGGTCTCGTGGGGTACCCGACGATCGCGGGGCAGCGCTTCGGGCAGGAGATCGTCTGCCGGCACGATGGCCGGCCGTTCCTCGAGTGGCGTTCTCGCACGTGGCTCCTCGACGAGGAGGGAAACCAGGTCCGGCCGTCGGCGACGGAGGCCGGCTTCTGGCGCCCGGTGCCGCTGCACGCTGACGGCTCGAACGTGGAGCTCCTGCTCACCCACCCGACCGGGATCGTGGAGATGTATGCCGGCGTCGCCCAGCCGGCGAAGGTCGAGGTCCGCACGGACGGGGTCATGCGGAGCCCCTTCGCCAAGGAGTACAGCGCCGCTCACCGCATGTACGGCTACGTCAACAGCAACCTCATGTGGGTCATGGACATGGCGGCCGTCGGGCAGCCCCTCCAGTCACACGTCTCGGCGGAGCTCAAGCGCGTCGAGTGACGCTCGCCGGCGGGTCAGGGGGTGACGAAGACGTCGCCGTACTCGTCCATCGTGTCGGTGCGCAGGGCCTCGCCGAGCTCGGCCATCGCCGCCTCGTCGACGATGTCGATGGACGCGCCGCCTGAGGTGGTGCCGAACCCCGAGAAGGGAGCCGTGGCGAAGACGACGTCCCCGGCTCGGATGTCCCGCAGCGACAGCGCGTAGTCACGCATCGCGCCGATGCTGAGGTCCTGGTCGACGACGAGGTTCTCGGTCGCGGCGTCGGTGAACTTGGCCACCGTGAGGGGGTTGGTGACCGTCTCGCCGCTGATCGCCTTGAGGAGCAGGGCCTTGATGAAGGCCAGCTGGCGCCGCCCGCGAGAGATGTCTCCCTCGCTGAGCGTGTAGCGCTCACGGACGAAGGCCAGGGCCTCTTCCCCGTTGAGCTCGTTCCACCCCTTTCGGATGACCACCGGGCCGCCGTTGCCGGAGCCGTCGCTGCCCTCCTCGGCGTACACGCGGACGCCGCCGACGGCATCCGTCATCTTCTCGAAGCCGTCGAAGTCGGTCCGCGCCACGTGGTGGATGCGCACCTTGAGGAGGTTCTCCATCGTCTGGACGAGGAGCGGCTCGCCGCCGAAGGCGTACGAGGCGTTGATCTTGTTCTTGCCGTGGCCCGGGATGTCGACATAGAGGTCGCGAGGGAAATGGATCATCTGGATCGAGCTGGGGTCCTCCGGGACGTGGATGAGCACGATGACGTCGGACCTGCCGCCCTCCCCGTCGCCCCGGTTGTCAGCCCCGACGACGAGGAAGTTCGTGCCCGTCCCCGTCTCCGCGACGGGCTGGCCGTCGGGAGCGGTGACCGGTGGACGCACCTCGGGTAGCAGAGCCTCCTGGGTGATGTTGTCGTTCACCGTGTAGCCGAGGTAGCCGACGAAACCGGCGACGGCGACGGCAACCACCAGTACCAACATCCCGAGGACGATGAGGGCGCGCTTCACCCCGCTGCGGCCCGAGCGCCGTTCGCCCCGAGTGCGATCGGTCTCCGGCTCATCGTCCTGAGGGGAGCGCATACCCGCCTCGAGCGCGTCCAAACCCTGCTCATTCACCGGGCCAGTGTAGGTGCGGCCTCTGGCAGCCCGGTCAGCTCGGCTTACATTGGGATCATGAGTGACCTCGGCGAGCGGCTGCGTGCGCGGGGCAAGCGCCTCACCTCGCAGCGCGAGCGTGTCCTCACGGCGGTGGGTGGCCTGGGACATGCCACGCCTGACGAGATCGTCGAGGCGGTCGGGGGCGACGGCGGTGGAAGCGTTCCGTCGTCCACCGTCTACCGGGCGCTCGACGCCCTCTCGGAGCTGGGTCTCGTCGGTCACACGCACGTCGACCACCGGGCGCCGAGCTACCACCTGGCCGAGCACGCCACGCACCTGCACGTCGTGTGCCGGGGCTGCGGGTGGGTCGGCGAGGCGCCGCTCAGCACGGCTGACGAGCTCGTCGCCCGGCTCGACGAGTCGCTCGGGTTTGCGTCCGACGTCTCCCACGCCGCCGTGCAGGGTCTGTGCCGCACCTGCCGCGAGGCGTCGTCGTGACCACGTCGACGACGACCTCGCCGCTGCTCGGGCGCGCCGGAGCCGTGGAGGGCGAGGGCGTCGATGCCGGGGTGGCCGCGCACTACGGCGACCCCTCCCGTGAGCAGCGGCTCCTCGCCGAGGGGCTCGCGGCGGTGGATCTCTCGCACCGCGGCGTCGTCACGGTCACCGGTGCCGACAGGCTGTCCTGGCTGCACTCGATGACCACCCAGCAGCTGGCGGGGCTCGGACCCCGCGAGTCGAGGGAGTCGCTCGTCCTGTCGCCGAAGGGCCACGTGGAGCACGCGCTGCACCTCGTCGACGACGGCGAGACGACGTGGATCACCGTCGAGCCGGGCACCGCGCCGGCGCTCGTCGGCTGGCTGGACTCGATGCGCTTCATGCTGCGCGTCGAGGTCGCCGACGTCACGCAGGAATGGGCCGTGCTCGGGGAGCCGGTCGCGGCGGAGTCCGCCGCCGGTGAACCGCTCGGGTGGGTCGACCCGTGGCCGGCGTTGGTGGGCGACACGACGGCATACGGCCGCATCGAGGACCACCCGGGCACCACCCGCTCCTGGCGCGAGCTGCTGGTTCCGCGCGACCGGCTGGTAAGCGCCGTGGGCGACCGGCCGCTCGTCGGCACGTGGGCCGCGGAGGCCCTGCGGGTCGCCGCATGGCGGCCGAGGCTGGGGTTCGAGACCGACCACCGGACGATCCCGCACGAGCTGGACTGGCTGCGCACCGCCGTCCACCTGCACAAGGGGTGCTACCGCGGTCAGGAGACGATCGCGCGGGTTCACAACCTGGGTCGGCCACCGCGACGCCTCGTGTTCCTGCACCTCGACGGGTCCGGGCACGTGCTGCCCGAGCCCGGGACCTCCGTGGTTCTCGGGGAGCGGGAGGTCGGACGGCTCACGTCGGTGGCGAGGCACTTCGAGGACGGACCCGTGGCCCTTGCGGTGGTGAAGCGGTCGGTGCCGGAGGACGTCGAATTTCTCGTGGGCGGCATCTCGGCGGCACAGACCGTCGTCGTGAGCGGGTGAGCGCCGCAGATCCTCTGCGATGAGCACGGGGCCCGCTGCCATCATGGGCGCATGGCACCACCACTGAGCACTCCGACGGCCGGCGGGACCGGCACGCTCATCACCGTGGCACCGACAGGTGCGGAACACGCCAAGGCCGACCTGCCGCAGCTGCCGACGACCCTCGACGAGCTCGTCGACACGGCCCGGCGCTGCGAGGCCGCGGGGGCCGCGCTCATCCACCTCCACATCCGCGACGACGACCACGCCCCGACCCTCGACCCGGGACGGCTGCGCGAGGCGGTGGATGCCGTGCGCTCGGAGACCGACCTCGTCGTCCAGCTCTCGACCGGTGGGTCGGTGCACGACCCCCTGGAGGCGCGGCTCACCGTCCTGGCCGCGGAGCCCGACTCCTGCTCACTGACGTGTGGCACGACGAACTTCGGCGACGACGTCTTCCTCAACCCCTGGCGGTTCATGAGCGACCTCTACGTGCAGGCCCAGGAGCGCGAGGTGGTTCCGGAGTTCGAGCTCTTCGACCTCGGTCATGTGCACGCCCTGCGGCGGCTGCTCGACACGCACGGCCTCCCGTTCGGCGGACGGGTGCACGTCGACTTCGTCACCGGGGTGCCGGGCGGGATGCCGGCCACGACAGCCGCGCTCATGGCCGGGGTCTCCATGCTGCCGGCGGAGGTGACGTCGTGGTCCGCGACCGGGATCGGCCGTGGTCACCTGCCGATCATGGCCGCGGCACTGTCGGCCGGCGGGCACCTGCGGGTCGGCATGGAGGACAACGTCATGCTCGCGCGAGGGCGCGTCGTGGGGCACAACGAGGACCTGGTGTGCCGGGCGGCCGAGCTCGCCACCCTCATGCAGCGTCCGCCGCTGACGACGGAGGAGGCCCGGGGGCTCCTCGGGGTGAAGGAGCGGCGGGGGCGCTGAGCTGCCCGGCCGCGCGCGCAGGAGCGCGCGGCCCAGGACTGCGCGAAGGGCGGAGGCGGCGTGTGGACGCATCGGCGACGCCGAGGGCGCTCGGGGCGTGCGCCCGGGTGCGTTCGGGCGCGTCCGGCGAGTGGACGGCACCCGTCCGCTGGCATGACGTGGCGCATAATGAGGTGTTATGGGACGTGTGCGCAGCGCTTTTGGGTTTCCAGCGGTCGTCAACGAGAAGGCAGCCCGCGTCGTGGCCGGCGGGGTCGCGCTCCTGGCCGGCACGGCGCTGGTCACCGGATGGCTGTGGCTGAGTGCCGTGTTGGCCGTGGGATTCGCCCTGCGGGTGGCGGCCGGTCCCCGCTGGAGCCCCCTCGGGCGCCTCGCGAGCGGGGTGGTGGCACCCCGCCTCGGTAGGCCGAGGATGGTGCCCGGCCCGCCCAAGCGCTTCGCGCAGGCGGTCGGCCTGGTCCTCACGCTCGCCGCCACGGGGTTCCTCGTCGCCGGCTACCCACTCGTCACCGGGGCCTTGCTCGGGGTGCTCCTCGCCTTCGCGGCGCTGGAGTCGGTGGTCGGGTTCTGCGCGGGGTGCTGGCTGTTCGCCCAGCTGATGCGGATGGGGCTCGTCCCGGCGGACGTCTGCGCGGCGTGTGCCGACATCTCCCTGCGCCAGCGCGAGTCAGCGTCCGCCGTGACACCCTGACAGATGTGCTGTCGAGCCCTGCCGGCCCGCGCCCCACAGACCCCGTGTGAGCAGCCTCACGCTTGCTGGAGTTTGCGCTTTGCTAACTGAAGCAAGCATAATGGAGTCGTGAGCAAGAACCCGCTGAACGACCTGGGCAGCAGCCTCGGCGACTACCTGCGCGAGCAGCGCCAGGGCGCCAAGCTGTCCCTCCGTCAGCTCTCCGAGCTCGCCGGGGTGTCCAACCCCTACCTGTCCCAGATCGAGCGAGGGCTCAAGCGCCCGAGCGCAGAGATCCTCCAGCAGCTCGCCAAGGGCCTCGAGGTCTCCGCCGAGAGCCTCTACGTCCGGGCCGGCATCCTCGACGCCGAGGTGGCCCCCCCGGCCGAGTCCCCGGACGTCCGACGCGCGATCGCGGCGGACCCTGCCCTCTCCACTCGGCAGAAGAAGACCCTCCTCGACATCTACGAGTCCTTCGTCGAGGACACCCCACGGCAATGAGGCCGACCACGAACACCCGCCCCACCCAGAAGGAGACACCCATGTCCGTCATCGAGGACCTCAGGAAGACCGTCGACACCACCCCGCTCTTCGCCGTGGTCGGCGCCACCGACCTCGCGGTCGAGAAGGTGCGCGACGCCCGTGTCCGCGCCATGAAGACCCGCGACGCGATCGCCACCGACCTCGCCCCGGCGACGGTCCAGGCCCGCGCCACCAAGGCCGCGGACTCCGTCAAGGACATCCCGGCCGTCGCGCTCAACCAGACCCTGGTCGTCGGCGGCAAGGTCGCCGAGGGCTACGACGAGCTCGCCGCCCGCGGCAAGACCCTCGTCACCCGCATCCGCAACCAGAAGGCCACCCAGGACCTCGTCGCCCAGGCGGAGGTCACCGTCGCCCAGGCCAAGGGTGCCGTCACCTCGGCCCGCCGCGCGGCGGCCGACATCGAGCGGTCCGCCAAGGCGACCATCACCACCGGTCGCAAGGAAGCCGCGAAGGTCACCACCGTCCTCGGCCAGACCGTCGCCGAGGAGACCAAGGTCGCCGAGACCGAGGTCAAGAAGTCGGCGCAGCGCACCCGCACTGCGGCCAAGCGCACGACGACGACCACCAGGAACGCCTCCAAGCGGGCCACCTCGTCCGCCAAGGCCGCCACGACGAGCGCTCGCAAGACCGCCGCCGCGGCTGAGAAGGCCGTCGAGAAGGCCGCCGAGAAGGTCGGCGACTGATTTTGCCACCTCGGGTCGGCCCCGCCGACCCGACTCGTCACCGGGTCCCCCCTTCCCGGTGACCCCCCGCAACCGGGGCCGGCTCGTCCGGCCCCGGTTGTCGGCGTCCGGTCCCCTTCGTGGCGCTCATCCGCGAACGTGGGACTGGGCACGGTCCCCTTCGCGGTATGCCGTCCGCTCCGGCGGGCGCGGCTAGGCTCCGCAGCGTGCCTCCGCCGCCCACGACGCCCGCGAGACTGCCAACAGCCACCCCACCCGCGCTCGCCGAGGCCCCGGTCCTCGCACACGTGACTCGTGGTGGTGTGGTCGAGTCGGTGCACCGCGGCAGCATCGCCGTCACAGAGGGCGACGGCACGCTCCGCCACGGCTGGGGTGCCCCGGACGACCCGGTCTTCCCGCGGTCCTCCAACAAGCCGCTCCAGGCGGTCGGCATGCTCCGCGCCGGTCTCCGGCTGCCGCCCGACCAGCTGGCCCTCGCCTGCGCGAGCCACTCCGCCGAGCCGTTCCACCTCCAGGGTGTGCGTGACATGCTCGCCGCCGCGAGCCTGAGCGAGGCCGACCTCCAGAACACCCCCGACCTGCCGTACGACCCCGACGAGCGGGACGTGTGGGTCGCGGCAGGGCGCACCGCCCGTCCGCTCGCCCAGAACTGCTCCGGCAAGCACGCCGCCATGCTGGTCACCTGCCGCGTCAACGGCTGGGACCTCAGCACCTACCGCGAGGACGACCACCCGCTCCAGCGCCTCATCGCGGAGACGGTCGCCGACCTGGCCGGTGAGCCGGTCGCCGCTACGGCGGTCGACGGCTGTGGCGCACCGGTCGTGGCCATCTCGCTCACCGGTCTGGCCCGCGCCTTCGGGCGGATCGCGACCGCCGAGCCGGGAACATCCGAGGCGCAGGTCACCGCCGCCATCCGCTCGCACCCGGAGCACCTGGGCGGTACGCGCCGGGACGTCACCGCCCTCGTCCGGGGAACCGAGGGCCTCATCGCCAAGGACGGCGCCGAAGGCGTCCACGCCGTCGGCCTGGCGGACGGTCGCGGGGTCGCCCTCAAGATCGCGGACGGTTCCCAGCGGGCCCGCCCCGTGCTGCTCGCCGCCGTCCTCCGCCACCTCGGGGTCGTGTCTGATGCCTACGAGCGGCTCGAGGAGGCCCCGGTCCTCGGCCACGGGGCGCCGGTCGGCCGGATCGTCGCCGTCGGGATCACGCCGTGACCTCGGTGCGCCGCCGGTGAGGGCCGTCCTCCAGCGGGTGACCCGGGCGTCGGTGACGGTCGACGGCGAGGTCGTCGGTGAGCTGACCCGCCCGGGTCTCGTCGCCCTCGTCGGGGTCAGCCACGACGACGGCCCCGAGCAGGTCGCGACGATGTCCCGCAAGATCGCCGACCTGCGCATCCTCCGCGACGAGCGCTCCGTCGCCGACGAGGGGGCTCCGGTCCTCGTCATCAGCCAGTTCACGCTGTACGCGGACACCCGCAAGGGGCGCCGGCCGTCGTGGAACGCGGCCGCTCCCGGACCCGTGGCCGAACCGGTCGTCGAGCAGGTCGTGGACGCCCTGCGCGCCCGTGGCGTCGAGGTCGCCACCGGCAGCTTCGGCGCGCACATGGACGTCGAGCTCGTCAATGACGGCCCCGTGACGATCGTCCTCGACGTCTGACGCCTACGCTCTATCCATGCAGACCATCTCGACCCTCCAGGGCTGGATCGTCCTCGCGCTCTCCGTCGTGGCCCTCGGGGTCGAGGTGTATGCGTTCATCGACTGCGTCCGCCGCCGTCCCGACGCCTTCCCTGCTGCCGGCAAGCGGACGAAGTCGTTCTGGCTCATCGTCACGGTCATCGCGATGCTCCTCGGCATCGTCTCGCTCGGGGGCCTGCCCGGACTCCTCGGCATCGTCGCCGTCATCGCGGCAGGCGTCTACCTCGCCGACGTCAAGCCGGCCCTCGACCAGGTCATGGGCCGTGGTGGCGGCCGCACGGAAGGGCCCTACGGCCCCTGGTGAGCCGCGACGGTATCCGCCGAGACGCTCGCCTCGCCGACGCGCAAGGGCGGGGGGCCGTGCACGGCAGGTCCGGACGGTGGTTCCAGCGCTGCCGCCTACCCTGTGATGGTGCTGACCAGGTGGCGCAGTCGCGCGCGGGACCGGGCGGTGAGCCTGTCCATGGTCGCGCTCGTCGCCTCACTCTCAGCGGCTCTGGGGCTCGGGCTCAGCTCCTGGGTCCCGCAGCTCCTCGACCAGGACATCGGGCTGGCCGACCTGGAGCCGGGCCTGCTGGAGGTGTCCCAAGGCGTGCGCGGCGCCCAGTCCCTCGGCGCCGGGCTGTCCGTGGCGCTCTACGACTCGGGCTTCCGCCTGTCCCGGGGGAGCACGGTGCTCGCCGACACGGTGACGCGTGGTGCCCCTGTCACCGCCCTGCGCGGGGAGCTCGTCGAGCTCGAGGGTGAGGCGCGCGAGGAGGTCGGCTCCGAGCTGCCGCACGTCCGCATCGACGCTGTGCGGCGGGTCGAGGACGTCGTGCTCTACAGCGGGGTCGTGCACGACGGCAGCAGCAGCCTGCCGCTGCGCATCGAGTTCGAGCCCATCGACGGCCGGATCCGGATGGACGCGGCCGTCCCCGGGGCCGACGCGGTGGCGATCCACCTGGACTGGAGGCCCGCGACCACCGGCATCGCCCCCGCGCTGCCCGAGCGCAACCTCCGCGAGCGCGCCTACTGGGTCGACCCGACGGTCGTCGAGCAGCCGGCCTTCACGTGGGTGCTGGGGACCGACGTGTCCATCGGCCCGGTCCAGGTGCCGCGGGCGGTCGACCTGCGCCAGGACGGGCGGATCGCGGTGCACGTGTGGGCACCTCGGGGGGTGGTGACCGTCACGGACACCCCTCGCGAGCCGTGACACACTCGGACTCATGAGCAGCGAACCCGCCACGGCTGGACCCCAGCGCGTCGCCATGGTCACGGTGCACACCTCACCGCTCGCCCAGCCCGGCTCGGGTGACGCCGGTGGCATGAACGTCTACGTCCTCGAGGTCGCCCGGCAGCTGGCGGGTCGTGGCGTCGCCGTCGACCTCTTCACCCGCACGACGAGCGCGTCACAGCCCGCCGTCGTGGAGGTGGAGCCCGGGGTGGTCGTCCGGCACGTCCCAGCCGGCCCCTACGAAGGGCTGTCCAAGGAGGACCTTCCCGGTCAGCTGTGCGCCTTCGCCGCCGGGATGATGCGCGTGGCCGCCCACGCGCCGCCGGGCTACTACGACCTCGTCCACTCCCACTACTGGCTCTCCGGGCAGGTCGGCTGGCTGGCGTCGGACCGCTGGGGCGTCCCCCTCGTGCACACGATGCACACGATGGCGCGGGTCAAGAACCTCCACCTCGCCGACGGCGACCTCCCCGAGCCGGTCGGCCGCGAGATCGGCGAGGCCCAGGTGGTCGAGGCCGCGGACCGCCTCGTCGCGAACACCGAGCGCGAGGCGAGTGAGCTCGTCCAGCTCTACGGCGCAGACCCGGCACGGGTGGCGGTGGCCGAACCAGGGGTCGACCTCACGACCTTCCGACCCGGCTCGAGGGTCGAGGCCCGGGCGGTCCTGGGCCTGCCGCCGGATGCCGCCGTCCTCCTCTTCGTCGGCCGGATCCAGCCGCTCAAGGGCCCCGACGTCGTCGTGCGGGCCGCGGCCGAGATCGTGCGGCGCCGCCCCGAGCTGCGGGACCGGCTCGTCGTCGGCATCCTCGGTGGTGCCAGTGGCACCGGCGTCCGCAACCCCATGGGACTGGAGGAGCTGGCCGAGCGACTCGGCATCCGCGACCTCGTCCGCATCGTGCCGCCGGTCGACCGTCCCACCTTGGCGCGGTGGTACCGCGCGGCCGACGTCGTGGCGGTGCCGTCGCACAGCGAGTCGTTCGGGCTCGTCGCGGTCGAGGCACAGGCCTGCGGCACACCGGTCGTCGCCTCAAACGTCGGCGGGTTGCCGACGGCAGTCGGTTCTGCCGGCATCCTGGTCGACGGGCACGACACCGCGGACTGGGCGACGGCCGTCGGCGGCGTGCTCCTCGACCCGGAGCGCCGGGCCGGCCTGTCACGGGCCTCCGCGGAGCACGCGTCAGGGTTCGGCTGGTCGCGCACCGCTGAGCGGCTCGCCGAGGTCTACGCCGACGCGATGGCCCGCCCGCGAGAGGCGTCGATCCACGACGCGGAGACCCTGACCGGCATCCCGACAGCGGTCATTCCGTGACCGACCGGTCCACGCTGACCGGCACGGTGGAGCGGTACCTGCGGGACTCGGGGCACGACTGGGAACCCGGCTCGCGGGACGACGAGTTCGTCGTCACGCTGCCCGGTGACAAGAAGCTCAAGACGGTCGCCTCGCTCGTCGCGTCCGACAGCGCCCTGTCGGTGTCCGCGTTCGTCATCCGCAACCCGGACGAGAACCACGACGAGGTCTACCGCTTCCTCCTGCGCCGCAACCTGCGTCTCCCGGGTCTCGCGTATGCCGTGGATCGGGCGGGCGACGTGTACGTCACCGGCCGCGTCCCCGCGGCCGGGGTCGACGACGAGCTCCTCGACCAGCTGCTCGGCGTCGTCCTCACCGCGGCCGACGAGCCGTTCAACGAGCTGCTCGTCATGGGGTTCCTGGCCTCGATGCGCAAGGAGTGGGAGTGGCGCGTCTCGCGCGGTGAGAGCCTGCGCAACCTCGAGGCGTTCCGCACCATCCTCGCCCGCCCCGGCGACCCGCCGCCCGGCGGTTGACGCTCGCTAGGCTGGCGCCATGACGGCATACACCCTCATCCTGCTGCGCCACGGCGAGTCCGACTGGAACCAGAAGAACCTCTTCACCGGCTGGGTCGACGTGGACCTCACCGAGAAGGGGCGGGCAGAGGCTGTCCGCGGTGGGGAGCTCATGCTCGAGGCCGGGCTGCTGCCGGACGTCGTCCACACCTCGGTGCTCCGGCGTGCCATCACCACGGCGAACATCGCGCTCGACACCTGTGACCGCCATTGGATCCCCGTGCGGCGCAGCTGGCGCCTCAACGAGCGGCACTACGGCGCCCTCCAGGGGCTCGACAAGGCGGCCACGAGGGAGAAGTACGGCGACGAGCAGTTCATGCTCTGGCGACGCAGCTTCGACACGCCGCCGCCGCCGATCGCGGTCGGCTCGGACTTCGACCAGACCGGTGACCCCCGCTATGCCGGCACCGAGGTCCCGCGCACCGAGTGCCTCGCCGACGTGATCCCACGGATGATGCCCTACTGGGAGAACGACATCCGAGCCGACCTCATCGAGGGCCACACGGTGCTGGTCACCGCTCACGGCAACTCGATGCGCGCCCTCGTCAAGCACCTCGACGGCATCAGCGACGAGGACATCGCCGGCCTGAACATCCCGACGGGGATGCCGCTCGTCTACCGGCTCGGGAGCGACTTCATGCCCACCGGCCCCAGTGAGTACCTCGACCCGGAGGCCGCCGCGGCAGCCGCGTCGGCCGTCGCGAACCAGGGCCGCTGACCTCCCCGACCTCGTCTGTGAGGATGCCGCGACACGCCGCCTGACGCGTCGATCTCCGACACACTGACAGACGAGGTCGGGAGGTCAACGGTGGGCGCGCCCACGGCCGGACTCAGGACCAGAGGTCGAGCAGGAAGCGCGTCGCCCCCGGGACGCCGTCATACAACGTCTTCCCCGCTGCGTCGCGGGTGACGACCCGGAAGGTGGCGGCCTCGCCGGCGTCCCTGACGGGAACCACCGCGGCCGCCCTTCCCTTGGTGGGCACGACCTCGGAGACCGGGTACGCGCTCTGGTTGGTCCCCCGCATCTGGACGCTGGCGGCTCCGGGTGCCACGACCAGGTAACGGGCGAACCCGACGCGCATGTCCGAGACCCGCTCGACGATGGGCTCGTTCGCGTTGGCGGCGAGGATCACCTGGGCTGGACGCAGGACGACCGAGCCTCCCTCCGCGCGTCCGTCGTCGGTGACGGCGACGGAGCTGAGGACAGCCCCCTCGGGCGTCGTCGTGCGCAGGGCCACCACTCGTCCGTCGCCGTCCGTTGCCGAGATCGCCGTGGGGTCGAGGATGCTCCCGCTGACGGGGGAGTCGGCGACCACCTCGGTGCGCAGCCGCGAAGCGGGGATGCCGGTGACGCCCTGGATGAAGGTGTGGACCACCCTGGTGAACGCCGCGGGAGCCACGTCGACGACCTCCCGGCCGAGCCACAGCGGGTCGGTGGTCGCCGGCGGGCCGTCGAACCCCGCCACGCGGATCCGCATGGCCGCTGACACGGGGTCCGGGAGGACGGTCGCGGCCACCCCGTCGCTCAGAGGCAGGTCGACCCAGTCCCGCTCGATCGTGCCTGCCGTCGTGGGCCGGACCAGCCGGGAGAACGACGCCGACGGCACGGTGGGTCGGCCGAGCACGACAAGGGTGGATGCCGACCGCCCGAGTCCCCGGAAGCCCTGCGGCAGGGTGACGGCGACGACGTCCCGGACCCCCTCGATGGTGGTCACTGTCAACGGGGCGTCCTCCAGCGCTCGCGGGTCGGCGCCACGGGGGCCGTGCCACACGCGCAGGTCGCTGCCGGGCGACAGGCTGTAGTCCAGCGCCACGGCCACGACGAGACGTCGGTCCCCGACGTCATCGGCCCAGAGCAACCGAGACCCGCTCGCGGTGCGGGCGATGACGAGGGCCTGGATGCCGAGATCGCTCGCCAGCGCACCGCGGGGGTGCCACGTGCTCGTGCGGGCCCACCCGGGGTCGTCAGGACCGGGCAGTGTCGCGGCCGCGGAACCGGGGGTGGAACCGGCGGGCCGATCGCTGGAGAGCCACCAGGCGCCGGCACCGGTCAGGAGGGCCGCCCCGGTGCCGGCGACCAGCAGGGAGCGGCGCCGGACCACCCGGCGACGCTCGGAGACCAGGGCGGCAGGGTCGGGGGGGTCGGCCACACCCCGGAGCAGCACGTCGACGGCATCCGCGACGTCGCGATCGCGGGCCCACTCAGCCGGGGGGAGGCCCTGCGCGTCGCGGGCGGTGTCGTGCGCGGTGGCCAGACGGACGTGCAGCGATACCGCGGCAGCACGCACGGCCTCGACCGGAGCCCCCAGTGACCCGGCGACCTCCTCTGGCGTCATCGCCCACACCGCGCGCCCGGCCACGACGGCACGCTCGAGAGGCGTGGCCGCACGCAGCTCCGTCACCAGGGTGTCGACGACGGCGTCCGCCTGCTCGTCCGGCCGCTCCTCCGTCGGCGCGGGTGGGTCGTCCTCCACCACCGGCGAGCCGCCACGGACCGGTCGCCCCGGCCTGCCCGGCCGTGGCGGCGAGGTCGCGCCGACCGCGGCGGTCAGCACGGCGCTCCGGGCGAGCGCGCCCGGCACCCCCTCGTCGAGGGCTTCTCGCCATCTCTGGTGCAGGTCGGCGAGGCTGTCCGCGGTGACCACCCGGGCACGCTCGGGGTCGAGCGTGACGAGGAGCGCCGCCGACTCGAGGTCCGGCCAGCACGCGACGACGAACTCCCGGAAGTCGTCCTCGACGGTGAGGGTCACTCCTCAAGTCTCACACCGGTCGGTGCCACGGCCTACAGGTGTGACAGGTCGGGGCCCTTCGAGGAAGCGCCGGGTCAGCGCAAGGCGGTCGCGTCCTCGGCGTCCTCGTGGCTGCGCTCGCTCTCGGGGTCGAACTCCCCGGTGACCAGCCAGACCACGCGATGGGCAACGCTCACGGCGTGGTCGGCGAACCGCTCGTAGTAGCGGGCGAGCAGCACCATGTCCACGGCTGCCTCCGTGCCGTGCTCCCAGGGGCCGCCGGTCACCGCGCTGACGAGCTCACGGTGGAGGTCGTCCATCGCGTCGTCGTCACGCTCGACCTGCTGGGCGGCCACGACGTCACGGGCGGCAATGACGGATCCGGCCTTCTCGACGATGCGCTCGGCGACCTGGCCCATCTGGAGGATCGTTCCCCTCAGCTCAGCGGGGACGGCCGAAGCCGGGTAGCGCAGGCGCGCCACCTTGGCCACGTGGCGGGCGAGGTCACCCATCCGCTCGAGGTCGGCGCTCATCCGCATGCTCGTGACGATGACGCGCAGGTCGGTGGCGACCGGCTGCTGGCGGGCGAGCAGGTCGAACGACATGAGGTCGAGCTGGGCCCGGCGCGCGTCGATCTCGGCATCGGCGGCGATGACGGAGTCCGCGAGGTGGATGTCGGCGTCGAGCAGTGCCGTCGTCGCACGAGTCATCGCCGAGGACGCCATGCGCGTCATCTCGACGAGGGTCTGGGCGACTCGCTCCAGCTCCTCGTGGAAGGCCTTGCGCATCACGGTGTTCCTCCGGTGGTGGTCGGGTGCGGGAGACGGATGACCCTCCCGCCACGCCGCACTGTGGCAGCCGGGAGTGAACCGGAGGCACCCCCGAGGTGAACTTCTGGCGGATGCCGTCCGGCCCCTCCTGTGCGGGCCGGCCACTCGTCGAGGGGCACGTACCCTGAACCTCGTGGACCCCACGCTCGCGGCAACCCTCGGCGGGGCCGTCGGCCTCGTCATCGGGGCGGTGGCCGTGGTGGCGTCGCGATGGTCCGAGCGCAGTGGCGAGGAACCGGGGCCGACCGAGCCACCGCTGCCCCGAGGGGTCGGCGACGTGCTGTCGGTGCTGCGCTCCATCGCGGTCGTCGTCGACGCGAGCGACGCGGTCGTCAACACCTCCGCGTCGGCGGTGAGCTACGGCTTGGTGAGGCACGGCGAGCTCGTCCACCACGAGCTGCGTCACCTCGCCCGACAGGTGAGGCGCGACGGCAAGATCCGCGAGGCCGAGCTCGACCTGACCCGCGGGCCGCACGTCGAGTCGAGTGTCGTCATGCGGGTGCGGGTCGCCCCGCTGGCCGTCTCGCACGTCCTCATCCTGGCGGAGGACCACACCCAGGCCCGGCGGGTGGAGGAGGTCCGCCGCGACTTCGTCGCGAACGTCAGCCACGAGCTCAAGACCCCCGTCGGCGGCATCTCGCTGCTCGCCGAAGCCGTCCTGGACGCCAAGGACGACCCGCAGGCCGTGGAGCGCTTCGCGCAGCGGATCCTCGTCGAGTCAACCCGCCTCACCCGACTCGTGCAGGAGATCGTGGACCTCTCCCGTCTCCAGGTCGCCGACACCCTCCACGAGCCGGATCTCGTGGACGTCGGCGCCGTCGTCACGGAGGCGGTCGACCGGGTGCGGGTCGCGGCCGAGGCACGCACCATCGACCTCACCCTCGTCGCGGAGGAGGGGCTTCGGGTGTTCGGCGACCGTGAGCTCCTGACGACCGCGGTCACGAACCTCGTGACGAACGCCGTGAGCTACAGCGAGGACGGCACGCGGGTCGGCATCGGCGCCCGCCGGGCCGGGGATGCGGTCCACGTCACCGTCACGGACCAGGGTGAGGGCATCCCCGCAGCCGAGCAGGAGCGCATCTTCGAGCGGTTCTACCGGGTCGACGCGGCCCGATCCCGGGCCACGGGTGGCACCGGTCTCGGGCTGGCCATCGTCAAGCACATCGCGAACAACCACGGTGGGGAGGTGAGCGTCTGGAGCCAGGAGGGCCGTGGTTCCACGTTCACGATGACCCTGCCCGCGGCGGCCGTCCGGCCGCGCGTGGCCGACGACGCGGACCGGCCGGGTGCGGCATCCGCCGAGGAGAGAGCACTGCATGACGCGCATCCTGATCGTTGAGGACGAGGTCGCCTTCTCTGACCCCCTGTCCTACCTGCTCAGCAAGGAGGGCTACGAGGTCTCCGTCGCGGAGAACGGGCACGATGCCCTCGTCGACTTCGACTCCGCGGGCGCCGACCTCGTGCTGCTCGACCTCATGCTGCCCGGGGTCTCCGGCGTCGACGTCTGCCGGGCCATCCGGCAACGATCCAACGTGCCGGTCATCATGCTCACCGCGAAGGACAGCGAGATCGACAAGGTCGTCGGCCTGGAGCTCGGGGCCGACGACTACGTCACCAAGCCCTACTCCTCGCGTGAGCTCCTGGCCCGCATCAAGGCCGTCCTCCGCCGCCGCGCCGAGCCCGAGGAGCTCATCCCCACGACCCTCGAGGCCGGCCCGGTGCGCATGGACGTCGAACGCCACGTCGTCACCGTGCGCGGGGAGCGGGCCTCTCTTCCGCTCAAGGAGTTCGAGCTGCTCGAGATGCTGCTGCGCAACGCCGGGCGGGTGCTGACCCGGATGCAGCTCATCGACCGGGTGTGGGGGAGTGACTACGTCGGCGACACCAAGACCCTCGACGTGCACATCAAGCGGCTGAGGGCCAAGGTCGAGCCCGATCCGGCGAGTCCGTCGCACATCCTCACCGTGCGTGGCCTGGGCTACAAGTTCGACCCGTGACGCAGCCGCGGCCGAGACTCGGGCCGGCTCAGCCGGTCGGGGTCGCGAGCTCCTCGTAGTACCCGACGGGTGCGAGGACAGGGACGGTGACGACGTTCTGGCCGGCCTCCGGCGTGCTGACGACGAGCTGGACGTTGTCACCAGGCGCACCGGGGATCGACTCGATCGGGACCTCGGACAAGGCGTCACCGGAGCCGGCGGGCACGGTGACCTCGGCCGGGGCCGACGCCCCCTCCACCGAGAAGGACACGTCCACGGCGGACGCGCTCGAGTTCACGGCCTGGCCGATGACGACCCCGGGACCGTCGGCGCCCGCTCCCACGATGGCCAGTCCACGCAGCTCCAGGCCGTCCATCGACAGGTCGACACCGTCGGCGGGCGGGTAGTCGTACTCGGTCTGGACAGGGGAGAAGACTGCGCATCCCGAGGCGATCAGACCCGCAGCGGCGAGAGCGGTGGCGCGCAGGACGGAGGCGGCTCGGGTCGTCACGAGGGCAAGGATATCCATGAGGCGCCGTTGCGCCGGGCGGACCGACGGAACCGGCCGCCGACGTGGCGTCCACCGGCCCGGCCGCGCGCGCGAAGCACGCCCAGCGGCATCCTGTCAAGACCCGAAGCCCCATTCTCGCAACCGGATTCGCCCTTGTGACCTGCGCAAATGCGGAGGGAGCCATTTTCGGCGGCACGCCGTGGCGTGGTATTCTGGTCCTCGCGAAAGGGGCCAACAACACATGGTTTTCAAGGTCGGCGAAACGGTCGTGTACCCGCATCACGGGGCGGCACGCATCGAGGAGATCAAGACCCGCACGATCCGCGGAGAGGAGAAGCTCTACCTCAAGCTCAAGGTCGCCCAGGGCGACCTCGTCATCGAGGTACCCGCCGAGAACTGTGACCTCGTGGGTGTTCGCGACGTGGTGTCGAAGGAAGGCCTGGACAAGGTGTTCGAGGTGCTCCGCACCCCCTTCGCCGAGGAGCCGACCAACTGGTCGCGCCGCTTCAAGGCCAACCTCGAGAAGCTGGCCTCCGGGGACGTCATCAAGGTCGCCGAGGTCGTGCGTGACCTGTGGCGCCGCGACAAGGACCGCGGCCTGTCGGCCGGCGAGAAGCGCATGCTCGCCAAGGCCCGCCAGATCCTCGTCTCCGAGCTCGCGCTCGCGGAGAAGACCGACGAGGAGAAGGCCGAGACCATCCTCGACGAGGTCCTCGCGTCCTGACCCAGGGCACCGCCCGACTGCCGTGACCGACGCCGACGCTGCCCCGTGCAGCGTCGGCGTCGTCGTCGT
>OCZS010000151.1_pt1 | contig 22140 bp, 19 predicted proteins | sample 1539071 | NCBI WGS metagenome assembly OCZS01 (sample SAMEA3113584, study PRJEB22503) | soil metagenome
GGGGGGGTCGGGGCCGGGGGGCCCGAGGGCCGGGCCCTGGGGGGCTGGGTCGGGGCCCGGGGCCTCGGGGGCTAGGTCGGGGTCCGGGGGGCTGTGGACAACCGAACCCCCTGCATCCGCCGATGGGTTAGCCTCCCCCACCGGGGGACCTGGCACCGGAGGCTGAGGTTGCGGTGCGCCCGGCGACTCGGGACCCGGCACCGGAGGCCGGGGCACCGGAGACCGAGGTTGCGGCGCGCCCGGTGACTCAGGACCCGGCACCAGAGGCCGAGGTTGCGGCGCGCCCGGCGGCGGTGGACCCGGCACCGGAAGGTGGGGCTCTGGCGCGCCGGCGGTCGCGACCGCGAGCAGGCAGATGTCTCTTGGCAGGTCGGTGGGGACCTGCCAGTCGAAGGTGGCGACGGCCGACCGGCCGGGCTGGAGGTCGCCGACCTGGGCTGCGGGGCCGACCGGCAGCCAGGGGGAACCGGGCGGCGGGTCGGCGTCGCCGGTGATCCAGGGACCGGGCGGGACGTCGGGGGGGCGGAGGGAGGCCGGGGTGGCAAGGACCCGGACCCGGACGCCGGCCAGGGGGCCGGGGCCACGGTGGTGGACCTGGACGTGGACGCGGGCCGGGCGGCCGGGGTCGACCCGCCCGCCGGGGTCGGGGAGCCCCGCTGTGCCCGGCCAGCGGTCGTCCTCGAACTCGACCGGCTCCACCGGGGCGTCCCGGGGTCGCGGGGGCACCTCGAGCTTGATGTCCGGGCACTCCCACCACGGTCCCCCGGGCCGGGGCCGGGCGGCGGGGGAGCGACCGGACCGCAGGGCCGGGGTGGCCGTCGCCGGCCCAGGATGGCCGTCCAGCGGCAGCTCCCAGACGCCCCGGCCCAGCAGGCCGGCCCGGAGCAGTCGCTCGGGGCCGCGCACGGCCAGGGCGAGCACCGGGGCGTTGGGCAGCCCAGCGCCCAGCGGCCGCCAGCCCGTCCCGTCGTCCCCGGACCACCAGACCCCGGCGTCGGTGCCCGCGAACACCGTCCCCGGCCGCTCCGGGTCGGGCACGACCGCCGAGACCGGAACCTCCGGCAGCCCCACCCCGCGATCGTCCCAGGTCGCGCCCCCGTCCTCGGACCGCCACACCCGCCCGCGCGGGCCACCCTCCTCCGACGTCTCCTCCCGGCCCGCCGCTCGGGTGGGCCAGGCGGCCCAGGCGACCCCCGGCCGGGCCGGGTCGGCGGCCACCCCGGCGACCCGGCCGCCGCGGGGCCGGGCCAGGCCGGTCACCGTCCAGGCGCCGCCGGCCCGCTCGAGCTGGAGCAGCTCGCCTTCGGCGGTCCCGGCGAGCAGCCGGTCCGGGCCGGCGGCGGTCAGGGCCGTCACCGCCCCGCGAACCCGCGGCAGGGCGACGGCCGTCCAGGTCGACCCGGCGTCGGCGGAGACGACCAGCCCGCCCCCGCCGAGCGCGACCAGCTCACCACCGGCGGTCACCGCCGGGTCGCCCGACCCCACCGGGCACCACACCTCGCCGCCTTCGTAGCGCAGGGTCCCGAGCTCGCCGGCCCCGGCCAGCAGCCAGGCCGCGTGGTCGGCCAGGTGGGCGACCTCGGCCACGGCCAGGCCGGTGGCCAGCGACCGCCAGGAGCGCCCGCCGTCGGGCGAACGGAACAGCCCGCCCTCGTTGGCCACGTACAGGGCCCGCGGGTCGCCGGGCTCGAACACCACCGCGTGCTGGCCCAGCGGGAGGCTGTCGCCGGCCGGGCGCGCCGTCAGGTCCACCCACGACCAGCGGCCGTCGGGGCCGCGGGCCCCCCGGTGGAGGCCGGCGGCGCCCAGCCAGACGACCTCGGGGTGGGCGGGGTCGGCCGCGCAGGCCCAGCTGTGCCAGGCCTGGCGGCTGTGGAGGTCGGCCGGGGGCTTCACCGGGTGGAACTCCCCGCCGGCGGGCTCGCGCCGCCACAGGTGCCCGACCCCGTCGCCGGCCGCGAACACGTACGCCAGCTGGCCCTCCGGGCCGTGGGCGACCGCCACCCGGTCGAAGCCGCCCGGGGCCGCCGTCAGCGGCACCGGCCGCCAGGTCGCCCCGCCGTCCTCGGACCGGTGCAGCCCGTGCTCCCCCCCGGCGAGCAGCTCGCTCCCGGCCCAGCCCGGCTCCCCGGTGCGCCCCCATGGGGCCCCTCCGGCCGAGACCGACCAGGAACGGCCGGCCAGGCGCGGCTCCCAGCTGTGGCCGCCGTCGGCCGAGGCCCACAGCCCGGCGGTGGTCGCGGCCAGCAGCCGGCCGGGGTCGCCGGGGTCGACCAGCAGGTCGTGGAAGCCGGCGCCCAGCAGCTCCCCGGCGACCAGGGCCCGCCAGGTGGCGCCGCCGTCGCCGGAGCGGAGCAGCCCGACCCCCAGGGCGGCCAGCGCCTCGCCCTGGCCGGTGCCGGCGTAGGCGACCCGCGGGTCGCCGGGGGCGAAGGCGACCGCCCCGACGGCGGCCGTCGGCTGGTCGTCGGTCCGGGGCGCCCAGGTCAGCCCGCCGTCGCGGCTCTCCCAGACCCCGCCGCCGGCGGCCAGCAGGTGCCGGGGGTCGCCGGGGTCGACCGCCACCGCCACCACCCGCCCGGCCACCCGGGGCCGGCTCCCTGGCCCGGACCCGGCCGTGCGCCCGTGGGGGATGGCGAACGGGCCCAGCGGCCGCCAGGCCGGGCCGGGATGGTGGTGGAGGAGGAGGGCCAGCTCCTCCAGGGCGGCCAGGCGGGCGGCGGCGTAGGCCGGCCCGTCCCCCGGCCCGAGGTCGCGGTGCAGCCGGAACCGGTCGAGACGGGCCGGGCCCACCGCCCCGGCTCGACCGGAAGGGTCCGGAGAGCCCCGGTGGGGTGCCCCGGGGGATCGGTAGAGACCAACCGGCAGGTGCATCGGGCCACCTCCCGCCCCGGGCGCGGCACGGCCCGAGGAAGATGCGGAGTCTATTCTGAACCGACGGCGACGGGAGGAGCGGGATGGCGGGACCGGTGACGGTCGTGTGGGACGAGGCCCTGGCCGCCTACGACTTCGGGCCCCAGCATCCGCTGCGGCCGGCCAGGGTGCAGCTGACCATGGCCCTGGCCCGGTCCTGCGGGCTGCTGGAGCAGGTCCGGGTGGCCGGGCCGGCGGCGGTCTCGGGAGCCGACCTGACCCGGGTGCACGAGCTCGACTACCTGGCCGCGGTCAAGGCGGCCGGGCGCGGGGAGGCCGACCCCCGGTTCGGGTTCGGCCCCGGCGACAACCCGCCGTTCCCCGGGATGCACGAGGCGGCCACCCGGGTCTGCGGGGCCACGGTGGCCGCGGCCGAGGCGATCCGCTCCGGGTCGGCCCTGCACGCGTTCTCCCCGGCCGGCGGCCTCCACCACGCCATGGCCGACCGGGCCAGCGGCTTCTGCGTCTACAACGACCCGGCGGTGGCGATCGCCTGGCTGCTCGACCAGGGGGTCGAGCGGATCGCCTACCTGGACGTCGACGTCCACCACGGCGACGGGGTCGAGGCCATCTTCGCCGGCGAGCCCCGGGTCCTGACGGTGTCGCTGCACGAGTCGGGCCGCTACCTGTTCCCCGGCACCGGCTTCGCCCACGAGGTCGGCGAGGGCCCGGCCCGGGGCACCGTGGCCAACCTGCCCCTGCCCCCGTCGACCACCGACGACCTCTACCTGGCCGCCTTCGACGCGGTGGTCCCGGCGCTGGTCCGCGCGTTCCAGCCCGAGGTGCTGGTCACCCAGCTGGGCTGCGACACCCACTACAGCGACCCGCTGGCCCACCTCGGCCTGACCGTCGGCGCCTACCGGCAGCTGGCCGGCCGCCTCCACGACCTGGCCCACACGGTGACCGAGGGGCGCTGGCTGGCCACCGGCGGGGGCGGCTACCAGTGGGCGGCGGTGGTCCCGCGGGCCTGGTGCACCTACCTGGCCGAGATGGTCGGGGCCGAGCTGCCCACCCAGCTCCCCGAGGCCTACCTGGACGAGGCCGCCGACCGGTTCGGGGCCCTGATCGGCCCGGACATGGCCGACGAGGTGGTCGCGCTGCGCAGCGAGCACCGGTCCCAGGTCGAGACCGAGCTCGGCCGCACCATCGAGGTGGCCAGGAGCAACCTGTTCCCCCTGCACGGTCTGACCGCCTGAGAGCCGGCCCTTCCGCCGGCGTTCGCTACCATGGGAGGCCGACCCACGACCGACCGGAGCGCCAGCATGCCCGACCTCCCCTCCCGCGACGAGCTCGGCCGCCACCTGGTGACGGCCCGGATCGCGGGGTCGGTGCGGACCCCGGTCTGGGACGTGCTCCGCAAGGCCGGCCTGGTCGCCGCCGGCGACCCCGACCACTGCTTCGGGCTGTCGGGCATGCACCGCTACACCCAGGCCGAGGTCCTGGCCGAGGTCACCCGCCAGTTCGGCTGGACCCACACGCCGGGTGAGCCCGGCGACGGCCCCACCTGGATCGAGCCGGAGCCGCTGCTGGACGAGATCGACCGGGCCGCCGCCCGCCTGGCCAGGGCGGCCTCGGCCGGCGAGCACGTCCTGTTCGCGACCGGCCACCCCACCGGCATGCTCGGCCTGTACCAGCAGATCGCCGTGGCCGTGCGGGAGGCCGGGGCCAAGGTGTCGCGACCCGGCGACGGCCTCGCCTTCCAGTTCCACGAGCACCGGCGGCGGATCATCTACAGCGGCTGGGTGGCGGTGCTGGCCTCCGGGGCCAACCTCTACCACACCCACGAGGCCCACCCCATGGAGCTGGTGCTGGAGCAGGCCACCGAGGTCGACCTGGTCGTCGGCGACCACGGCTGGGCCGGGGCGGCCGCCGAGCGGGGCATCGACGTGGTCGCGGTGGCCGACATCAACGACCCGGCCCTGCCCATGGCCAAGGCCGAGGGCCGGGCCGGGATCGTCCTGGGCATGGACGACAACGTCCGCCCGACCCCGTCGGCCTACGACCCGCTGGCCGACTACCTGCTGGCCAGGATCCTGCCGAGATGAGGGCGGGCGCACACGAAGCCGGCTGCGGTGCAAAGGAGCGCCGATGACCGACCGCTACGCGCGCCTGATCGAGCAGGTGCTCGACGACCCCGGCACGGTGCTGCTGCTGGGGTCGATGGACTCCGGCAAGACCACCTTCGCCAGGGCGCTGCTGGCCGGCGCCGTCGACCGCGGCATCCCCGCCGCCTACCTCGACACCGACGTCGGCCGGACCACCGTCGGGCCGCCCACCACCATCGGCCTCAAGCACGTGCTCGAGGCCAAGCACCTCGAGGACGACGAGCTCGCCCTGGCCGACGGGCTCTACTTCGTCGGCTGGGTCTCGGCCCAGTTCCACCTGCTGCCCCTGATCGCGGGCACGGCCAAGCTGATGGACGTGGCCCGCCGGGCCGGGGCCGAGCTGATCGTGGTCGACACCTCGAGCCTGATCAGCGGCGTCTACGGCCAGATCCTCAAGTACCACAAGATGGAGGTCAGCCGGCCCGAGTACGTGATCGGGTTCGAGCGCGGCGAGGAGCTGGAGCCGCTGCTTGGCATCGCCCGCCGCTTCACCCCGGCCCGGGTCGAGGCCTACCCGGTCCACCCCGAGGCCCGCCCGACCACCGCCGACGAGCGCTCCGAGACCCGCCGGGCCCGCTTCGCCTCCTACTTCTCCGGCAACCTGCACCGCTGGCGGGTCAAGCCGACCGTGTTCCTGCCCTCGCTGCCCCCCGACGCCGACCTGGCCAGCCTGGCCGGCCTGCTGGTCGGCATGGAGGACGGCAAGGGCTCCTGTGTCGGCATCGGCTACCTCGAGCTGGCCGAGGACGGCCACCTGCGCATGATCTCGGCCGTCTCCGAGGGAGCCAGGGCGCTGCGCCTCGGCTCCACCCGGATCACCCCCGACTGGACCTCGACCACCCGGGTCGACCTCCGCCACCTGTTCGGCACCGAGTAGCCGGCCCGTGGACCTCCGTCGCCGCTCCGGCACCGAGTAGCCGGCCCGTGGACCCTGTCGCGCTGGCGGCCCGTGGCGAGTCGGTCTGGCACCGCCTCGGCCTGGCCGCCCTCGGCGTCGGCTGGGTCGAGCACGGCCAGGTGGCCAGGCGCACCCGGCCCGCCACCCCGGTGTTCCTCGGCGCGCTGTCCCTGCGGGCCGGGGTCCCGGCCGCCCGGCTCGCCCAGGCCGTCGAGGGCCTGGGGACGGGCCTGGCCGTCCGCGACGCCGGCGGGTCCGAGGACCTGCGCGGCCACGGCTTCGTCCTCCAGGTCGAGGAGCCGTGGATGCTGCGCCCGCCCGCCCCGCTCCCGCCAGCTCCCACCCTGCCCGGCCTGGTCGTGGCCCCCTGCCGGACCCCGGCCGAGGTCGAGCTGTTCGAGCGGACCAGCGTCGAGGCCTTCACCGGTGGCGCCGACAGCTGGGCCCGCGGCGCCATCCACCCCCCGGAGGCCAGCCTGCGCATCCCCGGCCTGACCCTGCTCCTGGCCCGCCTCGACGGCCGGCCGGTCGGCACCGCCATCGCCGCCACCGACGGCACCGTCCTCAACGTCGGCGGCGTCGCCGTGGTCGCCCCGGCCCGCCACCAGGGGATCGGCACCCACCTCACCCTGGCCTGCCTGGCCACCGCCCCCACCCTCCCGGCCGTCCTCTCCAGCAGCGAGGACGGCCACTCCCTCTACCGCAGCCTCGGATTCACCGACGTCGGCCCCAGCACCCTCTGGTGGCAGCCACCCTCCCGGGCGTCCTGAGACGGCGGGGTGCCACAATGCCTGGCATGGCCGGGTACGACTGGATCACCTTCACCTCCGACTACGGGCTGGAGGACAACTTCGTCGGCGTCTGCCACGGGGTGATGGCCAGGGTGGCGCCGGGGGCGCGGGTGCTGGACGTGAGCCACGCGGTGGGGGCGCAGGACGTGCGGCAGGGGGCGCTCGTGCTGGCCCAGGCCGTGCCGTACCTGCCGCGGGCGGTGCACCTGGCGGTGGTCGACCCGGGGGTCGGGACCGGGCGGGGGATGGTGGCGGTCGAGGCCGGGGGGCAGGTGCTGGTCGGGCCGGACAACGGGCTGCTGGTGTGGGCGGCCGAGGCGCTGGGCGGGGTCGGGCGGGTGGTCGCCCTCCAGGACCCGGCCTACCGGCTGGAGCCGGTGTCGCGGACCTTCCACGGGCGGGACGTGTTCGCCCCGGCGGCCGCCCACGTGGCCGCGGGGGTGGACCCGGGGAATCTGGGTCCGGAGCTGAACCCGGGCGGGCTGGTGCGGCTGGAGCGGGAGGCGGCCCGGGTCGAGGGGGGACGGGCCCTGGCCGGGGTCGTGGCCGTCGACCACTTCGGCAACCTCGCCCTCGGCCTGGGCCGCCGGGACCTGGAGCGGGCCGGGGTGGGGACCGGCGACGCGGTGGAGGTGCGGGCCGGGGGCCGGGCCCACCGGGCGGTGGTGGCCGAGACGTTCGCCTCGGTCGCGCCCGGCGAGCTGGTCGTGCACGAGGACTCCTTCGGGTCGCTGGCCGTGGCCGTCAACCAGGGCCGGGCCACCGACCGGCTCGGGGCCGGGGCGGGCGACCAGGTGGAGATCGTCCGCGCGCGGGGCGGGGCCTGATGGGGCGCTGCATCCTTGTCAGTGGAGATCGTCCCCGAGTCGGGCGGGCCTGATGGGGCGCTGCATCCTTGTCACCGGGGCGGCCCGGTCGACCGGGCGGCGGCTGGTCGGGGCCCTGGCCGAGGAGCCGGGGGTCGAGCGGGTGGTGGCGGTCGACGACCTCGAGCCGGAGGAGCCGTTCCCGGCCAAGGTCGAGCACCTGGCCGTCGACCTGCGCAGCCCGGCGCTGGTCAGGACCGTCCAGTCGGCCGGGATCGACACCTGCGTGCACCTGGGGGTGACGGCCGAGCCCAGGGCCGCCGGCGGCCGGGCCACCATGAAGGAGCGCAACGTGCTCGGCACCATGCAGCTCCTGGCCGCCGCCTACCACGCGCCCGGGCTGCGCCGGCTGGTCCTCAAGTCGACCACGGCGGTGTACGGGGCCGCGGCCGGCGACCCGGCGGTCTGGACCGAGAGCATGTCGCACGAGACGCCCCGGCACGGCTTCGGCAAGGACGCCATCGAGGTCGAGGACTACGTCCGCTCCTTCGACCGGCGCCGGCCCGACGTCGCCGTGATCGTGCTGCGGCTGGCCAACCAGGTCGGGCCGACGGTCGACAACCCGCTGACCCGCTACTTCGAGCTGCCGGTCTGCCCGACGGTGCTCGGCTTCGACCCGCGGCTCCAGTTCCTGCACGAGGAGGACACCGCCGAGGTGCTCCTGCGGGCCACCATGGGCCCGGCCCCCCACGGCACCTTCAACGTCGCCGGGGACGGGGTGGTGCTGCTCAGCCAGGCCATCCGGATCGCCGGCAAGCCGCCCCTGCCCATCCCCGAGCCGCTGGTCGGGCGGGTCGCGGAGCTGGCCGGTCGGACGGTCGACTTCTCCCCCGAGCAGGTCCGGTTCCTCCAGTACGGGCGGGTGGCCGACACCTCGGCCGCGGCCGAGCAGCTCGGCTTCCTGCCCAAGTGGACCTCGCTGCACGCCTTCGAGGACTTCGCCTCCAGGCTGAACCGCCTGGTCACCGAGGAGCAGGTCCTCCGCCTCGAGCACGAGGCCCTGGACCTGCTCCGCCGCGCCGTCGGATGGGTCGGCCGATGACCCCGCCCCGGGACCGCTGTGAGGCCCGCACCCGCAAGGGCGACCGCTGCCGCAACCCCGCCGGCCCCGACGGCCTCTGCGCCGTCCACCGCCGCCAGCAGGCGGCGGGCGGTGCTGGCGCCGTCCACACCCCCCCGGGCGCGCCCGGGACGGAGCCGTTCGGCCCGTTCCTGGACTGGGCCGAGGAGGCGCTGGAGTTCCTGGGGCGGCGGCTGCTGGGCGAGTACGAGGTCGACGAGTTCGGCCACGACCCCGACCTGGTCGAGCACGTCCTGGCCCCGCTGCTGCGGCCCCTGTACAAGCGCTGGTGGCGGGTCGAGACCCGCGGCCTGGAGCACGTCCCGGCCAGCGGGCCGGCCCTGGTCGTGGGCAACCACGCCGGCACCCTGCCCTTCGACGCCCTGATGGTCGCCCTGGCCCTGCTGGACGAGCACCCGGCCCACCGGTCCCTGCGCATGCTCGCCGCCGACCTTGCCTTCGACCTTCCGGTGGTCGCCCCCCTGGCCCGCAAGTTGGGCAACACCCTGGCCTGCGCCGAGGACGCCACCCGGCTGCTGGAGTCGGGCGAGCTGGTCGGCGTCTGGCCCGAGGGCTACAAGGGCCTCGGCAAGCCCTACCGGGAGCGCTACCAGCTCCAGCGCTTCGGCCGGGGCGGGTTCGTCGAGGTCGCCCTGCGCACCGGCTCGCCGATCGTGCCCGTGGCCGTGATCGGCAGCGAGGAGATCTACCCGATGGTGGCCAACCTGCGCCGCCTGGCCCGCCTGCTCGGGTTCCCGTACTTCCCGGTGACCCCGACCTTCCCGGCGCTCGGCCCGCTGGGGGCGATCCCCCTGCCATCGAAATGGCTGATCGAGTTCTGTCCTCCGATCGAGACGGCCCATCTCGGGCCGGAGGCGGTGCTGGACCCGATGGTCCTGTTCGACCTGACCGACCAGGTCCGCGACACCATCCAGCAGACCGTCCACAAGAACCTTTTGGTGCGCCGTGGCGTCTTCGGCTGATCACCGGCGGGTCACCCAGCCTTCCCAAACCGGCACAATCGGGGTACTACGGTGAGGTGCCCTGTCGCCGACGCCCTCCGGGAGGCTCGCTCATGCGCACGATCACCAGACGCCCGACGGCCCTGCTGATGGCCGCCGCCCTGCTCGCCCTCGGCCTGACCCAGGTGGCCGGGGCCTCCGCACAGCAGGAGCGGGTCGACAAGGGTGGCGGGCGCCGGCTCCCGCTGGTCATCGGCCACCGCGGGGCCAGCGGCTACCGGCCCGAGCACACCCTGGCCTCCTACCGGCTGGCCATCGGCATGGGGGCCGACTTCATCGAGCCCGACCTGGTCTCGACCAAGGACGGGGTCCTGGTGGCCAGGCACGAGAACGAGATCTCGGGCACCACCGACGTCGCCGCCCACCCCGAGTTCGCCGACCGCCGGGCCACCAAGACGATCGACGGCGTGTCCCTCACCGGCTGGTTCACCGAGGACTTCACCCTGGCCGAGCTGCGCACCCTGCGGGCCAAGGAGCGCATCCCCGACCTGCGGCCCGACAACACCGTCTTCGACGGCCTCTACCAGGTGCCGACCTTCCAGGAGGTCATCGACCTGGCCAAGCGGGCCGGGGTCGGGATCTACCCCGAGACCAAGCACCCGACCTACTTCGACTCGATCGGCCTCTCGCTCGAGGAGCCGCTGCTGGCCACCCTGCGGGCCAACGGCTACCAGGGCCCGAAGGCCAAGGTGTTCATCCAGTCGTTCGAGACCGGCAACCTCAAGGAGCTGAACCGCCGCACCCGGCTGCCGCTGGTCCAGCTGCTCAGCGACGTCGGCGCCCCCTACGACCTGGTGGCCGCCGGCGACCCGCGCACCTACGCCGACCTGTCCACCCCCGAGGGCCTGGCCGAGATCGCCACCTACGCCGACGGCATCGGCCCGAGCAAGAACCAGATCGTCCCCCGCGACGCCGACGGGAACCTGCTCGAGCCGACCAGCCTGGTCGACGACGCCCACCAGGCCGGCCTGCTCGTCCACCCCTACACGTTCCGCAACGAGAACAACTTCCTCCCGGCCGACTTCCGCCAGGGCAACCCGGCCAGCCCCGCCTACCTCCGGGCCACCGGCGACGCCCCGGCCGAGTACCGCCTGTTCTTCCGCCTCGGGGTCGACGGCCTGTTCTCCGACAACCCCGACACCGCCGTCGGCAGCCGCCACCGGTACTTCAACCGCTGACGCGCTAGGTCGGCGGCACCGGTGCCGCGGTGGTGGTCGTCGGGGCCGCGGTGGTCGTCGGGGCGGTCGTCGGCGGGGTCGTGGTCGTGGTCGGGCGGGGCGCGGCGGTGGTCGGCGGGGCGGTGGTCGCCGGCCGGGTGCTCGGCGGCGCGGTCGCCGCCGAGGTCCGCGGGGCGGCCGCCGGGGGCGCGACCACGGCGTCCCCGGCCACGGTCGAGCTGGTCGTGCTGGGCCGCAGGACGGTGGTGAGCGGGGTCCCGAGGCTGCTCCCACCGCCCGCGGCCGCGGCGGCCGTCGTCGGGGCCGGGCAGGGCCGCCCGTCACACTCCGGCGGCGCCCCCGGCCCCCCGAACGCCTGGAACGCCAGCACCACCACGATCCCGGCCGTGGCCACCCCGGTCGCCACCCAAGGCCGCCTGCCCAGCCACCCCATCACCCCGGTTCCGGCCGCCGCGCCCGAGGCCAGGGCGGCCACGCCTGCCACCTCCGGCTGCTGAGGCCCCCGGTGGGGGAATGTATGGGACCGGAGCGGGAACTGCTCGTGGCCGTCCACAGCCCCCAGGGCCAGGGGCTGGCCAGCGCCCTGGACCCGGGGATCGCGGCCCGCGACCAGGTCGGCGCGGAGGCGCTGGACGAACTCGGCGGAGGGGGCGACCACGTAGCCGGGGATGGCCCGGCGCAGCGACCCGGCGACGGCCAGGGCGTCGGCCAGGGCGGGGTCGCCGACGGTCAGGTCGACCTCCCAGCGACCGAGCCGCCGCTCGAACTCCTCGGCCGGCGGGGCCGGCGCCGGCACCACGCCGTCCGGGAGCCCCGTGGGCCCACCGGTCAGCTCGTGGATGGCCAGGCAGGCGGCGAGCTGGAGCTCCATCGCGGCCCGCCGGCTGTAGCCGGACAGGTGGGCGGTGTGGTCGAGCGAGTGGCCGAGCAGCAGGCGCAGCACCACCACCTCCCGCTCCGGCTCCCCCAGGCGCGCCACCGCCGCCACCACGTCCCGGGCCGGGCCGGCGGCCGGGGACGGCCGGGGGCGCTGGGCGGTGGCGTCGCGGGCCATGGCGATCAGCCAGGCGCCGGCCTCGCCCTCGGCGCCGGTGGCCGGCGGGAGCCAGCCCATGGCGGCGTGGAACACCTCGGCGGTCAGCTCGGCCGCCTCGGCCCGGTCGCCGGTCCAGGCCAGCAGGTAGCGGTAGACCCCCTCGACCTGGTCGTCGTAGACGAGCGCGAACGCCTCGCGGTCGCCGGCGGCGGCGCGTTCGAGCAAGGGGCGCTGGCCCGCCAGCTCGGCGGGCACGTCGCCGTGCCGGCAGGGGCAGGCGGCCGTCTGGACGTCCTGAGGACGTTGGGGTGTGAGGGCCAAGGGGGGTGGCTTTCAGCGGCCGAGCAGGAGCTGCACCGCGGCCGCCAGCACGATCACGACGAGCAGGGCGGCCACGACAACGGCGGTCCCGGTTCGCATGCGGCTGGGGATTCTACCCGTTCCGGGAGGCCGTGCGCGCACGGGCCCCGGTCGCGCCCTTGGCCAGCTGGGCCCTGGCCACGCCGAGGTTCTCGCGGAGCACCTCGAGCAGGGCCTTGCGGTCGTCGGCCCAGGTCCGCACGTCCAGCTCCAGGGTGACGGCGCCGCCGAAGCCGCCAGCCCCGACCTCCTGGAGGAACTCGCCGATGGGCAGCACGCCCTTCTCCAGCAGCCCGTGGGTGTCGCGCCCGCGCCCGTCGTTGTTGGAGACGTGCAGGTGCACGACCCGGTCGGCGAGCTCGTCCCAGGCGGCCAGCAGGTCGCCCCCGGCCACGGCCAGGTGGCTCGTGTCCAGCACCAGCGACGGCCAGCGGCCCAGCTCGGAGGGGGCGGTGCCGCTGAAGAAGCGCAGGCTGCGGCCGTTCACGTTGATCGGGAACATGTTCTCGACCGCGATGGTGACGCCCGTCTCCTCGCGGATCCGGGGGATGGCCTCGTCCAGCCAGGCCGCGTACTGGGTCTGCCAGCGGTACGGCGGGTGGATCACCACCGTCGACACCTTGGCCGTCTCGGCGAAGCGCACGCAGCGCTCCAGCTTGCCCTTGGGGTCGGTCCCGAAGACCAGCCAGGTGGCGACCAGGAACGGCCCGTGCACGGCCGGCACGGGCACGCCGTAGCGGGCGGCCAGCGCCCCCAGCCGGAGCGGGTCCTGGCTCACCCGGTCCTGCATGATCATCAGCTCGGCGCCGTCGAAGCCGGCCTCGCCGATCAGCTCGAAGGTCTCCTCGAGCGAGAACATGAAGAACGGCCCGGTGGCCGCGAGCACCGGGGGCAGGGCGGGGACCGGTGGGACCGGAGGCACCTGGGTCAAACGATCGCTCCTCGTGAACGACAAGCCGGGCGTACTGCTGAAGCGCGCGGCGGATGCTACCAAGCTACAAGAAGTGCGGTTGCCCGGGCGGTACTAGACTCCGGTCATGCACTGGCTGCTCCCGGGTGTCGCCGCGGCCGCCTCGGCTGCGTCCGCCGCCGCGGTCCTGCGCCAGTACGCGGCCAGGGGCCGGCCCCACCAGCTCGCCTGGGGCATCGCCCTGTCGATGTTCGCGGTCGCCTCGCTGGCCCTCACCGCCGGGGTGGTGGCCGGGTGGACGCCCTTCTCGTTCAAGCTCTACTACCTGTTCGGGGCCATTCTGAACGTGCCCTGGCTGGCCCTCGGCACCGTCGAGCTGCTCGCCGGCCCCTCCACCCGCAGGGTGTATGTCGCCGGGCTGGCCGCCTTCACCGTGCTCAGCGTGGTCCTGGTCGCGCTGGCCCGGGTGGCCCCGGCCGACCTCTCGGGGCGGCTCCTGCCCGAGGGCAAGGAGTTCCTGCCCGTGGCCGTGCGGGCCCTGGCCGTGCTCGGCAACACCGTTGGCACCCTGATCGTGGTCGGCGGGGCGGTGGCCAGCGGGCTGGCCCTCCGCTCGCGGCGTGACCTACGGCCCCGGGTCGAGGGCAACCTCCTGATCGCGCTGGGGGTGCTGCTGGCCGCCGGCGGCGGCGTGTTCGCCTTCCTGGCCTCCAGCGACAAGCTGGCCCTCGGCCTGGCCCTTGGGGCGAGCGTGATGTACCTGGGCTTCCGCCGGGCCTCGGCCCCGGTCCGCCCGTCGGTCCCCTCCGGCCCATGACCAGGGTCACCCTCTACACCAGGGCCGGCTGCCACCTGTGCGAGGAGGCCGAGCGGGTCCTGCGCCAGGAGCAGGCCGCCGCCGGGTTCGGGCTGGAGCTGGTCGACATCGACCGCGACCCGGAGCTGGCCCGCCGCTACGGGGTGCGCGTCCCGGTGGTGGCCGTCGACGGCGAGGACCTGTTCGAGTACGAGGTGCCGGTTGACCTGCTGCGGGCCCGACTGGGCAGGGTTGGCGCCGATTGAGAACACGATCACGAGAGCCTAGACTCGGGTTGAATCAGTAACGGGGGTGGGAGTCCGTGCGAGACCGTATTCCGGAGGCGACCGTCGCCCGCCTGCCCGTCTACCTCCGCTGCCTGGTCGACATGTCGGAGCGGGGGACCCACCGCGTCTCCTCCGACCAGCTGGCCGACGCGGCCGGGGTGAACTCGGCCAAGGTCCGCAAGGACCTGTCCTACCTCGGCTCCTACGGGACCAGGGGCGTCGGCTACGACGTCGAGTACCTCATCTACCAGGTCCGCCGCGAGCTCGGCCTGGAGCAGGACTGGGCGGTGGCGATCGTCGGGGTCGGCAACCTCGGCCACGCCCTGGCAAACTACCGGGGCTTCGCCGAGCGCGGCTTCCGCATCGCCGCCCTGCTGGACGCCGACGGCGGCAAGGTGGGCGAGGAGCTGGGCGAGCTGACCGTCGACCACATCGACGACCTGGACCGCGTGGTGAAGGAGGAGCAGGTGGCGATCGGCATCATCGCCACCCCGGCCCCCGCCGCCCAGGAGGTCTGCGACCGGCTGGTCGCGGCCGGCGTCACCTCGATCCTGAACTTCGCCCCGGCCCACCTCCAGGTGCCGGCCGGGGTCTCGCTCCGCAAGGTCGACCTCTCCACCGAGCTGCAGATCCTCTCCTTCCACGAGCAGCGCCGGGCCGCCGTCGACCTCGTCCGCCAGGTCGCGGCGAGGAACCGGGAAGCCGACGCCGGTCCCCGGCCACCGGCCGGGGACTGAGCCCGGTGCCGGTCTTCGTCGTCGGGGCGAACTTCCGCAGCGCGCCGCTGGAGCTGCTGGAGCGCCTGGCCGTCGACGCCGAGCGCCGGCCCAAGGCCCTGGCCGGCCTGCTCGACCTGGAGCACGTCCACGAGGCGGTGGTCGTCTCCACCTGCAACCGGGTCGAGGTCTACGCGGCCATCAGCCGCTTCCACGGCGCCGCCGGCGACGTCCGGCGGTTCCTGGCCGACCTGGGCGGGCTGGCCCTGGAGGAGCTCGCCGACCACCTCTACGACTACTACGAGGAGCGGGCCGTCCGGCACCTGTTCGCGGTCGCCGCCGGGGTCGACTCGATGGTGGTCGGCGAGGCCCAGATCCTCGGCCAGGTCCGGGAGGCGTTCCAGGCCGCCCAGGCCGAGCGGTCGGTCGGGCCGGTGCTCTCGGCCCTGTTCACCAGGGCGATCAAGGTCGGACGGCGGGCCCGGAGCGAGACCGGCATCGGCGCCGGGATGGCGTCGACGGTCACGGTCGGGCTGCGGGTGGCCGCCGGGCAGCTCGACGGCCTGGCCGGGCGCCGGGCCCTGCTGGTCGGGGCGGGCGGCCTGGCCCGGCTGGCCGGCCGGGCCCTCCGCGAGGCCGGGGTCGCCGAGCTGGTGGTGGCCAACCGCACCCCGGCGGCCGGGGCCGCCCTGGCCCGCGAGCTGGGCGGCCGGGCCGTGCCCCTCGACATGGTGGCCGACGAGCTGGCCGCCGCCGACCTGCTGATCGCGGCCACCGCCGGGTCCACGCCGACCGTCACCGCGACCACGGTGGCCGCCGCCCTGGCCCGGCGAGGGCCGGCCGCCCCGGGGTCGCCCGCGGGCCCGCTGGTCCTGCTCGACCTGGGCGTGCCCCGCGACGTCGAGCCCGAGGTCCGGCGGCTGCCCGGGGTCGTCCTGGCCGACCTGGACGCGCTCCGGGCGGTGCTCGAGACCGACGAGGGCCCCCGCCGGGAGGTCGAGCGGGTCCGGGCCCTGATCGCCCAGGAGACAACCGCCTACCTGGGCGGCCAGCGCGAGGCCAGGCTGGTCCCGACCATCCAGGCCCTGCGGACCAGGGCCGAGCGGGTCCGCCAGCAGGAGCTGGCCAAGGCGTCGGCCAGGCTGGCCGGACTCGACGAGCGCCAGCGGGCCGCGGTCGAGGCCGTGACCAGGGGCCTGGTCAACAAGCTGCTCCACGACCCGATGGTCCGCGGCAAGACCCTGGCCGCCCGGCCGGACGGCGACCTGTACGTGGCCGCCCTGCGCGAGCTCTACGGTCTCGACCCCGGCCCGGGCGACGATGACCGCCGCTGAGGGGCCGGGCCGGGCGCTGCGGCTGGCCACGCGGGGGAGCGCCCTCGCCCTCGCCCAGAGCCGGCTGGTGGTCGACGGCCTGCGGGCGGCCTGGCCGGAGCTGCGGGTCGAGCTGGTCACCGTGGTCACCGAGGGCGACCGGCGCCGCGACGTGCCGGCGGCCGCCCTCGGCGGCAAGGGCATCTTCACCGCGGCCGTGCAGCAGGCGGTGCTGGACGGCCGGGCCGACCTGGCCGCGCACTCGGCCAAGGACCTGCCCGCGGCCCAGGTCCCCGGTCTGGTCCTGGCCGCCGTCCCTCTCCGCGACGACCCCCGCGACGTGCTCCTCGGCCGCGGTGCCCTGGCCGGCCTCGACGACCTGGCGCCCGGGGCCAGGGTCGGCACCGGCAGCCCGCGCCGGGTCGCGCTGCTCAACTGGCTCCGACCCGACCTCGAGCTGGTCTCGATCCGCGGCAACGTCGACAGCCGGGTCCGGCGGGTCCACGCCGGCGAGCTGGACGCGGTCGTCCTTGCCGCGGCCGGCCTGCGCCGGCTCGGCCTGACCAGCGACGCGGCCGTCCCGCTCGACCCGGAGACCTTCACCCCGGCCCCCGGCCAGGGCACCCTGGCCGTCGAGGCCCGCGAGGACGACACCGGCGCCCTCGGCCTGCTCAGCGCCCTCACCCACCGCCCCTCCCGGGTCGCCCTCCGGGCCGAGCGGGCGTTCCTCCAGCGCCTCGGCGGGTCGTGCCCCCTCCCCGCCGGCGCCCTGCTGCGCCCGACCGACGCCGGGCCCCTCGAGATCCAGGGCTTCCTCTCCGCCCTCGACGGCAAGGGCCTGGTCCGCGAGCGCCTCCGCGGCCCCGCCGACGACCCCGAGGGCCTCGGCCGCACCCTGGCCGACCGCCTCCTCGACGCCTGCGGCCCCGAGGTCCGCGCCCTGGTCGAGGGCTCCCGCCGTTGACCCCGGCCCGCCAGCCGCTGGCCGGCGTGACCGTCCTCGTCCCCCGGGCCCGCGACCAGGCGAGCGAGTTCTCGGTCCTGCTGCGCGCCCGGGGCGCCGAGCCGCTCGAGGTCCCGACCATCGAGATCCACCCGGTCGCCTCGACCGCCGAGCTCGACCGGGCGCTCCAGGATCTGGCAGCGCGGCACCACGACTGGGTCGTGCTGACCAGCGTCAACGGCGTGGCCGCGGTGCGGGGCCGGGCCGAGGCGCTGGGCGAGGGCCCGGCCGCGCTCGCCAAGGCCCGGGTCGCGGCCGTCGGCCCGGCCACCGAGGCCGCCCTGCGCGACTGGGGCATCGCCCCCGACCTGGTCCCCGAGGTCGCCACCACGGCCGCCCTCGGCCACGCCTTCCCGCCCGGCCCGGGCAGCGTGCTGCTGGCCCGGGCCGACCTGGCCAACCCCGAGCTGGCCGTGCTCCTCCGCGCCAAGGCCTGGCGGACCACCGAGGTGGTCGCCTACCACACCGTCCCCGTCGGCACCCTCGACCCGGCGGCCCGCCGCCGCCTCGACACCGGGGAGGTCGACTGGGTCGCCTTCACCGCCTCCTCCACCGTCGAAGGCTTCCTCCGCGGCTACGGCGGCCCACCCCCACCGACCGTCCGGGTCGCCGCCATCGGCCCGGTCACCGCCGACGCCGCCCGCTCCGCCGGCATCCGGGTCGCCACCACCGCGACCGAGCACACCATCCCCGGCCTGGTCGCCGCCATCGAGCACGCCGTCACCGGCTGACCCCTCCCGGGCGGAGTAGGGTAGGTCCGTTCAGGACGGACAAGGGAGATGGAATGCAACCTGCGCCGTTTCCGGTGGGGAGGCCGCGGCGGCTGCGGCGGAGCCGGGTGCTCCGGGAGCTGGTCCGGGAGCACGAGCTGTCGCGGCGGGACCTGGTGGCGCCGCTGTTCGTGAAGGAGGGGATCTCCCAGGCGGCGCCGATCGCCTCGATGCCCGGGCATGCCCAGCACACGCTGGAGAGCCTGCGCAAGGAGGCGGCCGAGCTGGCCGGGCTCGGCGTCCCGGCGCTGCTGCTGTTCGGGATCCCGGCCGGCAAGGACGCCGAGGGGTCGCAGGCGTGGGCGGCCGAGGGGATCATCCAGCGGGCGCTGCGGGCCCTGCGGGCCGACCTGGGTGACGACGTGGCCCTGATCGCCGACCTGTGCCTGTGCGAGTACACCGACCACGGGCACTGCGGGGTGCTCGCCCCCGCGGACCCTGGTGCCGTCGGCGAGGGGCCGGTGGTGGCCAACGACCCGACCCTGGAGCTCTACCGGCGGGTCGCGGTCGCCCAGGCCGAGGCCGGGGCGTCGGTGATCGCGCCCAGCGGGATGATGGACGGGCAGGTGGGCGCGATCCGTGGCGCCCTGGACGAGGCCGGGTTCGGGGACACCCCGATCCTGGCCTACGCGGCCAAGTACGCCTCCGGGCTGTACTGCCCGTTCCGGGAGGCGGCCGAGGGCGCGCCCCGCTCCGGGGACCGGACCGGCTACCAGATGGACCCGGCCAACGGCGACGAGGCCCTGCGCGAGGTCGCCCTCGACGTCGCCGAGGGGGCCGACATGGTGATGGTCAAGCCGGCCCTCGCCTACCTGGACGTGCTCTGGCGGGTCAAGCAGGCCTTCGGGCTGCCAACGGCCGCCTACCACGTGTCCGGCGAGTACGCGATGGTCAAGGCGGCCGCCGAGCGCGGCTGGGTCGACGGCGAGCGGGTCATGCTGGAGGTGCTGACCAGCATCCGGCGGGCCGGGGCCGACCTGGTCGTCACCTACTTCGCCCGCGACGCCGCCCCGCTCCTGTGAGGCCCTGGCGGGCGGCGTTCCGGGGGCGGTTCGAGGAGCAGACCGTCCGGAGCCGGGTGCTGGAGGGCAACCCGCTCGGCGACCCGCACGAGCGGCCTCTCTGGGTGTACCTGCCCCCCGGGGTGGGCGACGACCCGGGCCGCCGTTACCCCAGCATCTACGTGATCCAGGGCTACACCGGCCAGGTCGACATGTGGTGGAACCGCACCGCCCTGCGACCCACCGTCCCCGAGCTGATCGACGAGCTGTTCGCCGGAGCCACGGCGCCGGCGATCGTGGTCCTGGTGGACTGCTGGACCTCGGTCGGGGGCAGCCAGTTCCTCAACTCCCCGGGGACGGGCCGCTACCTGGACTACCTGTGCGACGAGGTGGTGGCGTTCGTCGACGACCGCTACCCGACCCTGCCGGCCCGCGAGCACCGCGGCATCGCCGGCAAGTCGAGCGGCGGCTACGGGGCCATGGTCGCCCCGATGCTCCGCCCGGACGTGTTCGGCGGCCTGGCCAGCCACGCCGGCGACGCCCTGTTCGAGTACTGCTACCTGCCCGACATGGCCACGGCGACCCGGGCCCTGCGGGACCACTACGACGGCTCCTACGAGCGGTTCCTGGCCGACTTCGCCTCCCGGCCGGCCATGTCCAAGGAGACCGACGGCCCGCTGCTGAACATCTGGGCCATGGCCGCCTGCTACTCGGCCGAGCCGGACGGCACGGTGACGCTGCCCTTCGACCCGGCCACCGGCCGGCTCCGGGACGAGGTGTGGGCGCGCTGGCTGGCCCTCGACCCGGTCCGCATGGCCGCCGGCCACGCCGACCAGCTCCGCTCCCTGCGCGGCATCTACCTGGACGCCGGCCGCCGCGACCAGTTCTGGCTCGACCTGGGCGCGGCCGGGTTCTCGGCCGAGCTGGACGCCCTCGGGATCGACCACACCTTCGAGCTGTTCGACGCCACCCACTCCGCGATCGAGTACCGCTACCCGACCGGCCTGGCCTTCCTGGCCGAGCGGCTCGGGGACTGACGGTGGTGGACGGCCCGTTCGAGCTGGTCATCTTCGACTGCGACGGGGTGCTGGTGGACAGCGAGCGCATCGCCGTCCGGATCGAGGCCGAGTACCTGGCCGAGCTGGGCTGGCCGCTGACCGAGGCCGAGATCGTCGAGCGGTTCATGGGCCGGACGGAAGCGTTCATGGACGAGGCGATCGAGGCCCAGCTCGGCAACCGGCTCCCTCCCGACTGGAAGGACCAGTTCCACCGCCGCTACCGCGAGGCGTTCGCGGCCGACCTGGCCCCGGTCGACGGCATCACCGAGGCGCTGGACCAGATCACCCTCCCGACCTGCGTGGCCTCGAGCGGCAGCCACGACAAGATCCGCTTCACCCTCGGCCACACCGGGCTCTACCAGCGCTTCGAGGGCCGGATCTTCAGCGGCCACGAGGTCGCCAACGGCAAGCCGGCCCCCGACCTGTTCCTGCACGCGGCCGAGCGGATGGGGGCCGAGCCGGCCCGCTGCGCGGTGGTCGAGGACACCCTCTACGGCGTGCTGGCGGCCAGGGCGGCCGGCATGCGCGCCTTCGGCTACGCCGGCCTGACCGCCCCCGACCGCCTCGAGGGCGAGGCCACGCAGGTGTTCCAGGACATGCGCCAGCTGCCCCGCCTGCTGGCCGACGCCGGCCCCTGACCGGGCCTCAGAACCGGCCGGCCCGGCGCAGGCGCCGGGGGCGGCCGTCGGGGTCGACCAGGAGCTTGTAGACCGGGCCGGCCCACCAGGCGGCCCAGGGCCGGACCCGGCCCGGGTCGTGCTCGCGGGCGTGGCCGGGGGGGCGGGGACCGCGGCGGCCGCCCTCGTGCCAGTCGGACAGGGCGGCGGCCGTGCGGCGCCAGGCGTCGAAGCCCTCGACCGGGTCGAGCAGGTCGCCGTCGTCGCCCGGGCCGCGGCCAAGGTGCTCGCGCCACAGCCGGAGGCGCAGCTCCCGGGCGAACACCCGGGCGCCGTCGCCGAGCCCGGCCGGGTCGGCCGGTGCCCGGCTGTCTCTTGTCTCGTCCAGGACCGCCGCGGACAGCTCGCTGTCGTGGGTCCAGGAGCGGCGGTTCAGGTTGTCGGAGCCGACCGCCGCCCACACGTCGTCGATCACGCACACCTTGGCGTGCACGTAGATGGGCGTCCCGTGCTCGTTCTCGAGGTCGAAGACGGCCACCCGGTCGCCGCCCGCCTCCCGCACCGTGTCCAGGGCCGCCTGCTGGCCGATGCGGTTGGGCGGGCCGGTCAAGCGCCCGTCCTGGTCGGGGTAGCGGGGGACGACGGCCAGCAGCCGCAGCTCGGGCGAGCGGCGCAGGGCGTCGGCCAGGGCCTGGGCGATGTCCTCCGACCACAGGTACTGGTCCTCGAGGTAGATGAGCCGGCGGGCCCGCCACAGGGCCTTGAGGTAGGCCCGGGCGATGCTGCGCTCCCCGGAGGGCGCGAACGGCAGCGGCGGCCGCTTGGCCGGGTAGGTGCGCAGCACCTGGACGGCGTGGGGACCGGCCGGGGCGGGGTCGCGCAGCATCGGCGGCAGCGGGCTCGGGTGCCGGGGCTGGCCGACCCGCCTGGTCAGGCGGGCCCGCCAGGGGTTGCGGTGGTCGAGCGGGGTCGGGTCCTCCCACCGTTCCCGGAAGGTGACCGACAGGTCGCCCACGGCCGGGCCGCGGATCTCCAGCTGGACGTCGTGCCAGGGCGGGCGGTCGCCGTAGCGCTCGTCCATCGCCACCGCCTGGGGGTCGCCCAGGTGGCGCTCGTCGTCGCGGCGCCCGTGGCACAGGTCGATCCCGCCCATGAAGGCGACGTCGTCGTCCTCGCGGTCGGGGTGGCGGATCAGGACCAGCTTCTGGTGCTGGCTGCCCGGTCCCCGGACCCGCTCGTCGAGCAGGATCTCCCCGCCGGCCTGGTTGACCACCTCGCCCAGGTGCAGGTTCTCCTCCTCCTGGAAGTGGGCCAGCTCCGGGTGGGAGCGCCACAGCAGGCCCCGGACCTCCACGCCCCGGGCGGCCAGGTCGGCCAGGACCTTGCCCAGCTCGGTGCCCTCGCCGTCCAGCAGCTCGTCGGTGTCGCCGCGCCAGTCGG
>OCZS010000152.1_pt1 | contig 22031 bp, 21 predicted proteins | sample 1539071 | NCBI WGS metagenome assembly OCZS01 (sample SAMEA3113584, study PRJEB22503) | soil metagenome
ACTACAGGTGGCGGAGGAATACTAGAAGGCATATTTGGAGGCGGCGGCGGCCAATAAAAGATCAAGAATCAAAAAAAGGCAGGAGCCTCGCTCTTTTTCTTTTGCTCCATCTTTTTTAGTTTTAGTTTTATGTACATGACATGTAAAGATGGAATACATCTTGCTATTTATTTTGCAAGTATGAGAAATAGGTTGGGCTTAATCGCTGGTATCGGGTGTAATTCTCTTTTACATGCTTATGGACCCTGAGTCTATCTAACAGGTCCCTTCCGTTCGCAGCTTGATCAATATCCGGTAGGATTTCTTTATATTGCAAAATCAGTCTGGGTAAGTCATATTAATGTCGTATTCTACTGGGCGTATCCAGGAAGAAAATAGCTGTTAGAGAGACACGACTGAAGATTAAAAACTCTCGTTCTATCCTAAAGCAATTGATGGCAGACAGTAACACTAAATTATATGTTATTTACTAATAGTCATGGAAGCAGCGAGTCTGTTGAGGCTAGAGATGGAAGAACAAGATGAAAATATTCAACCTCCTGTGGTATGTCCAAAATGCGGGAGGACTACAAAATTCGGCGGACACTGTGAATGTGAGCAGATTTTTTGATAGCAGGGATAGCTGATAGAACGACTGGATAGGGCAAAAGAACCATGAACTAGAAGGTCTGGTTGCAAATCTGGTCGTTAGAGGACATTTGTTCAATTGAACAACTATTGTTCAAGATTTGGTTTGTATGCGAGACTTAAAGTCGACGGCCCACATACATGGATATATCGCTGCGATTCATTGACACATCAAATATTAAATGTACAAAGCATTCAGCGTTAGGGAGAATAACGATCCCCTTTGAATGGTAGATTACTCCTGTAACCTATTTTTAGCATAAAGTCGATGCTTTAATCACATGAGTGACAAACCTAACGATGATCCGAAAAAGTCTGCTGAAAGAGTAGTTGAGCATAATGAAAAATTCAATGTTCCTGTTCAGACAGAAAAGGAAGAGGCACAAGTCTTTGAAAAGGCATCACCAGAAAATATAGCTGATGAGCGTGAGATCCGTCGGAAGAAAGAAGGCCTTGATTAACCAATTAATTACAAGCTTCTTTTAGCCTGTTTCTATACTACCTATCGTATGTTGTTAACTATTGGAGCAAATTAAAGGATAGCTATGAAGATATGCCTTATCAAATTGTAATCAAAGAATGATTGGCATAAAGTCTGTAAATGATTCTTTCTTGGCTTGAACTTTCGCTTTTGTAAACCGCTTCGGCATCATGCTCAGTTTTTATCTGGATATGACCCGAAGGGGACTATAGTTTTAATGTTAGATAAGGCACGATAGAACGGGAATGCCGACCAATATACAATTTTATTTCATCCGCAATATACGTTTTCTATACGCGGATCATCACAACACATCATTTAAATGATGACTTGGTGCATCAATATTGGAAGATTTATCAAGTTGAAAAATGAGCAGGGCATTAATGGCAGTAACAGTAACAGAAACAATAAGAGCACGCAAGGGCATAAATCGGTTTCAGGATCCCTCGATGCAAAGATTATTGAAGAACTACTAAACGATGCTTTTATCTCTTCCACGCGTATATCAAAAAAGCACAAAGCTCCTCTTTCTACAGTTCAGAGAAGAAGGAGACATTTGGAAAATACCATCTTGACAAGACGATATGAAATTGATCTTACGAAGCAAGGTTTTCGGATTGGTGAAATGACTGTAGTTCCTCAGAATGGAGCGAGTGAGAAAATTATTGGTGGAATCTTTTCAAAATACTCAAACCACATCCTTTCTATTACAATGCAGATTGATGGTGCCATAATCTTGGCAGTATTGGTCTATTTTAAAACGACAGCTGAGATACGTGATATCATGGTAGGCATTCACTCTATGCCCGGGGTAGAGAACGTCAGGTTTGCAGAAACCGTAGAGATAATTAGGAATAGGAGAAATGAGTTAGGGAAGACAGTAGCGCGTTCAATAATTGGATGAAACATACTCAACAGCCAAGAAGAGAGATGTGCTTCTGATTTCTTTGCCTAGTAGTGGTATTCTCGTAACAAGCATATAGCTATTGACTCTCTATTTGTTAAATTTTTGAACATAAAGATGAGTTATAATGAAACATTTAGTCATCTCGCTTGTCAGCTGAAACTGACATCCCATTCTATAAAAAAAATCAAGAATGCTTTCTAGTAGATCCTATGTCTAGCTTTATTTATGACAGAAACTACCAACATCTCTAGATACGTGATGCGATTTCCTAGAATGCAGGATGACAGTGAGCGAAATGACAAAGTATCGTCTAAGGATGCCTACTATGTCTTTGCTAAAATTGTGCGGATACAATTAGGAGGTCTGAAGCAATCAGTATATCCTCCCAGATGTCTCAAATATCGTGGTAGTAAACAAGTTGTTGTCCAGAAATTTCAGGATGACATTCCTCCTTTCAGAATGTGGATTGATTTTTTGCTTCATAACGAGTGGATAGCAAGATTCAGAGCTATTGAACTTGGTCGTTTTCTCAAATATTTGACTATTACAACTATACCTCATGGTTTGGAAAACAAGGTTCTAAGTACAGAAACAAGCATATTTCCAGACATTTTCAAAGGTGGTGGAAAAATCTGAAAACCAGAGGCAGCACCGAGATCATTGGCTTGATTCTTCAGGCTGTAGAACGAGAAGCGCTTACACGCTCTAAAATCATGTACAAGGCGATCCTCAATTTCAAGCAGGTAACTGACTATACTTCTTTACTCACAGAGGAAGGTTTGTTGACATATCTACCGCAAGATAGAAAATATGCCATCACGGACAGAGGCAGACAGTTTCTAAGCCTATTTAAAGAAACTAACAAATTGCTTACTACTCCTTATGATGAGATTACAGCTAGCAATGAAGAACAAACCCTACATCAGCAACAGCAGCAAGTGACATTACATGAGTAACAATAGTAATGAAAAGAGAGTCTTTATATGTGGATGTACAGTAGAGTGGCGCTTAGACATGATCAAGTTCACTGACTGTTTAGCGCATTCTGATGAAGGGACATTGAAATCGTAGATACTACAGCAACCATTTCTAAGAATTGTCATTCCATCTTTAGTCCTTGTCTAAGATTTGAACAGGACAGGCCGTTACAAGCTGTTTAAATTTAACTGCATCTTTTTGAGTTCCTACAATTGATCCATAGTGCATCGGAATTGCCAGTTTTTTTGGCTTTATCTTTTCGTTTACGGCTTTAGCTGCTTCCTCTGCAGTCATGACGTACGTTCCCGATACCGGTACGAGCGCTACGTCTGGATCGGTCCCATTCATTTCTGGAATATCATCAGTATCACCAGTATGGTATATACGCATCTTGTTTAAAGTGATGATAAAACCGACCTTTCCATCTGCTTTTGGGTGGAAATGCTTGTTGGTATTGTACGCTGCAGTCGTCTCTATTGGGATACCTTGAACAGTGAGCATATCGCCAGGAACAACTCCTTTCGTTTCTGCCACCCTGACATTCTTTAACTGCTCAATACACTCCTTGGCGGCTACGATCGTGGTATTATTGCCTATGAGGTGCTTGAGGTCGTCCACACTCAGATGGTCAAAATGATTGTGAGAGATAAGGATAATGTCAGCATCATTTTTGTTATGATGGGAGTCGGAAATCTTGTAAGGATCTATGTAAATATTAGTCTTGTCCTCGACCGTCAGTTTGTAGCCATCATGGCCAAGCCAATGAAACTTGATTCCATCAAAGTCTAGCATACTATTACCACTACTTGTATCTTGGCGCCAAGAATTTTATTTAAAGGTGATCCTTTGTATCGATTTTTGGATTTGCGATAATTAGATTATCATTGCTGAGGCTCAGTACCAGAACTTGATTTGCTATGAGCCTACGGCGCAGGTTGGTGTCTATCGTTGCTACTGCACACTTTTGAGCCATTGCATAATCGATTATCGAGTCGTCCACGTGCTTTGCAGGTGCAAGAGCTACTGTGTTGAACTTTGCTCTCGCAAGTTCAAGCGCTGTCTTTGCAAGGCGAGACCGCTTGGGACCTGCATTTTGAGCCAGCCGTTTTAGCTCTCCTTCTACAATGTCAGGGACAAGGAAGTCAAGTCTGCCAAGCTCTGACTCGATCTTTGCAACCCGCTTTATGGGCTTTGAAACAAGGACCATCAAAAAACTCGTGTCACAAACAACTTGCATATACTATGCGGTTATTCCTGAGCCAATCAGACGCCATCTTTCAGCGATTCTCCTGCTGATAGCGACTCTGCTCCTGGGCATCAAACACACTGGCTTTTTCAGCTTTACTTCAATCTTGCTGTCCCTCACATTTGTAACGTAGCCACTGGCTGCAGCTGTGCCGATGTTGAGTCTGACTGACTCTTTTGGCTTAAGAGGTTCGACTTTGACCATCTCCGCAGTGCCAACTGCAGTATCAAAAAGCACCACATCTATCATAATATCTTCTACATCATTTGGCAGCGTCCCCGGTTTACCCACCACAGAGCCAATGAGTGAGTCGCTTTTTGTAAATGTGGGATCAAGTTTCGTTCCTATTGCCACAAGCCCTCCTGGCCTGACTGACTTGACAAGACCTGCACCAGTACCAAGCGTTGCTACTTGAGAAGCAATCGGATCATACTTGCCCTTTTTTTCATCCAAGACTCCTGGACGGATCTCAATCTCATCTGCAACATTTAACTGACCCTGCACTAGCGCGCCGCCAATGATGCCTCCTTTGACCTGCTTGATTGGGCTTCCAGGCTTGTTAACATCAAATGAACGTAACACGTGCATTACCGGTTCGGCATTCTTTATACGTGCTGGGGTCTTGATAGTTTTTTCGATGGCTTCTATGAGCGCATCAATGTTGAGCTTATGCTGGGCTGACACTGGGATTATTGGTGCCTTTTCTGCAATACTTCCACTGACGAAGTCTTTGATCTGCCTATAATTGTCAAGTGCTTCTTCGTATTCAGCAAGGTCTGCTTTGTTCTGTACAAGAACGATCTGCTGTATGCCAAGGACTGAGAGTGCAAGTAAGTGCTCCCTTGTCTGCGGCTGCGGCACCTTTTCATTAGCCGCCATAACCAAAATTGCTCCATCCATCAAAGCTGCACCCGAGAGCATATTTGCCATTAAGCTTTCGTGGCCTGGGGAGTCGACAAAACTTACTACCCTGAGAAGTTCACTTTTTCCTCCGCAGTTAGTGCATTGGGGTTGAGTACTATAACATACTGGTGGGGGGCATTGAGGACATTTGTAAAATGCAGCATCGGCATAGCCGATCTTGATGGTAATGCCTCTTCTAAGCTCTTCGCTATGAGCGCTGGTCCAGACTCCTGTGATGGCTTCGACAAGAGTCGTCTTGCCATGGTCAACATGACCTGATGTGCCAATGTTAACGGATGGCTGGTAGCCATATTCTTTGATATACCAATCTGGCAGGGTCTCTTTCCAATGCAACAATTAGTATCGTAAAATTCCCGGAGATATTAAGGTACGGAACTATTGCTTTTTATTTGCTGGCTCTGTTTCTGTTCCGCTGCTTTCGACAGCTTCTTCTCGTTTTTCCGGCAATATACCCTCAATTAGCATCGAGTTGAGCTGATAAATTTCTTCTGTCACCATATTCCCTCTTACCAGCTTTCTAACTCTAGCTTCGCTCCTGTTCCCAACACCTGTTGAAAGCAAGACATACTTTCTGACTCCGCCGTGGACATCGGGCCGCATTGGAGTGCCAGACTTGTCACTGCCGCCGGTTATCTTTAGCTTACCCCCAGCTACTCCAACAATAGAAGAGTCAATGATGCTACCTACCCTTGTCCCCAAAAGTGGTTGGGCTGTCCTATCTTTGAGCTCTTGTGCAATGGTTCTACCATTTCTGTCTGAAACTATCAGTTTGAACTGAGCCAAACTACAAGATTAGGCATATACACGATTAATTAATCTTTGGCCAAAAGTCCTCCCTCTTCTAGTACACGCGGTGTAGATATATGCAGATGTAGTTTTTCCAATGAAAGAGCATATTCGCAGTTAGCGAAATATCAATTGCTTAGGTTTGAATATTAAAACACGAGCAAGAGCATTTGGATATTGACTTGCTCGCTATATAATATACAGACAGCAATTAGGGTCCGATGGGTAAAACAGTTAAAAGTTATTGCTGAGAATTGACTATGGTTGGGAGAAGACCAAGAAGCTATTGATTGCCCTCGCTGCGGGTTTGAAATGAAGCATATGCAGGCCTGCCATATGATTTGTCCAAATTGTGGTGGACATATGGACTGCAGTGAGAAGGGTCTCACATGGTAGTCAAAAAGGGTTTCTGTCCCAGCTCATCTGAAAGTTGTCTGAAAGATCAACCGCCTTGCCCTTCATTATTTCAATGTAATCATCATATGGGGCAAAAAATCCACAGTATCTGCATTTTACTTCAGTCATCTCGTCATTTACCTCTGCTTTCTTGCCGCAATTAGGGCATTTTGCTTCAAGCATTTGCGTAATATTGTGTTACATGCACATTATTAATAAATAATGCTTTGAACAGGAGCCATTAATTGAAACAAGATGGTATGGACAACATTGACAACTAAATCTCTGAGTTTTTGCTCCATCCTGATGATCAAGCCGCAACTTGCCTGCCTTTGCGGTATTGAATGCAGAGGCGAATCATTGCCTATATCCTTGGTTCAGAGGTCCAATAGTGTGTCAGTACTGCCAAAGAAAAGAAAATTTCTTTCTTGACCCACATTAAAGGATATTCAAGGATTAGGATCAAAGCATAAGTTAAGCTATAACAAATTGCATCTGGCAAAGCAGACACAACAACAGTTCTGGTGCTAGACGAGTTCCAATTAAAGAAAAAAGATGCATCATAGATTTACCAACAAGATTTATCTGCCATCTGAAGGCAGCCGTTCTTCTTGCAATTTTTGTTATTCATGCGGTAGGGCCACCCTTCAAGCTCTATCGTTGAGTAAAACTGCTCTCAAAAAAGCAAGCAATGCCAAATACCATGACACCGTTAATAAACTGTAGTGGCCTTTAGATTGCTGTTTGACAAAGATAGGCAATGCCTACAGGCGATTCCATGGCATGATATCCGACAGACCCACCAACTTTAGCTGGGTCTCAGAGGGTAAGCTAGCCGGCTCCGGCCTCCCTATCACTGAGGACGAGTTTAGATGGGTTGTTGATAAAGGCATTAAGTCTATTGTCTCAGTAAGAGAGGTTCCTCTTCCTTCAAAATGGTTTGATGGAGGCGAAATTGATTACTTACATCTAATGGTGGAGGATTATGGCGCGCCAACCATGGAAGTTCTGGACGAAATAGTGGATTACATAGATAAGAAGATTCGTAGCGGCAAGGCAGTATTGGTTCACTGCGCTGCAGGGAAGGGAAGGACAGGCGCGGTGCTCGCAGCATATATGATAAAAAAGGAGAAACTCACTGCAGAGCAAGCAATAGAAAAGATAAGGCTTATGAGGCCTGGCTCCGTCCAGTCGTTAACGCAGGAAACTGCTCTATCTATGTATGAAAAGTATCTGAAGACTAAGAAGCAATGATATATTGTTGTTATTCTGGCACCGAGTCCGCTACGAGCTGACCATTCTGAACCTTCACAAAGAGGAAGCGGTTATCCTTGAAGATGAGGGTAAGCTCACCCTTCTTTTCCTCAACGTCGAGCAATTCTTGCCCCTTAATACCATCGAATTTGACCATTTCAGTTATAATGCTTAATTGGATCTATTTAGATTTACTCACTCTGCTAGTATTATTGGTTTATCTAATCTTGAAGCCAGAGTGAGGTGATAACAGTTCGTTGCTCTGCTTACTCATCCAACCTAGAATTGCTCAAAAATGTAGAGACATATTGTTCTGCTGTTGGAAGTTAAGCGATATGAATCAACCCTAGTCATTTGTCCCTCAAATCACGAAATGTTGTTTGTTGATAGCACACAGTAGTAGTATCTCTGTGTCTTCCTCTGCAAGCTAACGCATTTGCTTCCATGCAGGCGCTATGCAACGCTGCATTACTGTATGCTTATCCTGCTCATGCAGGCAAGCATGGAGCAGGCTCTATCCCGTAATGGAACTTGACGTGTGGTTAGCCACTGAGAAGGTGACCGTGTTGCATCTCTGCTGAACCCTAAAGCGGAAGGTGACCGTGTTGCATCTCTGCTGAACCCTAAAGCGGGAACAATTATACAACAAATATTTTTACATGATAGCAGGAAAGAAATGGGCATACAAATTGGCAAATTTATTCAACAGATATTTTGAATTCCCTCCCGTCAATCTCGACAACTTTGTAGCTGACATTCATAATCGTATCTTCTGATAAAAAGACTGTTCTTACTCGTACAAGGTAGGTCAGTTCATCCTTCATTACCGATAGGACTGCAATTTCCTCTTCTGCCAATCCCGCAACATAAGCAGCATCCACTGTGTCAGTTGGGTTGTACTGCCGCTCTTTGCGCAGCTGTTGGAGATGTCTTGCCAGGTCTCTTAGCAGTCCTTTAGCAATCAAGTCCTTATCTCGGACGCTGGAAACAAATACCACAAGGCCATCTCTTTCAGAAGACGAATACCCATCTGAGGCTTTATAGGTAATCTCTACATCAGAAGGCGATAGTTTGATTGTCTTGTCGTTGTACGCAAGCAAGTAGCCGTCAGACTTTTGCAAACCGTGGATGAGTTCGAGCTCGTCAACTCTGTAAACCGTGGACGAGCTCGAGCACGTCAACTCTGTCAAAAGCTTCAACAACCCTATTGATGTCTGCCTTGACTCTTGGCGCAACATTCTTTCTAACAAGTGATATGCTGACAGAGATTGGCATCTTTTTATCAAGAAGGTTAACCACTTTATTAAGTTGCGAGCCGGCGGCTATTTCTACTAGCCTGTACTGGTCCGCGTTAAGTTGGCTCTTTAGCACATCAGAGATCCCTTCTATGTCAAGCGACTTCAAATTTTGGCCACAGATAATCACTTCCTTTATGGGCCAGCGTCTCTTAAGACTTGCAAGGTTCCTTGCTGCGTTTGCAAGCGAAACTATCTCTTTTATACTGTCAAATGCCAATTCTACCTTGGAGTCGATTAATTTCTCGTCTCTCTTCGGCCAGCTTTCAAGCAAGATGCTTTTATTTCTGTTAAAACAGGTGACGTAGAGATACTCGGTTATGAATGGAGATAGCGGATGGAGCATTATATTCAGCTGCATCAGCACATGGCCTATCACTGAATATACTGCAAGCCGTCTGTCAAGGTTATCAGGGCTGTCGTCCCAGATTATGTTTCTTGTTATAGGTACATAGGTTTGGCTCAGTTGATTAATGACAAATGCATCCACCGCTTTGGCAGCTTCATGGAACCGGCATTGATCGAATGATTCGGTCACTTCTGCCACTAACTCCTGCAGTTTTGACAGAAGCCAGATTTCAGTTGAGCTGAGAAGGTTATTGTCAGTTATCCAGTTCAGCGTGTGCTTTTCCTGATCGAATCGGTCAAATTCGCTGTTCTGCTTGAAGTACACATGCAGGTTGTGAAGTGTGCTTAGTATCTGGTAGGGCCTGGTTTTCATTTCGTCAACACTAAAACTAAGCGACTCTATGGGGGACGACTTCCACATAAAGTACAACCTTATAAGGTCTACTGGATTTTCAGTCAAGAGCGTGTCAGCCTCAATGATGTTTCCAAGGCTCTTACTCATCTTGTTGCCCTTTTTGTCGAGAACATGGCCCTGAAAAAGAAAGGATCTAAATGGCGCGATACCTGACTGCTTCATGATGACATTTTCTATCAAGAGAGTATAGGCCCATCCTCTTGTCTGGTCGATGCCCTCTGTCAGAAAGGTGGCTGGAATGAGATCTTTGTATTCCTGATCGGTAAGTGACGCGTAGGGCGCAGCGCCGCTGTTGTGCCACGTGTCGAGCACAAATTGCTCGCGCTGCATCGTTTCTCCGCATTTTTCGCATTTTATTTTGATCCTATCAATCCAGGGGCGATGAAGCTCAAAGTCGGGGCCGTCTGGTAACTCGATAGCCTTACTTATGATCTCTCTTCTTGAGATGAGCAAGTCTTTGTAAGAACACTTGCTGCACGACCATATGGGAAGAGGGGTACCCCAAACACGTTCCCTTGATATACACCAAGGGTGCTGCTCTCTGATTATTTCTATGAATCGGTTCTTTGGCGGCTCAAAATGGTACTCTACATTCTCTGCAGCATGCAGTGGCTTCTCCCCCAACTTTTCAATAATATAGAAGTATTCGCGCCGGGCGAGCCACACTACTTTGTGATGAGACCGCCAGCATGTAGGGTATTGGTGCTTTATCTTCCCTATCTTGATTGATGCGTTAGCTTCCTTCATTGCGTCCACCACTTTATTATCGGCATCTCTGACAAAGAGATCCTTAAAGTCCCCAGCTTTTTCTGTAAAGATTACTCTATCGTCTATTGGTACAAAAATGGGAACATTTCTTTTCGTTGCTATCTCAAAGTCTTGCTCGCCGTTTGCTGGTGAGAGATGCACAAGACCGCTGCCTGTGGCTGTGTCAACAAAATCATCCGTGACCACAAAGTGAATCGATTTGTTGGCTGCCAGCTCTTCTAGGCTTGGTATGATATGGAGCAAAGGGTGGACGTAATATCGCCCGTCAAGCTCGCTTCCCTTGACCGTTTTTTCAACTTTGAAGTCTTCAATATGCAATTCCTTCATAAGGTCCTTCATTCTTTCGGCACCGACAATCCACAGCTCGTCATCGTTAATGCGCACATAATTATAATTAGCCTTAGGGTTTGCTCCCACCATCTCGTCTGTAACGATTGTAAAAGGCATTGTTGTCCACACTATCAGGTATACATCTTCTTCTTCCCTCAGCTTGACTTTATAGTAGAAAGAAGGATCTTCAACAGTTTCATACCCTTGATTCACTTCAGCATTGCTAAGAGATGTTTGGCATGATGGACAATACGCGACTACTCTGAACCACTCTTTCAGAACTCCGCTTTCCCACGCCTTCTTCAAATACTGCCATTCTCGCTCTATGTATTGATCATGGAAAGTCCAGTATGCCTTTTCATAATCAAACGACATGCCAAGTAGCTTGTCGACTGCAACCCATCTTTCGTTGTACAAATGGACTATCTTCTTGCAGGTTTCAACAATTTTTTCCACTCCAACCTTGTTGACGTTTTCTGCCTTGCTGCCTGTCAGCCCAAGCTCTTTTTCTGCCTGCAGCTCTACCGGCAAGCCCTGTGTGTCCCAGCCTGCGCGAAAGACAACTCTCTTTTTTTGTAAAGTGTTAAACCGATACCAAAGATCTTTGATAATTCTGCCTCGGATGTGACCCACATGGGGCTCGCCATTCATTGTAGGAGGTCCCTCTATGTAGCCGATAAGCTCTTTGCCTGCCAGCTCAGCCTCTAAGTAAGCTGTTAAATCAAGATTACCCAGATAATCTCGAACGTTGTTTTCGATAGCCTTGGCGTTGAAGTTGACATTAAAGTGCATCTGTGCGAGAATCTCGATAGCAGAGCCTGCGTTTATGTTTTTGGCTATTCAAGCTAGAGCACAATTTGATTAATCGTAATTATGGTTACTTATCTACACAATTCATGCAAAAAAGTATTAGAGTTCGTAGCCTCCATCTTTTTCATTATTTTGGTTTTTGCCCGATCTTTTTGTGCGGTATTCTCTCTGCCCGTTTGTCTATACTATCCCGAAGAGTATTATATAATCCAGTTAATAATGGCCGCTAGTATCCTTTTGCGATGTACTGACTACATGTCTTCCTTCGCTCAGCAGGAGAGGACCCAACACAGATTTTGAACTCTGATTACAGTGGCAATACTGCGATGAATACTGGCACAAACACTATTGCTACAGTGTTGAGCAACTTAATTACCGTGTTGAGCGCTGGCCCAGCTGTGTCCTTATATGGGTCTCCAATCAGGTCGCCTACGACTGCGATTGCATGAGCCTCAGTCTTTTTCTTACCCTGCATCTCGATGTATTTCTTGGCGTTGTCCCATGCGCCTCCGCTGTTTGCAAGATGGTATGCAAGGAATAGGCCACTTACCACGGCACCCATGAGCACGCCTGCCACAGCAGTTGGACCTAACAGCACTCCTATTACGATTGGAGCCGCAATTGTGACGAGCGCAGGCTTCCACAGCTCTCTTAGGCTTGCAGTCGTTGCAATGTCCACGCATTTAGCATAGTCTGGAGTTTCCGTGCGGTCCATTATCCCTGGCTTTTCCTTAAACTGGCGTCTCACTTCGTCGACCATCTTTGAAGCTGATCTACTGACTCCTGCGATAAGCTGGCTTGTTACAAAGAATGGGATGAGGCCCCCCACCAAGAGCCCAATTATGAGCCTCACATCTGAAAGCGAGTATTCAAACATCATTGCTGGGAATATCCTGTCAGCCTCAAGCTGAAATGCCTGTATAATAGCAAGTGCAGCAAGGCCCGCGCTTGCGATCGCAAAGCCCTTTGTTATGGCCTTGGTGGTATTGCCAGCAGAGTCTATCTTGTCAGTTATTGTTCGATTCTCTTCGCCCATGTTAGTCATTTCAACAATACCGCCAGCATTGTCGCTTATTGGCCCAAATGCGTCAATACAAAGAACGATCCCTGCAAGGCTGAGCATCGCCATTGCAGCCATCGCTGTACCATAGATTCCCATAAGCGGGTCCTGCGTCACTCCGTATGTAATAGCATATGAAACTCCAAGTACAATGACTATGGCAAGCATAAAGGGTCCAGTTGACCGCATGCCCATGACTATGCCGGTGAGCGTGTTTGAGGCGTATCCCCACTTGGTCGAGTCTGCAATCTCCTGCACGGGTTTGTACTTGGAGTTGGTGTAATAGTCAGTAATTCTCTGTATCACTGGTACAAGTATCACTCCCACCACCGTGGTTGCAAACAGTGAATATGACAGCAAGTTGTAACCTAGAAAGGCGGTTGTGAAGAGAAAGTTGAGTCCAATGGCTATTGCAGCGGTTACTATAAACGCAATATTGAGCGGCTTCATTGGGTCAGACATCTTTCTTGAAGTTATCGTCATGGCACCAATTATTGACGCTATCAAGCCTGAAGCCCCTATTAGCATGGGATAAAGCACCATTGGGTTTACCTCGATCCCCACAATCGGAAGCACTGTCGGCCCGAATCTTTCGCCGCCTATTGCTTCTAGGCTGCCAGGGGCGATAAGTGCACCAAGCAGCATGGCGGCAAGTATCGTGACAATGTATGATTCATAGACATCAGAGCCCATGCCGGCCGCATCACCCACGTTATCGCCAACATTATCTGCAATTGTAGCTGGGTTCCTCGGATCGTCCTCTGGAATGCCTGCCTCAACCTTTCCTACAAGGTCCGCTCCCAAGTCTGCTGCCTTTGTAAAGATGCCTCCCCCGGCTCTGATGAATAATGCGATGAGGCTTGCCCCAATACCAACTCCCGCAATCATCAGAGGGTCAGGATACACAAAGAAGAGCACAGTGATCCCTATTAATGCCATTGCCGGCACTGATAGGCCAACCGTTGCGCCGCCCCTAAATGCAGATGCAAATGCGGGGCCAAGACCCTTTCCGGTTGCCTGAGCGGCTCTCACAGCTGCCTTGACCGTGATCCTGAGCGAAACCAAACCAGCGATCCCAGATAGCGCAGCGCCGACTGCGAAGGCAACTCCATTTGAGAAACTTGAAGCAAAACCAATAATCACTGCAAGCACAATCGCCACAGGTATTACTATCTTGAATTCCCTTCTTAGGAAGGCCATTGCGCCAGCCTTGACAGCAGACGAAATCTTCATCATGGCTTCGGTTCCGCTCTGCTGCCTTCCAACCCATACAGCAAACCCGGCTGCAACCCCCATTGATGCTACTGAGGCTCCGATGGGCAGCATATCTTCAAAAACCATTTGCGGTTTTTTTCCGTTGAAGACGTTATATAAAGGGTTACGGGCAACCAAGCAACAACAAGAAGGAGGCTAACTGAATACGCGTATCTCTGTCAAGATTTGCGTAGCTCTCCCGATATTGTTATATTTACATATAATATGTAGTTTTATGTAAAAAGTAGATAATTCACCTTAATTATAACTAACCCTGGATTCCAAATGCATCAAAACATGACCAGGAAGGTCAAACATCAACTCTATCTAAACATTTTTTCTTCCACCATCATGCTGTATCTACGCAACTAAGCGTTAACATCACGCGCTCGAAAATGACACACAACCACTTCTTAATGAGCGCTGGATGTCTCAACAACTGACAAAAAAAAGATGAAATGAGACTAGAGGTTCGAATGTAAGAAGAAGAAAAAATTGCGATTAAAGCGCCTTGAATTGGTCGCTCCACCGCATGTAAGCCCTTATCATGTCGACGCTCACGCTTGGCTTACGGATTCTGAATATTTCTCTAAAATCAGTCATGTTTATCGGTCTTGGATCGGTGCCGTCCTCCATTGCCTTGCCGCTTTCAAATAATTCGTTTACTACGCGTAGTTGAACAGACTGGCAAATGTCCTTGATGTCGCTTGCGCTGTAGCCCTCACTTATTTTGGCAAGTTCGTCAACCCTTAGCGTCCCATCAACATTCAGTGGACTTGTATACTGCAGGAAAAGGTTCGTCCTTGATGGGCTCGCTGGCAGCGTGACATATATCCTTTTTTGGAACCTGCGCAGGAACCCCACCTCCAGGCTCCAAGGCTTGTTTGTTGCCCCTATAACATAGAGCTGGGATTCTTTGCTCTTGCCATTGATACCATCCATCTCGGTCAGAAACTGGTTCTTGACTCTGACCTCGCCTCCTACCTCACTGTTACGCGTGCCGAGGAGCGAATCGATCTCATCTATAAACAATAGAACTGGTACTCCTTCGCTTTCAGTTAGACTACGAGCCATCTTGAATAGTTTTGAGATATTCTTTTCAGCCTCGCCTAGCCACTTACTCATCATTGATGCAGCATCGACATTGATGAAGTAGCCGTCAATCTCTGCAGCGGCTGCAGCTGCAAGCAACGTTTTGCCGCATCCCGGCGGGCCATAAAGTAATATACCCCTGGGCCAGCCAAGCGGAAACAAGTCTGCCCTCTTTGTCGGGTAAACGATAGATTCACGCATTGCCCTCTTAGCATCTTCAAGCCCAATGACTTCCTTCCAGCTCACCTTGGGCTTTTCCTTCATAACCAAGTCATCAAAGTCGGCCTTTAGTGTTTCCACATTTCCGCTAGATCTGGATGAAGTAGAAGTAGTAGTAGAAGACGCACTGGAATGCTTGCTTCCATGCCCATTTGGTGGATCTAGTTTAATCTTATCAATTTGGGTTGGTGCCATCTTCTCTTCTTCTAGACCATGCGACATCTGAAGAGCCTTGATCCTATTCTGATACGCATTGGCTCTCTCCATGTACACTTTGTTTAGCTTGTAATCGGGATATATCTGAACGAGCTTGACCAGCGCCTCTATAGCCCGCTGATACGAATTAATTGCCATTCCACGTGAGCCTTGAGAGTCCAGCCTGATTGCCTCGGCTGCATACTTGCTAGCGCTATTTTCTAATTCCTGCGGTGCGAGACTCATAAATATAGTTCAAGCCAGATTGGGTTCTTTCCTTTGAATTACTTATGTGTAAATCTATGTTGCCTAGCCAACCAAATAATTTGCACCTATACCGTCATGCTCGCTCAGTGTTCCTTACGCTCTCCCTTCAGATCTTCTTCTTTTTCTGCCGTCCTTACAACGGTTGCCTTATTTGCCGTATTTGTTTTGCATTTTGCAAGTAAGGTAGACAGCTCTACAGGGAGCGCGGATTCGAACTCTCGACTCAAATCCGGCAAAATCCGAGTCGACACTCTAAATACTGCTTCATGTAATCCTGAAAGCGAGGCCTCAGCTGCTTCGACTGTTTGTTCGACGTCGTCTCTTACTTCGCTGATGGACAACGCTGCATTACTTATTATTGTTATAAATTCATCAAGATACTGCAGAGTAGACCCTTTCAGAGACAACATTCAGGATGAGCTCACCTTTTTCTACTATCTCGATTACCAAAGCCAGCTCTTGGTAATGCTTGGTAATGCTCGGTCTTCCATTTACTATTGATGATAAAGTCGATTCGTGATTCGAGCCTTCAACGCAGAATATTCATTGCATAGGCGTTCTTTTGGACAGTTGTTAGCGGGGGTTTGTTCTCTCCTTTCTCGAAGCGTTCCAATTCTTGGTGAACAGCAAATATCGATATCATAAGATTTATGGAAAAACAACGAAAAACTGGGCTGTCAAAAATTGTTGTGCAGTTTGCCTACTGTAGCTTGTCTATTCTATGTATGCGTACGCGCCGGCCTAGGGAAGTCTGATGGGTATTGCTGGCAGCTCAGGCACTTTGGAAAACTCTTCTTCCATCCTCTGGTCTACTAATCCCGAAACCTCTCCTATGAAGCGTACGGCTTGTTCATTAGCCGTCTCAAAATTTATTGTAAAGCCGCCAACTTGACCCGCATCCACAAGTATGCCGCTCAAGAGCTCAGAGATAACGCCTAGCTCTCCCTCCATCTCTGGCACATATGGCGTTACGGATGATCTAAGGTTCTTTACAACAGCCATTGCAGGACTCAAGATAATCACTAGATCGCCAAAGTCTGAAGCCAACGATAGCCTTGATACTAGCTTTTCCAGCGCGACACATGATAGGAGTAGGGCTCTTGATACCTGCCTTCCCCTTGCGAGTTCTGAAGAAAGTAAAGTTGAATGCTGTGTATTATTCTCGTTAATGGAAACCTTCAACTTAGTGAAAATGTCATTGTCTTTTAGCCTGTTCATGCTGTGAAGCTCTTCCAGCCGGTCAATTTGCACTTGTATCTTTTTGCTCACGGCATCCAGCCGCGGCTTTAGCGGCCCTCCAGGCCTGGGCAAGGAAGCCGTTTGATTATTATTATTATCTCTGTCGTTGCTATCTAGCACTGATTCAGATTTTACCCACCTTGAATTCATACCGACTGGCTTATGATATTTAGAATAATACATGCTATGTATCGTAACGTTTTGTAACTGCGGTAACAAGAGCCTATAGTAACAGCTCAGCATTTTTTTGAACTTTGACGCAATCTATTTGACCAACCGCCTTACCTTTGGTTTTCATTCGGTAAGAATATGATGACTGACACTAATAGTGATCTTCCCGGTAGCCTTGAAGAATTTGGCCTGTCAAAATATGAAGCTAGGGCATATCTTACGATGATAGGCAAGGGATCGCTAGCGGTAAGCGAGATAGCTTACTATGCCAATCTGCCACGTACCAAGGTCTATCAAACAGTGAAAAAGCTGGAAAAGAAGAAGCTTGCCGTCATATCTAAGCAAAAGCCACTCGTATGCAGCGCAATCCCACCCGAGGAGGCCTTTGCTGAGATCGTCAACTTACATGATCGTAGGGTAAAGAACATGAGGAATATAGTTGATTCTTTACAAAAGATAAACGACGAGAGCCAGCGCCCGAAGGGCTCTGAGGAAAGGAGGTATTTCATACTGGATGCAAACGCTACGCTTGAAAAGATAGGTAGCCTAATAGCAGACTCGCGCCTTTCGGTCACAGCAACTCTTGACCCATGGGGGTTAAGATTACTCTCGCAGTGCAAACCATCTATCCTAAGAGCTTTGACTGCCGGCGTCCGGATGCGCATGATACTTGGATCCCAGTGTATCGGCAACGAAAATGTCTTCCAACTGCCGGATGGTATTGAGCTTCGTACAGCCGAGGTAGTGTCGAACCTGATAATTATTGACTCTAGCTACATGGTGTCAATCGACAGCAGTAATGGAAAGGCCGCATTTTTTGCCTCGACGGATTCATTTGCTATGCTGCAGGCAAAGAATTTTGAGGAGGCATGGAACAGTGCCGGCGAGATGAAATACCTGCTAGGTATGCAGCCGGAGGTTGCAGCAAAGGCACTAGAGTTGATAACGATAGTAGAGAACGGTCTAGCTGCAAAGATGTTGGAATACGCAATCAGCCGGTTGGACATGTCCGCTGAGCTTGTCGAAGTGATTGATGAGAGATATGGTCTAAAGATATCAGGCATGAGCGCGAGCGAAATGATGGATTTGATTGATTCTGCACTCAAGATAAGCTGTCTGGGTGGACTTAAGCATGATAGAAACAACAATATAGTGAGCCTCCAGTCAAAGCGAGATAGCAAGCAGATCCTGCCCTGGGCGCTTGTTTTGGCTTCATATTTTAAGTTTACAGGCAACGAGCCTCGCATAATGCAGCAGCAGCAGCAGCAGCAGCAGCAGGGCAAGAGCATGCAGCTGATGCACCTTCGGTTGTCAAAACCTCTTTTATGAGATAAATAACCAGTAGAGCTGTTAATAGGGGAACTCTGCATGTGACTGTGACCGCACTAATTGTAATTGTTATCGTTGGAATTGCTATAGGAGTTATTACTGCCGCTGTCCTGTACGTTAATCCCGCAATAACGAGTATGCTAGGTGGGACAGAAGGCGAACAGCAAGAGATCATCACCCGTGAGGAGATAAGCTCTGGAAGCGATGGCTATAGGCAGGTAAATGTAACACTAAATGGCCTCGTTCTTGTCGCTGATATTTCGGCTACGAACGAACAAAGGACAAAGGGATTGTCCGTCAAAGATGGTCTTGCTGAAAATGAGGCGATGTTATTTGTGTTTGGTAACGCAGCCGAGCACAGATTTTGGATGAAAGATATGAAATTTCCAATCGATATAATCTGGATAGATAGCGACAAGAAAATAGTATATATAGAGCATAATCTGCAGCCCTGCACCTCCGGGGTCTTATGTACAACATACAAGCCTAATGATGATTCATTGTATGTGCTAGAGACTGTTGGAGGCTTTGCAGAAAAGTATGACATTGTAAAGGGAACTCGGGTTGAGTTTGAGCTCGAGGCCTAAGCCACATCACAAATACTTCCTTTGAAATCTAGAGAGGTGCATATGACATGCTGAAAAGATTTTAGGTTTAAAATCTACAAATCCTACTAGAATTCTTTTTGCTCTTCGACAGAGTTCAATTACTGCGCCTAAGGATTACCGTAAAGAAACTATCACTACTAATATATGCACACAATCAAAGAGATCTGATTAAATTGCTTAGGCGTAAATTTGGATGGACCGATTTAGATCTGCCGGTGATCGGAATGGGTACGTGGAAGATCGAAAGCAGAGGCAGAGACGCCCAGCCAACGGCAATAGAAGCACTGCGGCTAGGACTGGATCTTGGCATGAACCACATTGATACTGCTGAAATGTATGGCAATGGTCAGGCAGAGCAATTAGTAGCAGAAGCTGTCGATGGGCAACGCGAACAGGTTTTCCTTGTCAGTAAAGTTCTGCCTTCCAATGCTTCATATGAAGGAACATTGAAAGCTTGTGAGAGGAGCCTCAAAAGGCTTAAGACTGACTTCCTTGACTTGTACTTGCTCCATTGGCCCAGCAGCCAACATGGCATTGAAGAGACAATGCGCGCCATGGAAAAGCTTGTAGATGAAGGGATGATAAGGTTTATTGGAGTCAGCAATTTCGATGTAGAGCAATTAAGGGAAGCCCAACATGCACTAATGAAGTACAGAATCGCTTGCAACCAAGTGCTCTATCATCTTGCGTATCGTGGAATTGAACGGGACTTGTTACCCTACTGTGCTGAAAACGGGATCGCTATAGTAGGGTACTCCCCATTTGGGCACGGAAATTTTCCATCCTCTCACAGTAGAGGCGGAAGGGTGTTGGCTGAAATTGCCAAGAGGCACAATCGTACGATGCGCCAAGTAGCGCTGAACTTTCTTACTCGTGATTCAAATCTCTTCACCATTCCAAAGGCAGGCAATCCCGATCACATAAGGGATAATAGCGGCGCAGTAGGAATCTGGAAGCTCACGGATGAGGATATTGCAGCTATCGATAGGATATTTCCTCTACCACCCACCGATAAGCCTCTCGAAATGATTTAATTTAAGAGGATCAGACTAATTTATGACCAATCAAGCAATAAGAAAAAGTTCCTACAAAAGAACCACATTTTCTTATTACACACGATTTTCACCAAAACTAACGTTTCGAGAAAAGGAAGAAAATAAGACAAGCAGGGGCAAGAATAGCAAAGCATCAACCTCAATTAGTCAGTTCGATGACGTCAGTATTGTAAAAGCCAAAAATTTTAGAATGCAAACATCGAATGCAGTGAACATTTGTTAATGTTCATCCATGAGAAGATGATACGACGTTTTGTATCGTAATTGACGATGCAGATATGTCATCATCAAGGACCTTATATGATGTGGTAACAACTGTAAACGTGAAGGCACTAGTTTACCGTGGACCTATGGACGTGAGGGTGGATGATAAACCAAAGCCAAAGATAGAAGACCCAGAAGACATTGTGCTCAAGGTAACCAATGCTGCGATATGCGGCTCAGATCTACATCTGTTTCATGGCACCATGAAAAGCATGGAACCAGGCCAGACACTTGGACATGAGTTCACTGGTATTGTCGAGCAGGTGGGAGATAGAGTAACCGAAGTTAAAGAAGGAGATAGGGTTGTTATTCCATTCAATATACACTGTGGCAGATGTTGGTTCTGCCGTAATGACCTATGGTCTCAGTGCGACCGTGCAAACCCCATGAACGATATTGGCGGCATGTTTGGCTACGGTCAAATTACTGGCGGCTATGATGGAGGACAGGCAGAGTATGTTAGGGTGCCTTTTGCAAATGCTGAATCGATCAAGATACCTGATCAGCTAAGCGAAGAGCAGGTGCTTTTCTTAAGCGATGCGCTCTGTACAGGATATTTTGCCGCTGATATGGCAGAAATTGGGGTAGGAGATGATGTTGCAGTCTTTGGCGCGGGTCCAGTCGGATACTTTTCAGTAATGAGTGCACTTTTACGTGGTGCAGCAAGGGTGTTTGTGGTCGACCACTGGCCTTACAGGCTTGATAGAACTGCCAAGTTAGGAGCTGAGCCCATAAACTTTGACAGAGAAGACCCTGTTGAGAGAATCAGGAGGGAAACAAGAGGCAAGGGAGCAAAATGCATAGATGCCGTAGGATATGAAGCCGTAGGACACCACGATCACGAAAAGACTTCAAATCCTGCATATGTTCCAGTAAATTCAATGCAGGTGTTAAACTGGATACTACAGTCAGCTAGAAAGGCGTCTGCGGTAAGCATAGCTGGCGTATACAGTACAGAATATGTTAACTTTCCATTGGGCCAATTTTTCAACCGTAATATCCAAATTAAGATGGGTCAATGCCCCGTAAGAAGGTATAGCGACCAGCTGCTGCACATGATAGAAACAGGCAGAATAGACCCAACGCAAGTAATAAGTCACAGGATGAAACTTGACGAGGCAGCAAAGGGATATCAGATGTTCGATGGCAAGGGAGAAGTACACAAGATAGTCCTGACTCCGTAGCCAGCACTGTCTGTCTTCTGTTGCATTCGTACTTACACTATGATTGGGTGGCTTTGACGTACCTGTTCTCCTGATAGACTTGATCTGGAGATACTTTCACATAAGTGCCATCTGCAGCCACTGTAATAGTCTTACCATCAGGGACCACTCTTACTTTTTCTCCTTCCGAACCCTTCATTAGCTCTGGCCACAACATCGTCAACGCCATCGGCGTAGTTGACACGATAAAATTTTCCATTGCAGTCTCTTCCAAGAGACTTTGCTGCAAAAGAGGAAGCGCCTCTAGTAATCCTACCTTCTGTGATATCTCCATGAGCATTTTGTATGTAACAATCTCTGCATTTTCTATAATGGCGTCCTGCTTTGTCTGTATAAGCTCGTGTTCTGAATCCACTCTATCCTTGCTTTTAGAGCTAACCAATGACTTGGCAGTTTCTTTGACCGTATTTGAAAGAGTATCCATATCTGTTGGTAACATCATTGGCAATGCAGCCTTTGCACTGGTCGGGCTGCCACCTAGATTTGTAAT
>OCZS010000153.1_pt1 | contig 21938 bp, 20 predicted proteins | sample 1539071 | NCBI WGS metagenome assembly OCZS01 (sample SAMEA3113584, study PRJEB22503) | soil metagenome
TGGGACGCCGAAGCCGAGCCGACCAAGGAGATCCAGTTCACACCGGCCCGGGTGATCATGCAGGACTTCACCGGCGTGCCGTGTGTCGTCGACCTGGCCACGATGCGCGAGGCGATGGCCGACATGGGCGGCGATCCGGCGAAGATCAACCCGCTGGCTCCGGCCGAGCTGGTCATCGACCACTCGGTGATCGCCGACGTGTTCGGCACCGCGGACTCCTTCGCCCGCAACGTCGAGATCGAGTACGGCCGCAACCGGGAGCGGTACCAGTTCCTGCGTTGGGGACAGACCGCGTTCGACGACTTCAAGGTGGTGCCGCCGGGCACCGGGATCGTGCACCAGGTCAACATCGAGCACCTGGCCCGGGTGGTCTTCACCCGCCCGTCGAGCAACTCAGCAGAGGTCGTCCAGGCCTACCCGGACACCTGCGTCGGCACCGACTCGCACACCACCATGGTCAACGGGCTGGGCGTGGTCGGCTGGGGGGTCGGGGGCATCGAGGCCGAGGCCGCCATGCTGGGCCAGCCCGTGTCGATGCTCATCCCGCGGGTCGTCGGCTTCAAGCTCTCCGGTGCCATGCCCGAGGGCGCCACCGCCACCGACCTGGTGCTGACCATCACCGAGATGCTGCGGCAGCACAAGGTGGTCGGCAAGTTCGTCGAGTTCTACGGGCCCGGGGTGTCCCAGGTACCGCTGGCCAACCGGGCCACCATCGGCAACATGAGCCCGGAGTACGGCTCGACCATCGCCGTCTTCCCGATCGACGGCAAGACGAGCGACTACCTGCGGCTGACCGGGCGCAGCGAGGATCAGATCGCGCTGGTGGAGGCGTACGCGAAGGAGCAGGGCCTCTGGCACGACGACGACCGGGAGCCGCGCTACTCCGAGTACCTCGAGCTGGACCTGAGCACCGTCGTGCCGAGCATCGCCGGTCCGAAGCGTCCTCAGGACCGGGTGATCGTGGCGCACGCCAAGGAGGGCTTCCGCGAGGCGCTGGCCGACTATGTGGCGGAGGAGGAGAACGGCTACGACGAGGCGGTCGCCGAGACGTTCCCCGCCTCCGACTCGCCGTCGCACACCGGCGGGAATACCGAGCACGATCCGCACGGGTACGGCGAGCACGGCAACGGCGACCGTTCCCGGCTGAGCAACCAGGTGCCCGTCACGTTGGCCGATGGCTCGAGCTTCGAGCTCGACCACGGCGCGGTGGTCATCGCCGCCATCACCTCCTGCACCAACACCTCCAATCCCAGTGTGATGATCGGCGCCGCGCTGGTGGCCAAGAAGGCGGTGGAGCGCGGCCTGACCCGCAAACCCTGGGTGAAGACCACGCTGGCCCCCGGGTCCAAGGTGGTCAGCGACTACTACGACCGGTCCGGCCTGACCCCGTACCTGGACAAGCTGGGCTTCAACCTGGTCGGGTACGGCTGCACCACCTGCATCGGCAACTCCGGCCCGCTGATCCCGGAGGTGAGCGCCGCGGTGCAGGAGAACGACCTGGCCGTCGTCTCGGTGCTCTCGGGCAACCGGAACTTCGAGGGCCGGATCAACCCCGACGTGAAGATGAACTACCTGGCGTCGCCGCCGCTGGTGGTGGCGTACGCGCTGGCCGGGACAATGGACATCGACCTGCTGAACGACTCCTTGGGCACCGATGAGCATGGCAACGACGTGTACCTGCGCGACGTCTGGCCGGCCGAGGCGGAGATCGACGAGATCGTGGCCTCGGCGATCGGGGCGGAGATGTTCACCGACTCCTACTCCGACGTCTTCGCCGGCGACGAGCAGTGGCAGTCCCTGCCCACCCCGGAGGGGGAGACGTTCGCCTGGGACCCCGAGTCCACCTACGTCCGCAAGCCGCCGTACTTCGAGGGCATGCCGGCCGACCCGGAGCCGGTCACCGACATCGCCGGCGCCCGGGTCCTGCTCAAGCTCGGCGACTCGATCACCACCGACCACATCTCGCCGGCCGGCTCGATCAAGGCCGACTCGCCGGCCGGGACCTACCTGTCCGAGCACGGGGTCGAGCGGCGGGACTTCAACTCCTACGGCTCCCGCCGGGGCAACCACGAGGTGATGATCCGCGGCACGTTCGCCAACATCCGGCTGCGCAACCAGCTGGCCCCCGGCACCGAGGGCGGGTTCACCCGTGACTTCACCCAGGCGGACGGCCCGGTGACGACGGTGTACGAGGCCTCCGAGCGCTACCTGGCCGCCGGCACCCCGCTGGTCGTCCTGGCCGGGAAGGAGTATGGCTCCGGCTCGTCGCGGGACTGGGCGGCCAAGGGCACCGCGCTGCTCGGGGTCAAGGCGGTCATCGCCGAGTCCTACGAGCGGATCCACCGGTCCAACCTGATCGGGATGGGCGTCCTGCCGCTGCAGTTCCCGGAGGGCCAGAACGCGGAGTCGCTGGGGCTGACGGGCGAGGAGACCTTCGAGATCACCGGCGTGGCCGCACTCAACGAGGGCAGCACACCGCGGACCGTCTCGGTGACGGCCGGCGATGTTCAGTTCGACGCGGTGGTCCGGATCGACACGCCGGGCGAGGCGGACTACTACCGCAACGGCGGCATCCTGCAGTACGTGCTGCGCTCGCTCGTCTGACGAGCCGGAGCGGAGGGGCCGGGGTGTCCACGAGTTCCTGACCCTCGACGGGGTGATGCAGGGGCCGGGCGCCCCCGACGAGGACCGCAGCAACGGCTTCAGTTCCGGTGGCTGGCTGGTCCCGTACGCCGACGAGGACTTCGGCCGGATCGTGGACGGCTGGTTCCGGAACGCCGAGGCGATCCTGCTCGGCCGTAGCACCTATTCGATGATGCAGCCGTACTGGTCGCAGGTGAGCGACCCGGAGAACCGGGTAGCCACGGTGCTGAACACCTATCCGAAGTACGTCGCCTCGACCACGCTGACCGAGCGGACCGCGACCTGGGACAAGACCACCCTGCTGGCGGACTCGGTGCTCGACCGGGTGCGGGACCTCAAGGAGCAGCCGGGACAGGAGCTGCAGGTGCACGGCAGCTGGCAGCTGGTCCGCGCCCTGCACGACGCCGGACTTGTTGACGTCTACCGGCTGTTGGTGTTTCCGGTCGTCCTCGGCGACGGCAAGCGGCTGTTCGAGCCCGGGGCGACGCCGTCGGGGTTCCAGACCTTGAGCTCGGAGCTGACCGCCGCCGGGGTGGTGTCGCTGGTGCTGGAGCCGGCGCCAATGACGGCTGGCACGTTCGTAGTCGAGGACGGTCGCGAAACCGCCGTCTGAGGGTCTAACCCGGCCCGGGTGGGCTTTCGAACTCTGAAGCCTGATGTCTGCCCATGTGGTGTCCATCGGCACCCGGGCGCACCGTTCTCTCCGAGCCTGACCAGTGCCCCGGAAGGGGACGCTAGAAGCCGCTGCCCGCGTAGTCCTCGCCGGCCGGCGCGTCCCGGTGCGCGCCCTTTGGATCACTGGTCTCGCCCTCGGCATACTCGTCCTCGACGACCACCTCCGGCCCGTCCGACGGCTCGGCGGGCGAGGGCGGATCGGGCTCATTGGCGAGCTCCTCGTCGTCCATCGCGCGGGGATCGGTGAGCTTCTCGGACTCGGTCACGGGGCCTCCTGAGGTCGCACTGCTGAGGTCTTACCCGTTTCCGTTCGGTTCGGACCTGAGCCACACTGACCGGCGGCGCCGGCGGAGGACTGACTACTGTTCGGCGCATGGGCCTGTGGACTGATCGGCTGCTGCCGCGAGTGGTCGACCGGGCGCTGCGTACGCCGGAGGTCAACGCCCGGCGCGCCCGCACCCTGGCCGGGCTCTCCGGGCGGGTGCTGGAGATCGGCTTCGGCTCCGGCCTCAACCTGCGCCACTACCCGGCGGACGTGCAGCAGGTGCTCGCCGTCGAGCCGTCCGACCTGGCCTGGCAGCTGGCCCAGCCGCGGATCGGGAAGAGCACGCCGCCGGTCGAGCGGGTCGGCTTGGACGGCGCCCGGCTGCCGGTGCCGGACGCGTCGGTGGACGCAGTGGTCTCCACCTTCACCCTGTGCACCGTTCCCGAGGTCGAGGCGGCCCTGGCCGAGATCCGGCGGGTATTGCGGCCCGGCAGCAAGCTGCACTTCCTCGAGCACGGGCGGGCGCCGGAGGAGTCGGTGCGCCGCTGGCAGCGGCGGCTGCAACCGCTGCAGAGCCGGGTGCTCGGCGGCTGCCGGCTGGACCGCCGGATCGACGACCTGGTCACCGCCGCGGGGCTTGAGATGGTCGAGCTGACTACCGAGTACGGCGACGGGCCGAAGCCGTTCAGCTATCTCTATCGCGGCCGGGCCGTAGCGGCGTGACCGAGATCACGCCCTTCCGCATCGAGGTGCCCGGCGCCGACCTGGCCGACCTGCGGGAGCGGCTGCGGCGAACCCGCTGGCCGGAGGCCGAGACCGTCGACGACTGGTCCCAGGGTGTCCCGCTGGCCTACCTGCAGGACCTCTGCCGGCACTGGGCGGAGGCGTACGACTGGCGGACCTGCGAGGCGCGGCTCAACCGGCTGGACCACTTCCGCACCACCATCGACGGGCTGCCCATCCACTTCGTGCACGTCCGGTCACCCCATCCGAACGCGCTGCCGCTGGTGCTCACCCATGGCTGGCCGGGCTCGATCCTGGAGTTCGAGGCGGCGGTCGGTCCGCTCACCGACCCTCCCGCGTACGGAGGGTCGGCGGCCGATGCGTTCCATCTCGTGCTGCCGTCACTGCCCGGCTTCGGCTTCAGCGGAAAACCGACCGCGCCCGGCTGGGGGATCGCCCGGATCGCCGACGCCTGGGCCGAGCTGATGACCCGTCTGGGCTACCCGCGGTTCGGCGCCTCGGGCGGCGACTGGGGGAGCAGCGTCAGCACCTGCCTCGGCCAGCAGCATCCGAAGCGGGTGGTCGGCCTGCACCTCACCCCGCCGCTGGCCGCGCCGGACCCGGCGACGTTCGCGGACCTGACACCGGCCGAGCACGCCTCGCTGGAGGCACTTCGGCACGCGGACCGCAGCGAAGACGGCTACTCGGCCGAGCAGTCCACCAAACCGCAGACCATCGGTTACTCGCTGGTGGACTCACCAGCGGGCCTGGCCGCCTGGATCGTGGAGAAGTTCCGCACCTGGAGCGACTGCACCTCGGTCGTCGGGGGTCCACGGGGGTCGTCCCCCTCGCCTGATCACGAGGGCCTGCCGGAGCAAGCCCTCGACCGCGACCGGATGCTGGACGACATCACGCTGTACTGGTTGACCGGCACCGGCGCATCGGCCGCCCGGCTCTACTGGGAGAGCATCCGCGAGGTTCAGGAGATCTTCACCAGTGGCACCGGCGACACGGTGGCCGTGCCCACCGGCGGCTCGATCTTCGCGCACGAGAACCCGCGGCCCTCCCGTCGCTGGGCCGCCCGGCGCTTTGTCGACATTCGCTACTGGAACGAGCTGGACCGCGGCGGCCACTTCGCGGCGTGGGAGCAGCCGGACCTGTTCGTCGGCGAGGTACGGGCGTTCTTTGGTCTGGTCCGCTGAGCGCGCCTAGGGCACGTTTCCCGAACTCTGGTCGATAGCGAGCGGCGGTCCGGAGAACGATGGACAAGGCGGAAGAGGAGGTCGTAGCGGTGTTCTACGAACGACGATCCCAACGCAGCCCATCGTTCTCCGGTCGTCGCGCAGCCGGTCGGGGTTCGGGAGACATGCCCTAGTGCCCTCCGTCAGGAATGCGGTGCATAGATCCGTCGCCTCGGTGGATGGCTCGCAAGGCCGACGAGGGAGGGATACCGGGTTGTATCTCGACCGAGGAGAACGCCGCGAGGCGGCGCCGGGGCGGCGGAGATATGTGGCGGATTCCTGGCGGAGGGCACTACTCCAGCGCGTCCCGGATCAGCTGCGCGTACGCCGCCATCTCACCGTCGCCGTACCGAGTCCGCGGCCAGAAGAAGCCCCGGAGTCCGTCACCCTTGGTCCGCGGTACGACATGCACGTGCAGGTGCGGGACGGACTGGCTGACCACGTTGTTGACCGCGACGAAGGTGCCCTGGGCGCCCACTGCTGCTCGGAGCGCCGAGGCCACCCGCTGCGCCGCGGTGAGCACCGGTGCCATCAGGTCGGTCGGCAGGTCCAGCAGGTTGTCCACGTGGCGTACGGGCGAAACGAGCACGTGGCCCTTGAACACCGGCCGGTGGTCAAGGAACGCGACCACCTCGTCGTCCCGAAGGACGACCGCGGCGTCCAACTCGCCGGCCACGATCGCGCAGACGACGTCAGGGGCACTCACGGCGGCAAGCGTAGCGGCTGGTTAATAGAACACGTATTCGATACAATGGACGGCATGTCCACCCCGTACGCCCCGCCCGGCTGGCCGGATCGGGTGCGGCCGCCGGGCGCTCCTCATTGGGAGGCCGACGCCGTGGCGTACCTGTTCGACTGCTGTCCCGCTGACTTCCGAGCCTACGTGGTGCTGCGGAACCATCCGGTGGTGCTGGCCCAGTTCGCCTCGCACTTCGTGACCGGTCAAGCCCGGGCCATGCAGGACGGGCTCGCGGCGGCGCGGACGGCCTTGCAGGACTACGTCGAGCCTCGAGTGTTGGAGGAGGCCAGCCAGGCGTGGCTGGAACAGGCAGCCCGACTGGTCCGGACCCGGCGGGCCGTAGCCCTGATCGAGGAGGCTCTGCGCGGCGGCACGTTCAAGCCCAAGTTGTGACCTCGGCGCGGCGTGGCGTTGGCCACACTCTCCGGACGGTCTCAGCCCTCCCTCGTACTATCGGGCCATGTCAGCCCAACGGCGCTCGGACTTGCTGCGCTCAATCACCGGTCCCCAGGACCTGCAGGAGCTGTCCCCGGATCAGCTGACGGCCTTGTGCACCGAGATTCGCTCGTTCCTGATCAGTCACGTCAGCCAGACCGGTGGACACCTCGGGCCCAACCTGGGGGTGGTGGAGCTGACTCTGGCAATGCACCGGGTCTTCGAGTCGCCGCGCGACCCGATGATCTTCGACACCGGGCACCAGAGCTACGTGCACAAGATGCTGACCGGTCGGCAGGACCGGTTCCCGACGCTGCGCCAGCGCCACGGCCTGTCCGGCTATCCCAGCCGCGAGGAGTCCGAGCACGACTGGGTGGGCAACTCCCACGCCTCGACCGCGCTGTCCTACGCCGACGGGCTGGCCAAGGCGATGCGGCTGCAGGGCCGGCCGGGCACCGTCGTCGCGCTCGTCGGTGACGGCTCGCTGACCGGAGGCATGGCCTGGGAGGCCCTGAACAACATCGCGGCCACCGACGACCTCCCGCTGGTGATCGTGGTCAACGACAACGGCCGCTCGTACACCCCGACGGTCGGCGGTCTGGCCAACCACCTGAGCGGACTGCGCACCAACCCGCGCTATGAGCAGATCCTTGAGGTCGTCAAGCGCAGCGTCAGCCGGGCCCCGCTGGTCGGCAGCACGGCGTACGACATCCTGCACGGCATCAAGAGCGGGCTGAAGGACGTCCTGGCCCCTCAGGGGATGTTCTCCGACCTCGGCCTGAAGTACGTGGGGCCGATCGACGGTCACGACATCGCCGCGGTCGAGCGGGCGCTGCAGCAGGCCCGCCAGTTCGGCGGAGCGGTGCTGGTGCACTGCGTAACCCGCAAGGGCGAGGGCTTCAAGGCGGCCGAGGACAACGAGGAGGACCGCTTCCACACCGTCGGCAAGATCGACGCGCTGACCGGGGAGGCACTGGGTGGGTCGGTCGGGCAGACGCTGACCGAGGTGTTCTCCGAGGAGCTGCTGCGGCTGGGCAGCACCGACGAACGTGTGGTCGCGATCACGGCCGCGATGCTCTACCCGACCGGGTTGCACCGGTTCGCGGCGGCGTTCCCCGACCGGTGCTTCGACGTCGGCATCGCCGAGCAGCACGCGGTGACCTCGGCGGCCGGCCTGGCCATGGGCGGACTGCACCCGGTGGTTGCGGTGTACGCCACCTTCCTCAACCGGGCGTTCGACCAGCTGCTGATGGACGTGGCGCTGCACCGCTGCGGAGTGACGTTCGTGCTCGACCGGGCCGGCATCACCGGACCGGACGGGGCCAGTCACCACGGCATGTGGGACATGTCCATCACCCAGCTGGTGCCCAACCTGCAGCTGGCGGCGCCCCGGGACGGCACCCGGCTCCGCGAGGCGCTGGCCCGGTCGCTGACCATCGACGATGCACCCTCGGTACTGCGCTTCTCCAAGGACCTGGCGCCGCCGGACCTGGTCGCGATCGACAAGGTGGACGGGCTGGACGTGCTGCTGCGCACCGAGGACCCCCGGGTCCTCGTGGTGGGCTACGGACCGCTGGCCGTGACGGCGGTCGCGGTCGGGAAGCGGCTGGCCGACCAGGGGATCGGGGTCACCGTCGTCGACCCGGTCTGGGCGTTGCCGGTCAACCCGGCGCTGGTGCGGCTGGCCGGTGCGCACGAGCTGGTGGTGACCATCGAGGACAACGGTGTAGTCGGCGGCTGCGGCGCCCGGCTGGCCCAGGAGCTTCGGCTCGCCGACGTCGGTACGCCGTTGCGCGAGTTCGGCATCCCGCAGGCCTTCCTCGCTCATGGCAGCCGGGCCGAGCTGCTGGCCGAGGTTGGACTGAGCGCACAGGAGATCGCCCGGTACGCGGTGGAGGCCATCGCCCGCGCGGACGAGGGGCTGGAGGAGCCGGTCAGCAAGGCCGACTCCGACCGCTGACGACGGTCGTTCAGCTCGGCAATGCCGCCGCGCAGTAGGAGTCCGCTCGGGCGCTGGCCGTCGCCGTCACCATCACGGCCCGCTCCAGCTCGGAGAGGCTGGAGGTCTTGGTCAGCAGCGACCGCAGCTGGACGAACGCATCGTTGACGTCGGGACGGTAGGACCAGAGCCGGGTGTTGTTGAAGACGAAGCCGTCCGACGCCAGGTCGTCCTCGTAGGCGGCCTCGACTGCGGCCGAGTGCGGCGGCCCTGGGAGGAACATGCGCTGATCATCCCAGGACCCGCGCCGGCCCTCAGAGTGTGGCCACCCCGGCGGGAAGCAGCCGGTGGCCGAGGACCCGCTCGGAGACGCCGGTGCGGTCCAGGTACGGCGTGATGCCACCCAGGTGGAACGGCCAGCCGCCGCCGAGGATCAGGCACAGGTCGATGTCCATCGGCGCCTCGACCACGCCCTCGGCCAGCATCCGCCCGATCTCGTCGGCCAGCGCCTCCAGGGCCCGCTCCCGGACCTGCTCCTCGGTACTCGGCCGGTCCCCGACCTTCAGCAGTGCCTGGACCTCGTCCGGGACGTACGGCTCGCCGTCCGGCGACCAGTCGTAGAACCCGGTCCGCTTAGCGTCCACGATCGCCCGCAGGTTGTCCGACAGCGGGAAGCGGTCACCGAAGGCGGCGTGCAGGCTCTCGCCCACGTGCAGCACGATCGCCGGCCCGACCAGCTGGAGCAGTACGAACGGCGGCATCGGCAGGCCGAGCGGCTTGAGCGCGGCGTCGGCGACCGGGATGGGCGTGCCCTCGCCGACCGCGGTGAACACCTCGCCCATCATCCGCAGCAGCAGCCGGTTGAACACGAACCCGGTCGCGTCCTTGACCAGGACCGCGTTCTTCTTCAGGTCCTTGGCCACCGCCAGGGCCGTCGCCAAGGTGGCGTCGTCGGTCCGTTCCCCGCGCACCACCTCCAGCAGCGGCAGCACGGCCACCGGGTTGAAAAAGTGGAAGCCGACCACGCGTTCAGGGTGCTCCAGGTCGACGGCCATCTCCGTCACCGAGAGGGAGGAGGTATTGGTGGCCAGCACGCAGGTCGGCTCCACGTACTTCTCCAGGTCGGCGAATACCTGCTGCTTGACCGACAGCTCCTCGAAGACGGCCTCGATCACGAAGTCGCAGTCGGCGAAGTCGGCCAGGTCGGTGGTGCCGCTGACCAGCGCGCGCAGGCGGTTGGCCTCGTCGGGGGAGATCCGCTTCCTGGTCAGCTGCTTGTCGACCTCAGCCGAGATCGCGGCGAGCCCGCGATCCACCCGCTCCTGGTCCAGGTCGCTGATCACCAGCGGCACCTGCAGCCGGCGGAGGAACAGCGTGGCCAGCTGGCTGGCCATCAGGCCGGCCCCGACCACACCCACCTTGGTAACCGGTCGGGCCAGCGATCGATCGGGCGCCCCGGCCGGCTTACGACCGCGCTTGCGGACCAGCTCGAACGCATACAGGCTGGCCCGCAGCTCCTCGCTCATGATCAGGTCGGCCAGGGCCTCATCCTCGGCCGCGTACGCCGCGGTCCGGTCGGTAGTGCGGGCGGCGGCCAGCAGCTCGAGCGCCCGGTACGGCGCCGGCGCCGCCCCACCGACCTTGGCGTCCACGAACGCCCGGGCATCGGCCAGCACCGCGTCCCAGGCCGCCGCGTCCCGGTTCACCGGGGTCCGGTCGACGGTGATCGCCCCGCTGACCACCTGCCCGGCCCAGTCCAGCGAACGCTCCAGGAAGTCAGCGCCTTCGAACATCACGTCGGCCAGCCCCAGCGCGTACGCGGCCTTGCCGTCGAGCATCCGGTTCTGGCTGAGCGGGTTCTGCAGGACCAGGGCGACCGCGCCCTCGATGCCGATCAGGTTCGGCACCAGGTAGGCCCCGCCCCAGCCGGGAACCAGCCCGAGGAAGCACTCCGGCAGTGCGATCCCCGCGGCCGCGGCGGACACGGTGCGGTAGTCGCAGTGCAGGGTGACCTCCAGCCCACCGCCCAGCGCCATCCCGTTGATCAGGGCGAAGGTGGGCACCGGCGCGTCGTGCAGCTTGCCCAGCACGGCATGACCGATCCGGGCGATGGCCAGCGCCTGCTCCCGGTCGCTCAGCACCCCCATGGCCGACAGGTCGGCCCCGGCGGCCAGGATGAACGGCTTACCGGTGACCAGGATCGCGCAGATGTCGTCGCGGGACCGGGCCATGTCCAGGGCGTTGTTGAGCTCGGCCAGCCCGCGCGCCCCCAGCGTGTTGGGCCGGGTGTGGTCCTGTCCGTTGTCCAAGGTGATCAGCACGGCGGGGCGGTCGGTGTGCGGCAGGGCGACGTCGCGGCTGAGCGCCCGGGTCACCACCTCGCCCTCGGCGGCCGAGGCGGCCTGCTCGATCAGGGTCCGCAGGTCGGAGTCGTTCACGCGGCGCGCTCCTCGCTGGAGGCGTACGGGTTCTCCCAGACGACGGTGCCGCCCATGCCGAGTCCGATGCACATGGTGGTCAGGCCGTAGCGAACCTCCGGATGCTCGCGGAAGGTCCGGGCCAGGTGGATCATCAGCCGTACGCCGGAGCTCGCCAGCGGGTGGCCGAGGGCGATCGCCCCACCGTAGGGGTTGACCCGCGGGTCGTCGGCGTCCACGCCGAAGTGGTCGAGGAAGGCCAGCACCTGGACGGCGAACGCCTCGTTGATCTCGAAGGCGCCGATGTCGTCGATGCTCAGATCGGCCTTGGCCAGCGCCTTCTCGGTACTCGGGATCGGGCCCACGCCCATCGTCTCCGGGTCGACACCGGCGAAGGCGAAGGTCACCATCCGCATGGCGGCGGGCAGGCCGAGCTCACCGGCCACCTCCTCGGCCGCCACCAGGGCGGCGGTGGCGCCGTCGTTCAGGCCGGCGGCGTTGCCCGCGGTCACCCGACCGTGCGGCCGGAACGGAGTCCTCAGCTGAGCCAGGCCCTCAACCGTGGTACCGGGGCGGGGCGGCTCGTCCGCGGTAGCCAGGCCCCAGCCGAGTTCGGTGCTGCGGGTGGCCACGGTGACCAGCGACTCCTGGATCACCCCGTCGACGTAGGCCTGCTGCACCCGCTGCTGGCTGAGCACCGCGAAGGCGTCGGCCCGCTCCCGGGTGATGTCGGGGAACCGGTCGTGCAGGTTCTCCGCCGTCGCCCCCATCACGAGAGCTGACTGGTCGACCAGCTTCTCGGCCACGATCCGCGGGTTGGGGTCGATGCCCTGGCCCATCGGATGGTGGCCCATGTGCTCCACTCCGCCGGCCACGGCGACGTCGTAGGCGCCGACGGCGATGCCTGAGGAGACCGTGGTCACCGCGGTCATCGCCCCGGCACACATCCGGTCGATCGCGAAACCGGGTACGGAGCGGGGCAGTCCGGCGAGTAGGGCGGCGGTCCGGCCGATGGTCAGGCCCTGGTCGCCGGTCTGCGTGGTGGCCGCGATGGCCACCTCGTCGATCCGCTCCGGCGGGAGCTCGGGATGGCGGCGGACCAGCTCACGGATGCAGTTGACGACCAGGTCGTCGGCCCGGGTCTCCGCGTAGAGGGACCCGGCTTTGCCGAAGGGGGTACGGACACCGTCGACGAAGACGACATCGCGAATCTGACGGGAGGAACGGGCGGGCGGCATGAACTGTATATTACTCACGAGTAACTAGGAGCGGAGTAATCGCAGCGACGGTCAGCTCCCGCTGCCACGGCCGGGCCCCGTACTCGGCCAGCGCCGCATCCACCGTCTCCTCGGTGACCGGGGTCGGCGGCCGCCAGGCCAGCCGGCGGACGTAGTCCGGGGTGAGCAGGTTCTCCGCCGGCAGCTCCTGCTGCTCGGCGATGGCCACCAGGGCCTCGCGCACGGCGGCAAGGCGGGCCGCGGCGACCGGGTCCTTGGCCGCCCACAGCCGGGCCTGGGGCGGACCGTCGCTGGCCACGTGCATCGGCGGCAGCTCCGACTCCCGCAGCGCCGACACCGACTCCAGCGCGGCCAGCCAGGCGGCCTCGAAGCGGCGCGCTTGCCGACGGGCGAAGGCGGGGATCTGCCGCAGCGCGGCCCGGCCCGGATTTCCAGCGGCGGCCAGCTCGCTGAGCCCGACGTCGGCAAGTACGCGGCCGGGAGCGCGATCCAGCTCACGGGCGATCGTGTCCCGGGCCGCCCAGAGTGCGGCGACGTACGCGAGCCCGCGCCGGGTGCGCACCTTGTGGATCCCCGACGTACGGCGCCACGGGTCGGCGCGCCGCTCCGGCGCCACCCCCGCTCCGGCGACCAGGGCAGCGAACTCCTGTCGGGCCCAGTCCAGCTTGCCGGTCTCCTCGAGCCGGGCGTGCAGGACATCTCGGAGCTCCAGCAGCAGCTCCACGTCGAGGGCGGCGTAGGTCAGCCACTCCACGGGCAGCGGCCGGGTGGACCAGTCGGACGCCGAGTGCTCCTTGAGCAGCCGTACGCCGAGCAGCTCCTCGAGCATCGTGCCCAGGGCCACCCGCGGGAAGCCGAGCAGCCGGGCAGCCAGCTCGGTGTCGAACAGGGTGCGCGGAACCAGCCCGACCTGGAACAGGCACGGCAGGTCCTGGCTGGCCGCATGGATCACCCACTCAGCATCGACGATGGCCGCACCCAGGGATCGCAGGTCCGCCGACGGGGCTTCGGCGCCCGCACCCTCAGCCGCCGGGGCGAAGGCTATGGGGTCGACCAGGTGGGTACCGGAACCGGCCCGCCGGAGCTGGATCAGGTAGGCCCGCTGGCTGTAGCGGAACCCGTGCGCCCGCTCGGCGTCCACCGCCACCGGACCCGTGCCCGCGGCCAGCGCCGCGATGGACTCGACCAGCTGCTCGGGCGTGGTCACCACCGGCGGCACCCCGTCGGCCGGCTCAGTGAGCAGGACTGGCTCGTCGTCGACCGGCGGAGTGGGCGAAGGCGCGTCGGTCAACGTCTCCGCGTTCGGCTCGGTGGGTTGCGCCGGGACGGCATCAGCACGACTCCGGCGGGCAACGGCGGCAGCCCGGCGGTCGTACACAACAGCTCGGCCCAGGCCGCCAGGTGCGGCGGCAGCCCGACGCCGTCCTCCAGTACGGGGGTCCAGGACGCCCGAACCTCCACCTCGGCTCGTGGCGCCTCCTCGGCCATGCCGCCGAAGGACTCACTGGTCACCGAGGTGACGGTGCCGCTCGGCGCGGTGTACTCGGCGCTGTGGGCGGTCAGGGCGTCGATCAGCCAGGACCAGCCCACGCTGCCCATCAGCGGATCGGTGGCCATCTCCGGGTCGACCTCGGCGCGGGCGAAGGTGACGCAGCGGAACGTGCCCTGCCACGCCGCGTTCCCGGCCGGGTCGTGGAGCAGCACCAGCCGGCCGCTGCCCGCCTCCTCACCGCCGACCATCACGTCGGCCGTGATCGCCGCAGCGAACGGGGCGATCCGCTGCGGGGCCGGGATCGCCTCCACGCTCAGCTCGGGTCGCCAGGCGGCGGCGCTCAGGTCGGCGACTGCGCGCCGGAACGCGCTGGGCGCAGGCGTCGGATCAGTCGTGGCGACCACCCGCTGAGCCTATTCTCAGGGCCCTACTCCGGACTTGACGACGCGCCGCTTTTTTGTCCCATGAAAGGATCGCGCTGTGCCAACCGAGGGTCCGGACGCGTCGCTGCTGGTCGCCGCGTGCCGCCGGCAGCAGCCCGAAGGGCGTGTTCCGGTCTGGTTCATGCGCCAGGCCGGTCGGTCGCTGCCGGAGTACCGCGAGATCCGGGATGGGATCGGCATGCTGGAGAGCTGCAACCAGCCCGACCTGGTCGCCGAGATCAGCCTGCAGCCGGTCCGTCGCTACGGCGTGGACGCGGCGATCTTCTACTCCGACATCATGGTGCCGCTGCAGGCGGCCGGGGTGGATCTGGAGATCGTCTCCGGCCAGGGGCCGCTGATCGACAAACCGGTGCGCCGGATCTCCGACCTGCGCAGGATCGGACGACTGGAACCCGACGCGCTGTGGTTCGTCACCGAGGCGGTCCAGCGGCTGGTGGCCGAGCTGGGGCCGACCCCGCTGATCGGGTTCGCCGGGGCGCCGTTCACCCTGGCCAGCTACCTCATCGAGGGCGGTCCGAGCAAGGACTACGCCCGAACCAAGGCGATGATGGTCAGCGAGCCGGAGCTCTGGGACGGGCTGTGTTCCCGGCTGGCCGCCATGTCCGCGACCTTCCTGCAGACCCAGGTCGCCGCCGGAGCCGCGGCCGTCCAGCTCTTCGACTCCTGGGCAGGCAGCCTGAGTGCGGCGGACTACGCCCGGTACGCCGAGCCCTACTCGGCGCAGGTGCTGGGCGCCCTGGCCGACACCGGGGTCCCACGGATCCACTTCGGGGTGGGGACCTCCGAGCTGCTTCGGCTGATGGGCGAGGCCGGGGCGGAGGTGGTCGGCGTGGACTGGCGAGTACCGCTGGCCGAGGCCAGCCGCCGGATCGGGCCGACGTACGCGGTGCAGGGCAACCTCGACCCGGCGCTGCTCTCCGCGCCCTGGCCGGTGCTGGCCGAGCGAGTTCGCGAGGTGGTGCGGTCCGGGGCATCGGCGCCCGGCCACATCTTCAACCTGGGTCACGGCGTACCGCCCGAAGCCGACCCCACCGTCCTGGCCCGGATCGTCGAGCTGGTGCACACCGAGAGCCCCGAGCTGCGGGCCGAGGCGGGGGAGCGGCTCGCGTCCGGCGTGCGATGACTCCTTTGAACGGAGCAAGGGGGGCGACTCCCTTGGACTTCCGATGACTTGGGTTGCCGTCGTGGGCGGCGGGATCACCGGGCTGGCCGCGGCGCGGGGGCTGCGTCGGGCGGGTCTGGACGTCGTCGTGCTGGAGCAGAGCCGCCGGTGGGGCGGGAAGCTGGCGTCGCTCGGCCTGGACGGGGTACGGCTGGACGGCGGGGCCGAGTCGATGCTCGCCCGTCGGCCGGAGGGGACCGACCTCGCCGCTGACCTCGGACTGGGCGGGATGCTGGTGCACCCGACTGCGGCCCGTCCGGCGCTGCTGGTCGGCGGGGCCTTGCACCCGATGCCACCCTCGCTGCTGGGTGTGCCGACCGACCTCGAAGGTCTGCGGGGACTGTTGACCGACGACGGCTATCGGCGCGCCCTGAGCGAGCCTGACCGTGCCGGACCGCCGCTCGGGCCCGACGCGGCCATCGGTGCGGTGGTGGACGAACGCTTCGGCCCGGAGGTGACCGACCGCCTGTTGGAGCCGCTGCTCGGCGGGGTGTACGCCGGGCACGCCCGCGAGCTGTCCTTCGCCGCCGTCACGCCGGAGCTGTTCACTCGGGCGCAGAATGGGGGCTCGCTGCTCGAGCACGCCCGGGCGGCGGTTCGCCGGGCGGGCACGGGACCGGTCTTCGCCGGCCTGACCGGCGGGCTGTCGGTGCTGGTCGAGGCGCTGACCGCGGACCTGGAGCGCGCGGGGGTCGGGCTTCGACCCGGCACCACGCTGCGGGCACTCGACCGGCCCGGCGGCCGGTTCCGGCTGACCACCGGACCCGCGCCGGGACCGGAGACGATCGACGTCGATGCGGTGCTGCTCGCCGTGCCCGGCAGACCGGCCGGCCGGCTGCTGGCCGACCTGACGGCAACCGCAACCGAGCTGGGGGAGATCCCGTACGCCTCGGTCGCCGTGGTCACGCTGGTGGTGCGCGGGCTGGGGGAGCGCGGCTCCGGGCTCCTGGTGCCGCCGGCCGAGCGGCCCACGATCAAGGCGTTGACCTACTCCGGGACCAAGTGGGCTTGGGTGGCCGAGGCCGCGGCGGCGACCTGGGGAGCCGATGTCGAGGTGGTCCGGGCCAGTCTCGGCCGCGCCGGCGACGCCGCAGTGCTGCAGGCCGACGACTCCGCGCTGCTGAGACGTACGTTCGCCGAGGCCCGGACCATCCCCGGCTGGGATCATGCCGAGCTCGTCGGCGGCGCGGTGACGCGGTGGGGTGGCGCGCTGCCGCAGTACCGGGTGGGCCACCGCGACCTGGTCACCCGGCTGCGCGGCGATCTCGCCGGTGTGTCCGGCCTCGCGGTGGCCGGGGCGGCGCTGGACGGCGTCGGGATCGCGGCCTGCCTCGGCTCGGCGTACGCGGCCGTGGCCAAGATCACCGCCGACCTCGGCGGTGGCGGTGGCAGGATCGACCCGTGAAGGCGCGGGAGATCAACAACGTCATCCGCTACACGATGTGGTCGGTGTTCCGGCGCGAGGGCGCACTGGACGACCCGCCGATCGAGACCGCCGACGCCACCCTGCGGGCGGTCGAGCGGGCGACCCGTGGCGAGGACCTGGTGGTCCGCGGCTGGTACGACGTGGCCGGGCTGCGCGCGGACGCCGACCTGATGGTGTGGTGGCACGCCCCAAGCTCGGACACGCTGCAGGACGCGTACCACGCGCTGCGCCGCTCCGACCTGGGCAGGAAGCTGGCGCCGGTCTGGTCGCAGATGGCGCTGCACCGCCCGGCCGAGTTCAACAAGGGCCACGTGCCGGCGTTCATGGCCGATGAGGCGCCGTCAACGTACCTGTGCGTCTACCCGTTCGTCCGCTCATACGAGTGGTACCTGCTCCCGGAGGAGGAGCGGCGGACCATGCTGACCGAGCACGGCATGCTGGCCCGGCCCTACCCCGACGTACGCGCCAACACGGTGTCGTCGTTCGCCCTGGGCGACTACGAGTGGATCCTGGCCTTCGAGGCGCCGGAGCTGCACCGGATCGTCGACCTGATGCGGGCGCTGCGTGCCGCCGCGGCCCGGCGGCACACCCGCGAGGAGGTTCCGTTCTATACCGGCCGGCGTCGCGACCTGGCCTACATCCTCGCCCTCTGGTAACCGTCGCTGCGCGACCCGGTCGTGGGCGACCGGAAAGGCGTCGTATGCGCTCCGCGCTTGCGATCTATCGTTCCGTCGAACCAAGCGCTCCTTCGTCGCGCGGTTCGAGCCGGAGCGAGATCGAGTTGATGCAGTAGCGGTCATCGGTCGGGGTGTCGTAACCCTCGCCGGAGAACACATGACCGAGATGGGAGTCGCAGGCCGCGCAGCGGACCTCGACCCGGCGCATGAACATGCTGTTGTCCTCGATCAGCCGGACGCGGTCGCCGGCCAGCGGGGCGAAGAACGACGGCCAGCCACAGTGCGAGTCGAATTTCTCGTTGCTGCGGAACAGCTCGGTCCCGCAGGCCCGACACTGGTAGACCCCGGTGGTCTTGGTGTCGGTGTACTCACCGGTGAAGGCCCGTTCGGTGCCGGCCTCGCGCAGCACCTTGTACTCCGCCCGGCTCAGCTGGGCCCGCCACTCCTCCTCGGACTTGACGATCTTGCCGACGCTCGCGGCGGGGTTGTTCTGGGTTTCGCTCATCGTGATCACTCCTCGCTACCAGCAACAGGCTAGTCATTAGGGTTGTTCCCATGCCCGTACCCGCGGTGGAGCTCCAGGTCGGTGAGCGGACCGTAAGAGTGACCAGCCCGGACAAGGTCTACTTCCCCGAGGTCGGCATCACCAAGCTGAACATGATCGAGTACGTCGTGGCCGTCGGGGACGGGATCTTCGCCGCTCTACGCGACCGGCCGGTCACCATGGAGCGCTGGCCGGGCGGCTACCGGCCTGACGTCAAGCTGAGCACCCGCAGCGACTCCCACGGCGACGCCTTCTACCAGAAGCGGGCCCCGAGCAAGGGCGTTCCGGACTGGGTAGAGACGGTGACCATCACCTTCCCGTCCGGCCGCACCGCCGACGAGGTGTGCGCGACCGAGCTGGCCACCGTGGTCTGGATGGCCAACCTCGGCACGCTGCGCTACCACCCGTGGCCGAGCCGTCGGCCCGACACCGAGAAGGTGGACCAGCTGCGGATCGACCTGGACCCGCAGCCGGGCACCGACTTCCACGATGCGGCCCGCGCCGCACAGGAGCTCCGCAGCGTGCTGCAGGACGCCGGCCTGGTGGGGTTCCCCAAGACCAGCGGCGGACGCGGGGTACACGTGTTCGTGCCGGTCGAGCCGGCGTACGGGTTCATCGAGGCCCGGCACGCGGTGATCGCCCTGGGTCGGGAGCTGAGCCGGCGGATGCCCGACCACGTCACCATCAGCTGGTGGAAGGAGGAGCGGGGCCAGCGCATCTTCGTCGACTTCAACCAGATGGCCCGGGACCGCACGATCGCCTCGGCGTACTCCATCCGCCCCACCCCGACCGCCGTGGTCTCGGCTCCGCTGACCTGGGAGGAGCTGGCCGATGCGGAGCCGGAGGACTTCACCGTCCGCAGCATGCCGAGCCGGTTCGCCGCCGTCGGCGATGCGTGGGCCAACTTCTACGGCCTCGAGCCGCGCAGCCTAGACGGCGCGCTGGAGATGTACGCGCGGGACGAGCGCGAGCTGGGCACCGGAAAGTACGGGGGCGCGGAGATGCCTTACCCCCCGGACTATCCCAAGATGCCGGGAGAGCCGGCCAGGGTACAACCGAGTCGGATGACCGCTGCGACTAGGGAAAACGAGGGTCTTGACTGAGTGTCGCCTACTAGCACAGTGCTCACTCTCCTGATAACTACCTTCCGTGCCCGCTCGCTGGCAAGACCTTCAGCGGTCGTTCCTACGTCACATCCGCGCCGAGGGCCGTAGTCCGGCCACCCTCCGGCTGTACGGCCAGGCCATCGCGTTCTTCAGCCGCTGGCTCGCGGGGCAGGGTCGGGAGGCCACCCTCGACGAGCTGAACCGCGCGGCGATCCGGGAGTGGCTGGCGGTGCTCAGCGAGACCCAGGAGCCCGGCACGGTGAAGGTCCGCTTCCGCGGCCTGCACCGGTTCTGCTCGTGGCTGGTCGACGAGGACGAGCTGGACGCTAACCCGATGGCCACCTTGTCCCCGCCCACCCTGAAGACGATGCCGGTGCCGATCGTCGACGACGACCAGCTCGCCGTGCTGCTCAAGGCGTGCGCGGGCAAGGAGTTCAGCGACCGCCGCGACGAGGCGTTGGTCAGGTTGCTGCTGGACTGCGGCGTACGGGTCAGCGAGGCCTGCGGCCTGCGGCTCGACCTCGATCAGGGCATGGCGATCGTCAAGGGCAAGGGCGCCAAGGACGGCCGGTGTACTTCGGCGCCCGCACCGCCCGGGCGTTGGACCGGTACGTCGGAGCGCGAGCCTCGCACCGCTGGGCTCACCTGGATGCGCTGTTCCTGACACAGCGCGGCGCCCTCTCGCCGGACGGAGCCCGGGAGCGGGTCAAGCTCCGGGGCGCGATGGCCGGGATAGATGATTTTCATCCGCACCGGTTCCGCCATACGTTCGCGCACGACTTCCTCATGTCCGGCGGGCAGGAAGGGACCTGAAGCGGCTGGCCGGCTGATCGTCCGACACGATGTTGGAGCGGTACGGCGCGAGCGTGTCGCTGAACGGCTCCAGCCTGACCGCGGCCGCGATGGCAGCCTCGGCATCCGCAGCAGCGCGGGCCTAGGTGATCGGTCGGCTGAGATTGGCGAGCTGGTGATGGAGCACCCAGACGGCATCACTCCGGCGAAGGTGACCGCCGAACTCGGCATCGACAGCAAGGAGGCCGGGACCTACCTCGGGCGCCTGGTCGACGCCGGCCGACTGATCAAGCCGCGGCGCGGCTTGTACGCGCCCAACGCCGTCCCCTACCTCTGAACCATGTGGAAAGTGTTGAAACGGAGTCCAGACCCTCCCAGATTCCACACTTTCCACACAATCCCACGGGTACAGCAGCATGACCGACCGCTACCGACCGGCCGACCCCGAGGCGGACGGGTTCCGGCGTCGCCTCAGTGAGGTCATCCTCTGGGCTCTCGAAAAGGTGGTGGAGCAGGCCCGTCCGGCGGTCGCTGTAGCTCTCGCCGATGAGATCGACGCCGGCCGCTGGCGACTCATGACGCGGGTGGAAATCAGCGGGGACGACGGCCAGCCGGACATCGAAACCCTGCGCCGTGTCGCCCGAGGGTGCGCGGGAGGAAGCCCGGATGACGGCGTTGCAGCACGGCTTCGGCATACCCGACGACCTGTCGGAACTGGACTCGTCTCTCTAGAACGGGAGGCGTACCGGGGTAGGGCTCGACACCTCAGGCCGGCCGCCTCAGGCGCCGAGCCCTACCACCTCATGGGGTCGAAGGGTTACCGGTAGACGGTCCCGTCGGCGTGCCCCCCAGCCGACGGGACCTGGAGCCACCGATTCACCGGTAAAGGTAGGTGGCTCCACTGCGCCTTTACCCCCCGGAATGGCATTCCCAACGCGAGCCGAAATAGCAGTACCGCGGCTCCGGTGCGGAATCGGCGGTACTTAGCACCACACCAGCCTGACCCTGGCGTGTGGGGTACCCGGGGACTTCATACCCACCGGCAGGCGTCCTACGCGGCGTCGTCGAAGAAGTAGAGCTGCAGCCCGGTCGCGGTCGCGGCGACCGAGTGCGCCATGACGCAGCAGACCGCGAGGTCGATCCTGCGGGCGGAATGCTTGCCGTCCTTCTGGATCCGCGTGCCGCGGGAGTCGGTCTTCACCACGGCGTTCGCGACGTGCCGGGCCAGCCGCGGGTCGCCGGAGTGCGTCACAGTCCGGTTCGCGACCGCCTCGTACAACGCCGACTCGCACTGTCTCCGGCCAGTGTGAGACTGGCGTCGTTGACGGCGACCAGTTGATCGTTGCGGGTGCAGGCCGGGTACGAGCGCGGCAAGGGCAGCCTGGACGGCTATGACCCGGGCAGATGAAGGCCCTCGGGCATGCTCGGTGTGAGTTTTTTCCGAGTGGGTAAAGGGTAGACACGTGCCCGCTGACCGACCCGTCGGCCTTCTGTGGCGCCGCGGTTCCCGCCGGTTCGTGGAGGCCCCCCAGAGCCGAACCGGCGGGACCGCTCATTTGTAGTCTCCGCCGGTCCCAACGACCACGAGCCGGCGGGAACGCCGCTTCGCAACTTGCAGGTCGAGCGCAAGTATCGCCTCATCCATCACGGCGATCACGGCCACGGCGACGGCGGGGACCGCCTTGGGTTGCAGACAGTCGGCGCGGCCGGCCTAATGATCATGATCGCGTGTGGTGTCTCGATCGTTCGGACCAGCTCGACGATGAGCTGGTCGGTTGCGGTGATTGGCGCGGCGGCCAAGGTTAGGTTGGGCACTGGGGATCCGCTCATTAGACGTGTGGATCTCCTCAGGTCCGGCAGGTGCTCGAACCCCTACCGGACCGCTAAATGATCTTGAAATGACCTCGCTTTCTCGCCTGATAACTGAACCCTCAGCGCTTGTGAGGGCAACGCTCGTTATGCCTAGTTGCACAGCGTTCTC